>SXGT01817619.1_pt1 | contig 24301 bp, 23 predicted proteins | sample 3176221 | NCBI WGS metagenome assembly SXGT01 (sample SAMN11356862, study PRJNA531348) | freshwater metagenome | isolation source: freshwater sample F1-120 | place: China: Fuxian Lake, Yuxi | collected 2017-12-25
CGAAGTGGTCAGCAGCGACTTCATCCACTGCAAGTCGTCGTCGATCTACGACAAGGGTTCGGGAATCGAGCTCAACAACCGCTTCTTCAAGCTCATCAGTTGGTACGACAACGAATGGGGCTACAGCAACCGCGTCGGCGATCTGTTGAAGCTGATCATCAGCAAGGGGCTGTAAACGCACCTTCGGAATATGGGTCCTTGAAACCGTGACGAGGCACATTGTCTTGTCACGGTTTTTTCGTTTCGAGCAGGACTGCCTGGTTTCGCGACGCCAGTAATCTTCGGCAGCCTTCGGAGTTATCTGTCTCAGCAAACACCGTGCAGATCGGCCAGCCAGCGGCGATGCAACTTCTCGGAGTGGGAATGTCGGCGATGAGTGGTGCTTCTGGTGTGTGCCCGTCTGACTCGAAGAGTGATTCAAGATGCGGAGCGGTCAGATCTCTGGTCGCGTAGACGATTTGTTTGCCGATGATGCTGTGCAGCGTGGGCCGCTCCCTAACGGTCTCGGTACGGTAGCCGCAGGCGGTTGCGTGTTCGGCCAATAGGGCGTGACCTAGTGCTCGTTCGAGGACTTCGACGGAGGCGGTATAGCGTGGGTTGAGTTCGACCAGCCACGGAATGTTGTCGGCGAGGATGAAGTCGATGCCGAACAGGCCGCGCAGTTGGCTCTCACGAGTCAGCGTGTCGGCGAGTCGTTGCAGCAACTCGCGAGTTCGATCGTTTACGGCGATCGGGCCGATCGAGCCGGCGTAGCCGAACTCGGTCGGTGCGCCGAACGCGGGTCCGATCAGTTGTTCGCAGACGCCGATCAGTTCTGAAGCGTCTGAACGGCCGATGAAGAGCGCGGACATCGGCGTACCGAGTTGATGCTCTTGAAGGTAGAAGCGTTCGTTGGTTGGCGGCAGTTGACCGGTCCAAGCCGCGATGCGACAGCCCCCTCCACCGTAAGTCGGCTTGAGCAGCCAACACTCGCCCGTAGCTTGAACGCCCCCGTCCGAGCGGCCGGAAGCTCGGACGAGGGCGTCCAAGCTACGCACGGATCGGACTCGCAAAGCAGGCAGATCGTTGGCCCGCAACGTTCGCTCTAGCCAGAACGGATCGCGGACTTTTCGCAGAACCTCGCGCGGGTTGCCGAGCAATAGATGCTGCTCGCTGACTGACGCAATGAACTTTGGATCGTTCTCTAGTGAGCCGGTGTAAATCCACGGCATTGGAGGCAGTCCCTTGATGGTCTCCAGCGTGCGGTGCAGGTCGTTGTCGACGGCAACCACCGAGGCGATTCGTCTCAAGTCTTCGTCGCCAAACCGATCGGCACAGACGGGATGGAAGCCGGCTCGGCGGGCGCTGGCAGCGGCGGCACGAGTGCTCGCGCCGACGATCAGCAGCGATGGGGGTGAAGTCGTCATGAAGGGAGTTGGCGAGGGCATTCGGCTGGCTGGCGTCGCGTTTCGGCAGTTGATACACCATTGCCCGTTTCAGATCGACCTTCCGGGTCGCGAGGTGCGGAGTGTCCGCGTTCTCGAAAATTTTGGGGTGCGGTGCTTCGCGACTTGGTTACGACCGAAATAGCTGCCGTCCCCGCCCATTCTCAGTCAAGGAGTTGCAACTATGTCGATGTACGTCGGCGAAGCCCTGTGCGGTGAAGGTAACGAAGTGGCTCACATCGATCTGCTGATCGGTGATAAAGACGGCCCGGTGGGCGTCGCCTTTGCGAATGCTCTGTCTCGCCAAAGCGCCGGCCACAGCAACCTGCTGGCCGTGTTGACCGCGAACCTCGCCGTCAAACCATCGACCGTGATGATCACCAAGGTCACGATCAAGGGAGCCAAGCAAGCCGTCCACATGTTCGGCCCGGCTCAGTACGCCGTCGCCAAGGCCGTGGCCGACAGTGTCGAGAAGGGTGTCATTCCAAAAGACCAGGCCGAGAAACTGGTCATCGTCTGCGGCGTGTTCATTCACTGGCAGGCCAACGACGACAAGAAAATCTTCCAATACAACTATGACGCCACGCTGCTGGCGATCGCTCGCGCCATGAAGAATGAGCCGAGCGCTGACGAAATGCTCGCCAAGAAAGAGACCGCCAAGCACCCGTTCTTTGCGGGCTAATTGGTGACTGGCACGATGAGATCTTTCGAAACCCGGCTTCGCAATGAGGCCGGGTTTCGCTTTTCCTGCCTTCATTTTCCGCCCTCCATTTTTTGCCAGCTCAGAGAAATGCGGAGCTGGCGAAAAATGAAGAGCGGAAAATGAACCACAACATTTCTCGAAGAGTTCCGCGATGCGCAAAATCCTAATTCAACTCGACACCGACCCGCAGCCGTCCGTCTTCGACCGAGTCGTCGCGATCGACTCCGGAGTTGATGAGTTGTTTTCCTACGGCGGTGTCACGCCGGACAACGTCGTCGGGCTTGTTCACGGAGCGATCTTCACACGCGGCGTGCCGGACCTGAAGAACACCGCGATCTTCATTGGCGGCAGCAACGTCACCGCCGGTGAGCAACTTCTCGCGAAAGTGCAGAAGACATTCTTTGGCCCGATGCGAGTCTCGACGATGATGGACTCGAACGGCTCAAACACGACCGCCGCAGCGGCCGTACTGGCGTGTCGCAAGCACGTGCCGCTCGCGGGAGCACACGCGCTGATCCTTGCCGGCACCGGCCCCGTCGGGCATCGAGCCGCTCAGATCCTTGCCGCCGAGGGAGCCGAAGTCCGAGTCGCCTCGCGCACACGCGACAAGGCCGAGCAGACCTGTTTTGCGATCGCCAAAGTCGTTTCCGCCGCGCGTGTCACACCAGTCGCGACCGGCACCGATGCCGAACTCGCGGAAGCCTGTGATGGCGTCTCACTGATCATTGCCGCCGGAGCTGCCGGAATCGAACTGTTGTCCGCGGAACGCCGAGCCAATTTGAAGTCTCTAAAGGTCGCCGTCGATTTGAACGCAGTTCCGCCGCTGGGCATTGGCGGCGTCGAAGTCATGGACAAGGCTAAGGACCGCGACGGACAACTCTGCTACGGAGCGATCGGCGTCGGCGGCACAAAAATGAAAATCCACCGAGCGGCTGTCGCTCGTTTGTTCGAGTCCAACGATCAAGTGCTCGACACCGCCGCGATTTACGCGATCGGACAATCTTTGTGAGTAAAAATGCCTCTCGCCATCGGCCAGAATTGCTCGCCCCTGCCGGCGACTTGGAGTGTGCTCGCGCGGCGGTCGAGAACGGGGCGGACGCTGTTTACTTCGGGCTCGACACCGGCTTCAACGCGCGGGCTCGCGCAACGAACATCACCGAAGAACAACTTCCGGAGTTGATGCGGTTGCTACACGAGCGGGGCGTGAAGGGATATCTGACGCTCAACACGTTGGTCTTCACCAACGAGCTGCCTGAAGTCGAGCGAGTCATTCGTGTCGCCGCCAAAACTGGTGTCGATGCGGTCTTGGTCCAGGACATCGGTGCGGCGCGGTTGATTCGCGCGATTTGTCCCGACCTGCCGGTTCATGCCTCGACGCAGATGACGCTGACGAGCGCTGAAGGGATTCAGATCGCGAAGGAATTGGGGGTCGAGCGAGTTGTGCTCGCACGCGAGTTGTCGTTGGAGCAGATCAGCAAGATCTCGTCCCAGACCGACATGCCGCTGGAGGCGTTCGTGCATGGCGCGCTCTGCGTCGCGTACTCCGGCCAATGTTTGACGAGCGAGTCGTTCGGCGGACGCAGCGCGAATCGTGGGCAATGTGCTCAGGCTTGTCGGTTGCCTTACGGGTTGGTGTGTGACGGCGAAGGCGTGGATCTCGGCGATCAAAAGTATTTACTTAGCCCACAGGATTTGGCGGCGTATGAGCTGACTCCGGAGTTGATCGAAGCGGGAGTGATCTCGTTCAAGATCGAGGGGCGGCTGAAGTCAGCGGAATACGTCGCGAACATGACTCGGCATTATCGCCGTGCGATCGACGCCGCGTTCGCGAACTTGCCGATTAAGTTCTCGAAGCAAGACGTCGAAGAGATGCAGTTATCGTTCTCTCGCGGTTTCTCGCCCGGTTGGTTGCGGGGGGACGATCACAAGATGCTCGTGCCGGCGATCTCGTCGTCGAAGCGCGGTGTGTTTCTCGGCACCGTACAATCGGCCAATCGTGACCGAGTCGCGGTGCAACTGGCCTGTGGGATCGTGGCCGGTGATGGGCTCGTCTTTGAAGGCAACCGCGCGGACAACGACGAGCAAGGGGGCCGAGTCTATGAGGTTTGGCAGCGCGGCCAAAAACTCGATCATCCGGTTTCAACGGGACTTGTTGAGCTGGCGTTTCAGCGAGGCTCGATCGACTTCGAGCGACTCTGGTCGGGACAGCAACTGTGGAAGACAGACGACCCAAAGTTGGCCGCCCGATTGCGGAAGTCGTTCACGAGCGCCGACCCGTTGCGGCGCGTGCCGCTGGATCTACGCGTTGAAGCGAGTGTCGGTCAGCCGTTGCGAATCGTCGGCTGCTCGACAAACGGGGCGGACTGTGATGTGTCCTCGCCGTCGCCGCTGGAAGTCGCAAGGAAGCATCCGATGACGGACGACTTTCTGCGAACGCAACTCGGCCGACTGGGGCAAACGGTTTACGAACTGCGAAACCTCGAAGCGGCGATTGACGGTTCGCCGATGATTCCGCTGAGTGTGTTGAGCGAACTGCGGCACGAGATGATTCGTCAGTTGGAATCGACCGCCGTACGCGCACCGCAGCGACGCATCGCCGGCGATTCGGCATTGGCCGCACTTCGAGGGAATAGGAATCGCGACTCTCTGGCGAACGAGGCGGCGTCAGCCCCCCGGTCGTCGGCGGCGATTGAAAGCACCGGGGGGCTGACGCCGCCCCGCTCGCCTGCTGCTGGCGTGTGTCGCCTACGATTGCTCTGCCGCACGCTCGATCAATTGCGAATCGTGCTCGCGTACGGCGAACGGCTGATCGCCGTCGATTTCCAAGACATCCGCGAGTACCGCGAAGCGGTGACGATCGCTCATGGATCGGCCGCTCAGATTTGGTTGGCGACTCCGCGCATCCAGAAGCCGGAGGAGATTGGCTTGTTTCGCGCGCTGTTGAAGCACGGGGCCGACGGCATTCTAGTTCGCAATCTTGGCGGCTTGTCATTCTTCGCCAACGAGGGTGTTCCGTTCGTCGCCGACTTCTCGCTGAATGTGACGAACGAACTGACGGCTCAGTTCGTGATCGAACGCGGCGCTCAGCGCGTCACGGCCTCTTACGATCTCAACCGCGAGCAGTTGCTCGATCTGGTTGGAGCCTGTCCGCCGGAATGGTTGGAGGTCGTCATTCACCAGCACATGCCGATGTTCCACATGGAGCATTGCGTCTTCTGCGCGGTGCTTTCGCCGGGAACGAATCCAACAAATTGCGGTCGTCCGTGCGATCGACACGCCGTGCATCTGCGAGATCGCTTGAACGTCGAGCATCGCTTAACCGCCGACGTCGGCTGCCGCAACACGCTGTTCAACGCGATCCCTCAAAGCGCGGCCGAGGCCGTACCGGAATTGCTCGCGTGTGGCGTGCGGAATTTCCGCATCGAGTTGCTCGACGAATCGCCGGACGACATTCGGATGATCCTCGAATCCTACCGCGATCTATTGTCGGGCACCGTCGCGGGCCGCGACGTCTGGAAGAAACTCAACGCGGCGAATCGAGTCGGTGTGACTCGCGGAACGCTCGAAGAGCGACGCAATCCACTGGCGATTCTGTGAGGCATGCCTCAGCCTTTTTTCTTGCGTCGAGGCGACACTCGTTTGGCCGGTTTCACCGGTGTCTTGCGGCGCAATCCAGCCGGCTTCGCTTTCCGAACGTGCTTGCGGAAGAACGCGATCGCGTCCTCCTTTGTCAGCGAACTGTCGGCAATCCCCAGCGTGAGCACTTCCAGCTCTTTATCAGTCGCATCAAGTTCGTGATCGTTGACCAACACAAATGTTTCTGCCGACGCCACGGCCACTCGTTTGTTGCCATCGACGAACGGATGGTTTTTGCAGAGATGAAACAGGTAAGCGGCTGCCATCGCGGGCAATCCATCGTGCAAGAACTGGCCGCCGAACTGAGCTCTTGGCATCGCGACGGCAGACTCAAGCAGACCTGGATCTCGCAATTCAGGGCTGCCGCCGTGTTCCTCGATACCGCGACGATGAACTTCCAAAACCTGTTCGACCGACAAGAAGGCGATGGACGCATTCATTGCGACAGTTTCTCCAGCAACTTGCGGCGAGTTCGCACGACTTGATCAAGGCACTTCTGAAACTTCTCCGGATCAACGGACATGGCCGAAACCGGCGTCACAACCAGCGAGCCGTTTGTGACCGTCAGATTCACTTGGCCTCCTTCTCGAAGGCCGATGAGTTCGAGGATCGCCTTATCGAGTAACAGGGCGTTGCTGTTGCCCACTTTGCGAATGGTCTTGACCATGATGAACCTCCTAGTTGAGCCGATGTTATGCCGGCCACTTGTTTGGCGGCAAGAGGGGCGCGACGAGAAGTAACCCGCAGCGTTAGCGAGGGCGTACGCTTTTAGAAACTGAGAACTCGAAGCGTCTTGGAGCGTTCGCCCTCGCTGACGCTGCGGGTTACTTGGCAGTGACGCGGGCGTAGATGTCGGCGGCGATGTCTGTGACGGAGCGTTGCTCGGCGGCGCGAACGGATTCGATGCGGACCCAGTTCGGTTGGCTCGTTGCGAGTTGCAAATACACGTCTCGCACCCTTTGGAGATATGCGGCGTCGGCTTCCTGCAGGTCGGCGGCTTTGTCGGTGTAGCTGCGCGGATTCTTGGCGGCGATGTTTCGTTGAGCGATCTCGACCGGGACGTCCAGTAGGACGACTTGTGTGGGACGCGGCAGTGAGAACACGTCGAACTCGATCCGTTCGATGGTTCGCAGCAACTCATCACGAGCGGGGCCGTCCAGCTTGGCACCTTGATGAGCGAGGTTGGACGGCACATAGCGGTCGCAGATGACGAAGTCCGATTGCTGGATCGCGTCGGTGAGGACGCTCTTCGATTCAAATCGGTCGGCGGCGTAGAGGACTGATGCGAGAAATGGATGGACTTCGTGGAGTTGTCCGAAGCGGCCGTTGAGAAAGTCTCCGATCGCGTGGCCGAAGAGCGTTTCGCGATATCGCGGAAAGCTGAGCAGTTGGGTGCGATGTCCTGCGGCGATCAAGCGGTCGGTCAGTTGCCGGGCCTGCGTTCCTTTGCCGGAGCCGTCGATGCCTTCGATCACAATCAGCGGAGCCACGGTGTCTTGTTCCGTTCAAGATTCACGACGCCAACTGAGCGACCGCCGCGTCGCAACTTTCGGCTACAGAGAAGTACGTCAGCAATTTGGAGGTACGGAGAATCGAATCGACTCCCGGCGACAGGCCGAATAGAACCAGTCTGCCCTTGATACGGTGCAGCTTGCGGTGCAGCGTGATGAGCTTTCCCAGGACCGAACTGGTCAGGTAATCGACGTTCGTCAGATCGAGCACCAGCTTGAGCCAGTTGTATTGCTCGACGAGCGAGAACAACTCCTGGCCCAACTGCTCGATGTTCTCTTCGTCGTTGAGCATCCGCATGGTGAAGCCGACGACCAGCACGTCGCCGTATTCTTTAAGCTTTAGATAATTCGTCTGATCGGGCAGAGGCATAAATCGCACCTCGACATTCGAGTATCGTCGCGGGCCGATTGGCACGCAGGCATTAGGCCGAAGGGGGCCGTGATTCTAGGCAGTCAGCGCTGAAGACGCTCGCCCGATGAGGGGCAGAAAGTCGATTCGCCATCAAATCCTTTCCCCCAGTGGAGCGAGCGATTCCCGTGACCAAGTGTCCGAAGTCTCGCGCGTTGCCTGGCAGCTCGACGGTCACATATCGGCGATCCGTTCCCTGCACGAACCCTGGCCGAGTCGCAGACAAGCCCTCGACAAGCACTTCAACCTCGTTGCCGGCCAGCGTCGCGGCGTATTGCCGAGTCAGCTCCGTTTCCAGCCGCGTCAGCTCCTGGCAGCGTGCCTTCTTGACCGGCGCGGTGACGGCATTCGGCATCAGTGCCGCACGAGTTCCTCGGCGGCGGCTAAACGGGAAGACGTGGATCTTCATGAACCGAGCCTGCCGGCAGGTGTCGAGCGTCTGCTCGAACTCGTCGTCGGTCTCGCCGGGTAAGCCGACGATGATGTCTGTTGAGAGGGCCGGGTTCGGCAGTCGATCGTGCAGCTTGGCGACCGAGTCCAGGAACTGAGCGACCCGATAACGCCGCCGCATTCGAGCGAGGACTGTATCGGAGCCGCTCTGCAACGCCGGGTGAAAGTGCGGGCAGAGATGCTCGCAATCCGCGGCGGCCGAGATGAATTCGTCGCTGACTTCGGCTGCCTCGATGCTCGACAGTCGCAGCCGCCAGGAACCGGGAATGCGGTCGAGCCGCTGAATTAGATGCCATAGCCGAAACGGTGCTCGCCCCGATCGGCCGCGCGTGGTATCGACCCCGTAATGACCAACATGAATCCCGGTCAGCACGATCTCTTCATAGCCGAAGTCGATCAGTCGCCGGATTTCGTCTTCAATGTCTTCCGGCGACCGACTCTCCAACCGGGGCCGCACATGCGGAATGATGCAGTACGAGCAGCGTAGGATGCAGCCGTCCTGAATCTTCACGAACGCACGCTTGTGGCCGTCAAAGCGACTGATGCCGGAGGGGAACTCAGCGACACCCATCCGCAGTAACACGTCCGGGAGTTCGCGCTTATCGGGGACGACTTCAATGACGTTCGGCAGCCGCGCGACGGAATTGGGATCGTGTGTCGCATAGCACCCGGTCACGATCGTCTGACAGTCGGGATTGTCGCGTGCGAGTTGTCGCACGACCTGTCGGCCGCGCGAGTCGGCGTTCTCCGTGACCGTGCAGGTGTTGACGATGCACAGGTCGGCCGGCTCGGATTCGGTCGCTTCGCGAAAGTCGGCGCGCAGCAACGCCTCTTTGATTTGTTGCGTCTCGTATTGGTTGACCTTGCAACCCAGCGTGACCAAGCGACATGTCCGCACGGCTCGTCGTCCCGTCCATTTCCAGAAAAGAGGCGGCGGAGTATACCGGCGCGAAGGCGGACAGCTACTGCCACGAAATCGGAACTTGTCGATGCGCCGTCTCTTCCTGGGCAACTTTCATTTCGAGTCCGAATTGGCCGCCGCACGCGGCTGGAACCCGCCCGCGTCGTTGCTGCGAATGTCGGCTGAGCGTGCTCTATCGTGGATCGCGCTCGCCGACGAGGGTGACCTGATCTGGACGCCAGAGGCGATTGCCGATTCCTTTTGGGAATCGCTCGCCGCGCAGGGATTGCCGCGACTGTGCAGCTTGAGCGAACCGCCACCGAAAGAATTCGAGTTAGTCCCGTGGGGCTGGTCGCCGCGTTCACGAATGCTTGGCGGTCGCACGGCTCAACCCAGTGATGAGGCGGTGCGAATGGGAAACTCGCGCGAATGGTCGTTCGAGTTGGAACAGCAACTGGGCGTCGCGTTGCCGGGTGCTGCGCGGATCGAACGAACCGAAGAGATCGCTGACGTCGTCCGCCGTTCCGCCAGCCAATTCGGTGAAGCAGAGTTTGAACACGCCTGGGTCATCAAAGCGAACTTCGGCATGGCTGCTCGTGAGCGAGTGCTCGGCCGAGGGCCAACAATGACGATCGCGAACGAACGTTGGCTGCAACGGCGACTTCAATCCGACGGCACGGTGTTCTTCGAGCCGTGGTTACGACGTCGCGCGGAAGTCGGGATTCAATGGACGTTGCCGAAGTCAGGACACGGCCAGCCCGAACTGCAGGGCATCACGCCGCTGCTGACTGACAATCAAGGGGGATACCGCGGCAGCGAGTTCTCGTTGGACGCCTCCATTCCGACCGAATGGCAATGTGCGGTCGATGTCAGTCAGCAAGCGGCACTACGCCTGCAACAGCTCGGCTACTTCGGTCCGCTGGGTATCGACGCGGCGATCTATGAGGACTCAGCCGGATACACATTCGCGCGGCCTCTCCAAGACATCAACGCGCGCTACACGATGGGAAGACTGGCGCTCGGCTTCCGCCGACTGCTGCGACTGAGCGAGCGGGGAGTGTGGCAACATGGCCGACGAGACGAGTGGGCCTGTGTTGTGAGTCGCGAGATTGAACTCACGCCGCATTTGATCGGAGACCGGCCGCCGATCCACTCATCGCGAGTGCTAATTCACGAGGCGTCCAAGGGTGAAACAAATTGGCGAGCGATGTGGCGTCAGCCCCCCGGTACAACGACGAACGCACCGGGAGACTAACACCGCCCCGCTCGCCTGTTTCATTCGTGGCGGCGTCCTTTTCATCATGCGGCATGGGCCTTAGATTGGTCGAGTCAACTGTGTTCCCAGCGCGATCAGCGGCCAAGGCATCGTGGCTGGTAGCGCGGGGTGTTTCCTGAACTTCTTGAGGAGAGAACAGCCATGAAACGGCAATGGTGGATGATGGCAGTGGCCGCAATGTTGTCCTGCGTCGCAATGATTGGTTTGCAGGCGGAAGACAAAAAGGATGGCGAGGGCTGGATCAGCCTGTTCAACGGCAAGGATCTGTCCGGCTGGAAGAAGAACGAAGACGGTAAGTTCGAGATCGTGGAAGGCGTGATCAAAGTCAGCGGCAAGCGAGCCCACCTCTTCACCGAAAAGGAGTTCAAGAACTTCGAATACAAAGTCGAGTGCAAGACGACCAAGGGGAGCAACTCCGGCTTGTACTTCCACACGAAGTTCCAAGAGGATGGCTGGCCGGCTCAGGGTTATGAAGCTCAGGTCAATGTCACCCACACCGACAAGATCAAGACGGGCAGTCTCTATGGCGTTCAAAACGTGGGTGAGGTCGAAGTCAAAGACGACGAGTGGTACGAGACCTACATCAAGGTGGTTGGCCGGCATATCACCATCAAGATCAACGGCAAGACGACCGTCGATTGGGAGCAACCGGAAGACTTCAAGGACAAAGCTTTCCCCGGGCGCAAGGTCAGCTCTGGTTCGTTCGCGATTCAAGCTCACGATCCCAACAGCGTCTGCTACTTCCGCAACATCCGTGTGAAGCCGCTGGCGGACTAACCGGCGGTTCCTCTGTAGCCGCGTTCGCCAGAACGCGAGCCGAAGGTCATCGAGCACTCGCAATCTGGCAAATGCGGCGACCCCGGTGGAGTTGTGATAACGGCAATCGGCAATCGGCGATCGGCTTCCGGCCGAACGCCGATGGCCGAGAGCCGACAACCGTTGTACCGTCTTATCGGCGTCGTCATGTTGCTCGGCTACAACACGAATGGTTTAGCCTTTCATCGCTGGCAGGACGGCCTCGAACTGCTCGCCGAGGTTGGCTATCAATCGGTCGCGATCACCGTCGATCAGCATTGCCTCAATCCGTTCACGCCGAGCTTTGCCAGCGAGCTTGGCGAGATGCGGCGAACTCTCGAACGATTGCAGCTTCGATCGGTGATTGAAACGGGGGCGAGGTTTCTGCTCGACCGTCGAAACAAGCACGAGCCGACGTTGATCTCGCCAACGGCGGAAGGTCGTGCGCGTCGAGTCGAGTTTCTCTGTCGCTGCGTCGACATCGCTAGAGAGCTGAACTCGGATGCGGTCTCGTTTTGGTCGGGCGCGACGAGCCTGGGGACGCTTGCTCGTCCAAATTCCGCGCTGAGTTTTCAGCCTGCCGGATCGCACGAGTTACTCTCACAATGGCTGCTCGAAGGTTGTCGTCGAGTCACCGACTACTCCGAGCGATTGGCCGTGCAACTTGGCTTCGAACCCGAGCCAGGAATGTGGATCGAAACCAATGAGCAGTTCGGTCAACTCGCCGAGCAAGTTGGTTCACCCCGATTCGGACTGACGATCGACATCGGGCATGTGCAATGTGTCGAGGAGGAGTCGATCGCGGACCAGCTTCGACGTTGGGCGAAGCCACTGTGCAATATTCACATCGAAGACATGCGCCGCGGAGTCCACGAGCATCTGCGGTTCGGCGAAGGAGAGATCGACTTCCCGCCGGTGATGGCCGCTCTTCGTGAGATCGGTTACACCGGATGCGTGAATGTGGAACTCAGCCGGCACAGCCACATGGCCCCCGAAGTGCTGCGCGAATCGTTCGAGTTTCTATCGAGGTTGTGATGCGTCCTTTCTTTGCGTTGCTCGTACTCGTTTTTTTCTCCCTCTCGATCAGGGCCGAGGACTTTCCGCCGGAGCTGGTGAAGTTCAAGCAGCATGGCGATAAGCCAGTTTTCACGGCTGCGGGGCAGGGCACCTGGGAGGTCAAGATTCGCGAACGGGGTTGGATTCATCTCGACCCGACGGCAGACGGCACCGATGCCGCGAAGCCGAAGTATCGGATGTGGTACACCGGCTACGACGGGACTCGTGAAGGGATCAAGCGGCTGGGCTACGCGACCTCGGCCGACGGCATTGCTTGGAATCGGCACAAAGACAACCCGCTTCTCGATCAGCTTTGGGTTGAGGACGTGATGGTTGTGCCCTCCGTAGAGCAGGCGGCTCGCCTGCTCCCCGCTCCGAAGCAGGCGAGCCGCCTGCTCTACGACTGGCACATGTTCGCCGAGGGCCGTGACGATCAAGCGCAACTGCTGACCAGCCGCGACGGAACGAAGTGGCAACGATTCGGCCAACTCGAAGTCGTCCAGACGAATGGCCAGCCGATTGAGCCGGGACCGTATGGCACTCCGACGGCCTGGCTAGAGGACGGTGTGTGGCATTTGTTCTACGAGCGACATGACGCTGGCGTTTGGTTGGCGACGTCACGTAACCTCAAAGTTTGGACCAACGTCAGCGACGAGCCGGTGCTGCGTCCGGGCCAAGGCCTTCATGACCGCGACCTGATCGCCATGAATCAGATCGTGAAACACAAAGGACGCTACTACACCTACTTCCACGGCTCTGCGAAGGGCGAGACGCCGTCGTTGTGGAGCACCTGCGTTGCCGTATCGGACAATCTACGTTCGTGGAAGAAGTACGACGGCAATCCGTTGCTGCCGCGAGAACTCAATCGTTCCAGCGGCATCCTGATTCGTGACGGCGATCGGTTCCAGCTTTACACGATGCACCCCGAGGTGTGGCTGCACGTAGCTCAGCCTTTCTAGGCTGACCCTTCCGCGAGAAAGCGGGGCAGGCTGGAAAGCCTGGCCTACGACTATGTCCTTTGAATTACTCAATCCCTGGATGCTGGCAGGCTTGGCGGGAGTCGCCTTGCCGCTGATCGCACATCTGCTGAGCAAGAAGAAGTACGACATTGTCTCTTGGGGCGCGATGCAGTTTCTGAAGCTGGGTCAGGAGACTCGGCGGCGCGTGTGGCTGGAAGACTTGTGGCTGCTGCTGTTGCGGATGGCATTGGTCGCGTGGCTGGCGATCGCGTTGGCTCGGCCGTGGATCAGTGCGAAGTGGTTGGGTGACATTGGGCCGCAGCCGAATCGGGATGTGGTCATCATTCTCGATGGCTCATACAGCACGGCTTGGGAGGCGACTTCGGTCACTCCGCAAGAGTTGTCCGTGCGTTGGCTCGACAAGTTCTTGAGTCAGCTTCGTCCCGGCGACACGGTCACGCTGCTGGAAGCTCGTGAGCAAGTTCGCACATTGATCGACCCGCCGACACGAGATGTGAACCGCGTCCGCGATGCGCTCAAGCAACTATCGCCACCGACGGGAACGGCGAATTTTCCGGAGGCGCTGGCTCACGCGGTCAAGTTGCTCAGCCGGACGAATCATCTGCGGCGCGAGGTCATCCTACTGACCGATGGGCAGGCCCAGGGTTGGTTTTCCGAGGACTCGAATCTCTGGCTGCGATTGGATGATCTGAAGAAACAGTCGTCGGTCACGCCGCATTTGTGGGTCGTTGACGTGCTGGCGGCGGGTGCCAGCGATGACCAGGAATTGCCCCCATCGGCCGAGCGATTGAACTTCCACGTCGAACGATTGCAGCCGTCACGCGAGTTGTCGGTGCCCGGCTTTCCCGTGCGAGTACAATCGCGAGTCCGCTTCAGCGGCGGTTCGACCAGCGTGACTCGGCAAGTGCATTTCGAGGTCGATGGGCAACGACTCGCCGAGCGCACGGTGTCCGTCACGCTCGCTCCGGGCGGCGAGGCGAACGTCGAGTTCGAGCATCGCTTCGAGAGTACGGGATCGCATCTCGTTCGCGTCGCTTTGGATGCCGACGACTTGCCGACTGACAACACCAGCGAAGCGGTAATCGTCGTCACCGAAGCGCTGCCGGTATTGCTGGTGGATGGCGATCCGCGTCCCGATCCAGTGCAGAGCGAAACGTTTTTCGTGCGTGCTGCGCTCTCCGCGAGCGGCAATGACACGCCGTGGGTCAAGCCGACTGTTGTGAAGTGGTCCGAATGGACGCCGCAGTTTCAAGCGAAACGGGCGGGCGAGGCTCCCGCCGAGCCTGCGGCGGGCGGCGCGGCAGGGCTCGGCGGGAGCCTCGCCCCCCCAATGATCCGCCACGCGTGAACGATCTCGATCAGTATGCGGCGGTCGTGCTGGCGAATGTGCCGCAACTGACCGACGTTCAATTCGCCGCGCTCGCGGACTATGCAAAGCGCGGTGGTGGAGTCGGTCTCGCGCTGGGGAATCGGATCGAGAAGGATCGCTACAACAGCCAGTTCTTCGCGGACGAGACCGGCTTGCTCGGCGTGTCGTTAGTGGAGATCGAATCGGAACCGGCCGAGCATCGCGAGCAAGGGGTGTTCATCGCCAATGCAACGCTCGAATCGCCGTGGCTGCAACGCTTCCGCGCCGAACGCGGCGCGGCGTTCACGACAGCGCGGTTCAGTCGCTGGTGGAAAGTGAAAATGGCGGACGACAAAAAGCCGAAGGCCGAAGTGGGTGAAGACTCTCCACCGAAAGACGAGTTGCAGAAAGAAGAGGTTGAACGTCAGCCGGCCGTCGTGCTCGCGCGGTTGCAGACCGGTGCGCCGTATCTGATTGGTGGTCAATTCGGTCGCGGAAACGTGATGATGTTGACGTCACCGCTGGATGCGGATTGGAGCACGCTGCTCGCCAAGCCTGACTTTGTGGCGTTCGTGCATGAGTGGTTGTTTCAACTCGCGTCGCGTCGCGGCGAACGAAACGTCTCGGTGGGACAACCGCTCGTGGGTCAGATGCCGAACGCGGCTCCGCCGGCTGACGCCGGAGCTCCAACGGGATTCGTCTTTGAAGGGCCGGACGGAGAGCCGCATGCCGCGAAACTCAGTGGTGAAGCAGCCGCGCAGTTACTGATCTTCGATGACACGACACTGCCGGGCGTTTATTCGCTGCGACGCACTCAGCCGGCTGATGAGCCGCGGTTGTCAGGTAAGGCGGTCGTATCCGAGAAGAAGAAGGCTGCGCAGCCGTTCGCCGCGCCGGGACGTGAGTTATTCGTCGTCAACGCCGATCGGGCGGAGTCCAATCTTGTGCCGTTGGCCGACGAGCAAATCGCGTCGATCACCGCCGACGAACGGCTGCAATTCATTCGCGAGGGTCGTGAGATCCAGGTCGCCGCTACCGACGAGCTTCCGCGTCACGAACTCTGGCAATTTCTGTTTCTGGCGTTCCTCGCGCTGTTGGTTGGCGAAGTATTGATGACTCGCAAGCTGGTTCGCGGCGGACATGCGACCGCCGATGCGGATGCGATTTGACGGACGGAGCGATTGGTCGGTTGGGATTCCATCCCGACCCGCAGAAGTCGGCACAGAGTCCCAATCTACAATCGCGACTATCGTTTTCGAGGCGGCTTCGAGCCGGGATTGCTTTTGTTGACCTCGGTATCTTTGCGGATGGTCGTTTCCATCTGGGCCTGCGTCGGCCGCACCGCTTTGGAATCGACCGAGCAGACTGACAAGCTGCTTGCGTTCGCCGCGCGTTTGGAGCGTTCGTCGTAGATCTTTTCCCGCTGCCGAGCGATCGCGGCCCGGCGATCCAGAACCTGCTGGAAATTGAAGTTCACTCGTTTGGATTTGGCGAACGGCTGCAGAGCACTCGCGACGTCGCGAGCGGTCGCATAACGCTGCGCCGGATCCTTTGCCAACAAGCGTTCGATGATCAGCGCGACTTCCACGGGAACATCCGGAACCAATTGCCGAATCGGTCGCGGCTGTTCGTTCCAGTGCGCTTCGAGCTTCGCCGACCGCGACTTCTTGTCGAGAAACAACACTTGCCCCGTGAGCATGAAGTACAGCGTCGCTCCCAGACTGTAGAGGTCCGCTCGGCGGTCCACCTGAAAGCTGTCACGGGCTTGTTCGGGAGCGATGTAGTCCGCAGTCCCCAGACAGTCCTGACCAAAGATCATCGAGAGCGAATACTCGTCACCGAGCACCGACTGTGACGCCAGAGACAAACCGAAGTCCAAAATGTGCGCGTTCCCTTTCTCATCGACGAGCACGTTCGCCGGCTTGAGGTCGCGATGGACAAGTCCCAGCCGATGCGCGTGCTGCAATCCTGCCGTGATATGCAGAGCGATATGGCACGCCATCGGCCACTCGATGGGGCCCCCCATCGACACGAACTCGTCGATACCGACGCCGCGCACCAAATCCATCACCATGTAATGCACTTTGCCGTACATGCCGACGGCTTCACCGACTTCATGAGTGCGAATGATCGCGTGATGATTCAACTTCTGCCCGGCTTCCGCCTCCAACTGAAATCGCGCCAGCAATCCGGCGTCGTTTTCATTCTGCTCGCAAAGCATCTTGAGCGCGATTTCTTTGCCAGTCTGCAAGTCGCGAGCAATGTAGACCCAGCCCATGCCTCCCGAACCGAGAACGTCCTCGATGCGGTAGTGATTGATGAAGAACCCGCGCGTGCGCCCTTCGAGCAACCGCGTCGCATGCAGCCGAGTCAGGAAGCCCGCCTTCACCAGCGCCTTGGCCGCCGTCAGCGAATCCGGCTCGCCGAGTTCCGCCACGACATCCAACGCCGCATCAAACCGCTCTTCCGAGAGCAGCTTGCTCTGCTGGAGATGACCAAGAAAGTCAGTGGTATTCGCGACAATCGCCACAGCGAATCACCTGCCGAGAGAATTCACAGGTCCCAAGCCAACTCTGGAACCAAAGACGCAGATTTCGTCAGAAGCATAGCATTCAGACGGGTCGTGAGGCATGTCTTCTCGCCGCCACCGCCAGAAAACGGGGGCACCAAATGTGATGTCAGGCTTTATCGGAAGGATTCCCCAGAATCTCAGTGGTTCGTCTTCGGTGGCGTTGATGCTGAACTGGTGCGCTTTCAGAGCAAAGAATTGGGGCTCACGAAATGAGCCGCAGGGCGTTAGCCCCGGTTTATCTCGCTCGAACCGGGGCTAGCGCCCTGCGGCTGATGGGGCAATTGGAATACTTCGCTTTGTCGACGATCAATGCATGCCGCGGCTACTTCGAGTCTCGGTGATTGTGCGGGTACGGCTCCAAATGGACCAGCACATCGCGCAGGCTCGCAAACTGAGTCACCAGTTGGTCTTTCACGGCATGACCGATGCGATGCCCTTCTTTAACGGTGATGTGCCCGTCGACTTCGATGTGAATGTCGGCGAAGTATTCCAGACCGGACTTTCGGACCCAGAGTTTCTCGACGGCGCGAACCTCAGAAACCGCCTCAGCCGCTTGCCGGATCTCGCGCACCAGTTGCTCGTCGGCTTGTGAGTCCATCAGTTCGCTGGAGCTGCTGCGAAACAGTTTGACTCCCGACCAACAGATTGCCGCGACAACGACCAAGGCCGAGACCTCATCGGCTCCGATCCAGGCGGGACCGCCCCAGCGCACGATGCCCAGGCCGATCAACACGGCTGCCGAACAGAACGCATCGCTGCGGTGGTCCCAAGCGTTGGCCATCAAGGCGCTCGATCCAGTCCGCCGGCCAACCGACCGCTTGTAGCGGTACAGCGATTCCTTGATGAGCACATTGGCGGCCGCGATCCACAGCGTCCAGACCGGCGGCAGTGCGTGAGGAATTGAGAACCGTTGCACGGCCTCCCAACCGACCAATAGGGCCGACAGGATCACCAGTAAGGCGATGTTCGATCCGGCGATCGCCTCCGCACGAGTATGTCCGTAGGGATGCTCGTCATCCGGTGGCTGTTGAGCGACTCGCAATGCAAACAACACGGCCAGCGAGGTCACGACATCGCCAAACGAATTCACGGCATCGGAAATCAAGGCGAACGACTGACCGACAATGCCTCCGATCAGCTTCACGATTCCCAGGGCGAAATTGACGGCCAGGCCCAATCCCGCCGCACCCATGGCTTCTCGGTAGACCGGTCGCATGGCCGCCGTGTCGATCATGAATGCACTTCTCCAACGGTGAAACAAAGAGGCGGAGGGATCGGCCATCGCCGGTTGCTCGTCCACGGCCGGGGCGACTTTCGCGAAACCGAGAACACATCTGCCCGGGGCTGCATCCTGTCATTGGGCGCGTCGTGCTGGTTTTGAAACTGTCGCTACGGCAGAAAGCTCGCTTGGTCGGCGAGTTTTCTTGGCAGGTATTCGTTGACCACATAGTTCAGCCCCCACTTGGCGAGAGCTTGCTGCTCGGCGCGGACTCCCATCGTGAGAAGCTGGTTGATGGCGGCGATCCATTCGGGATTCACCGCGAAGAACGGATCGTTCTTGATGGCATCCTGAGTGCGCTTGATGCCAGTCTTGAGCAGCGGGTGTGTCGCGTGTTCGAGTCCGTAGTCGATGATGTCTTGTGGAGTGACGCCCAGAAATCTGGCTCGCGGGGCACAGTAGAACTGGTTGATGTGCGCGGCGTTACCTGAGCCGGCCTTAAGAATGCTGTAGATGTTCGCGAAGCCGCAGGGGTCGCAATCGACGAAACAGTAGTTGGAGAATTCGACCCAAATCTCCAGAAGCATGTCCGCTTCCTCGCAAGCGTCGAGTGTGATGTCGACCGCCTCCTTGACCGTCGCCAGCGCAGCCTTCGCCTGCGAATCGAAACCCAGCAGATGCACGTTCTTGAGAAATAACTCGGACACCGAGGTATCTCGCTGCCGCGAGGCCATCTCATGAGCGACATCAGGTTTGGAAAGTTCGAGCAACATGCGTCACCATCACCGGGGCCGCGAGGTGCCTTCGCAATCTCAGTTTCTCCGGCCTTCGCCGAAGGTTCCCTCCTAAGCGAGTCCGTCTGCAAGCGACCCCCGTGCCGTGTTGATCGCTGCTCATGAATAATCTGCGACAACCGGATTCTCAGCGTCTGCGACGAAGGGCGATTCCGCACAAGTCTGTGCAGAAACGACCAGCGACTGTGTCATGTCGCTTCGAGACCGCTTTGCCGATGAATGCCACGTCGAAGTCCGCCCAGCAACAAATCGCACTGCGGAGCCAGAATTGCTTTGAGACGGACACCGAACCGGCGCGATGTTCCCATCTGGTCAATGACGCGAACCAGACTCCATGTAACAATCGCCGGACGAGCAAGGATCAGACTCATGTCTGGCGGCGGCTTGAATAAATTGTTGATTGTCGTGCTGATTCCAATCCTCGTCGTTGGCACTCCGACGCTGCGCGGGGAAGACCAGCGGCCGGAGGCGCGGCGGCAGGATGAAACTCCGACCAAGAATCAGGTGCAGATCGAAGTCTTTGTGCGTCATGATTCGGATCGTGGACGTCAATTGTTCGAGCTGCTCAAGAAGCTGGAAAAAGAGCGTCCTGGGATTGCCGTGGTCGAACGCGACGTCGTCAACGATCAATCGGCTCGCGAGCGATTTTGGAAGCTGGCGAAAGATCACCGCATCGAGAAAGCAGTGGTTCCAGCGTGCTACGTCTGCAACGGCTTTCATGTGGGCTTTCGCGACGCGGAAACAACGCAACGCCAAGTTGATGAATCGCTGTCGTTGCACGCGTTTGTGCGCGAGGGCTGCCCCCATTGCCGCGATGCCAAAGCGTTTCTCGGTGGCCTGCAGCAACGCTGGCCAGCCGTTCGAGTCCGGCTTCATGACGTCGTGCAGGACAAAGCCGCTCTGCAACAGATGCAGGATCTGGCGGCGAAGCATCGCGTTTCGGTGCCATCACTGCCGTGCTTCTTGTTGTGCGGGCGATTTCTGGTCGGCTACGACAACAATCACACGACCGGACAACAGCTTGAGCGACTGCTTGAAGAATCCCAACCGCCGCGCGAGCTCAATCCCAAACCTCAACGCGCACCATCCGTCAGCTTCTCGCGTCGTGTCTCGCACATCCGGCTCGTGTCCTATTCCCCTGATGTGACGCAGCAAGCGCCGCTGCCGATTCCTGACGACTCGCCGATTCCAGAGGCGGCGGAGTCCACTCACCAGGAGTCGAGTAAGCTCGCAGAGGTTCCAACACCTCCGCCGGAGGAGATTGATTTGCCGGTCTTCGGACGCTTGCGAGTTCGCGACGTGGGGATGCCCACATTCACCATCGCGATCGGTTTGGTGGATGGCTTCAATCCCTGCGCGATGTGGGTGCTGATCTTCTTGCTGTCGATCCTAGTCAACATTCGCGACCGAAAGAGAATCCTCCTGATCGCGGGGACGTTCGTGCTCGTCAGCGGTATGGCCTATTTCGCCTTCATGGCCGCGTGGCTCAACGTCTTTCAGTTGATCGGTCTCGCGCGGCCGGCCCAAATCACGTTGGGATTGTTGGCCACTGCGATTGGGCTGATCAGCGTCAAGGACTTCGTGGCCTTCCATCGCGGAATATCGCTGTCGATTCCGGAGTCGGCGAAGCCCGGCATCTACACGCGTGTGCGCGGCATCGTGCAGGCGAAGTACGTCACTGCAGCCTTGTTCGGTGCGGCGACACTGGCGGTGTTCGTCAACATCGTGGAGATCCTCTGCACGGCGGGCCTACCCGCCCTCTACACTCAGATTCTCACGTTGCAGCAATTGCCGACGTGGAAGAATTACCTGTACCTGGGGCTCTACAACCTGGCTTACATGTCTGATGACTCGGTGATGCTGACGATTGCTGTTGTGACGCTCTCGCACCGCAAGATGCAGGAGCGTGAAGGTCGCTGGCTGAAGTTGATCAGCGGATCTGTGATGCTCGGACTGGGCCTGACGATGGTCTTTCGGCCCGAATGGCTGAGCTGACCGCTGTGAAAGAGTGTTGCCATGTTTCAACGAATCCTGGTTCCCGTGGACCTCGCTCAGAAGAATCAGTCGGCGCTGACGCCCGCAGCGGAGATGGCTCACCTGAACAAAGCCACGATTCTGCTGCTGCACGTGATCGAGCGGATTGAGCATGTGCCGGAGGAAGAACTCAAGAGCTTCTACCATCGGCTGGAGCAAAACGCGCAGCGCGAGTTGTCTGCGGCGGCTCACTCGCTCGCGGAGCAAGGCATCACTGCGAGTACTCACATCGTGTTCGGTCGCCGATCGGAAGAGGTCGTGCGGTTCGCCCTGCAAAACCAAGTGGACCTGATCGTCTTGAGATCACATCGTTACGACCCACAGACGTCGACGTTTCCGGTCGGGACGCTCAGCCATCAACTGGCGGTGCTCGCGCAGTGCGCGGTGCTGTTGGTGAAGTGAACGACGATCGTCACGGGACTTCATGGCCCCGCAGCGTTCCCTGAAAGTGATGTTCTGGGGTGCGCGTCGCGCCAATTCGCGCGCGGGTTGGTCGCGTTCCGCACAAAGCGGAGTTACTAGCAATGAGAAGAAGTGTAACGAGACCGCTCGACACGACTGAGTTCAAGGCCTTGCGGCATCGCATGATCGAAGCCGATCTGCGGGGTCGCGGGATCTCCGACCCGCGCGTCTTGATGACGATGGACGAAGTGCCGCGTGAGGAGTTCGTTCCGGAGGCACTTCGCGGCGAAGCCTACGACGATCACCCATTGCACATTGGGCCCAATCGCGGTACGAGCGGCGGACTTTTCGCAGGAACCGCTGCGGCATGAATCGACTCGCGCCGGCTCGCTCGTAGTAGCTTTGAATCACGCGAATCAGACTGAATTGCGGGCTGAGTTGCCGGGCGCTCCCCTCCAGGATCACCAAGGTCCGCAGCAGCAACGCGGCCTCCGTGGGAAGTGCGATGTGATAGCGGCGAATGAGGCTGGTCATCTCCATGAGTGCTCCGCTCAGATCGAATTCGCTGAGAGGTTGGTTGCCGTAGTCACTCACGAATTCCGAGACCTCCGCCCGCAACGCATCGAAATCCAGATTCGACGGCGCGGAGCCGAGTCGCACGACGAGGTTCGACAACTCCCGCGCGTCTTGATCGACAAAGCACAGGATCAGAGCCTCGAAGTCCTCACGCAGCGTCTCGTCCAGCCGGCCGATCATGCCGCAGTCCAGCACTCCGACGACGCCTTCCCTCATGACCATGTAGTTTCCGGGATGCGGATCGGCATGATACAGGCCGTCGTGGAAGATCATCTTCACGTACATGTTCGCGGCGCGCCGAGCGAACTCATTGAGGTCGCACCCAGAGGCGGCCAAGCGCGCGTGATCGGTGCCGGCAATGCCGTCGATCAGCTCCATCGTGAGCACGCGCCGGCTGCTGAATTCCGGATAGACGGCGGGAAAGTGAACGGTCTCGTCGTCGGCGAACCGGTTGGCAAACGCTTCGATGTTCCGGCGTTCGACCGCGAAATCCATCTCCTGCATCAGCGTTCGCCGAAAGCGACGAACCAGTGCCGAAGGCTTATAAGCTCGAAACTCGGCCACATGCTTCTCCAGCAACTCGGCCAGCCCCGCCATGATGTGCAAATCGCGCTGAATACGGTCTTCAATTTCGGCGTGCTGAATCTTCACGGCCACCGACTGACCAGACTTCAGCCGAGCTCGATGAACTTGTCCGATCGAAGCGGAGGCGATTGGTGTGAAATCGAACTCACCAAAGAGTTGTACCGGGGACTGGCCGAACTCAGCCTGAATCGTTTGACGCATGGCTTCGCTGGAGTCCGGCGGTGTGTTCGCTTGAAGCTGACTCAACTCGGTCACCAGCGGCTCAGGTAACAAGTCGGGACGCGTGCTGAGAATCTGCGCCAGCTTGACGAACGTCGTGCCAAGTTCCGTGAGCACGAGCCGAATCCGCGCCTCTTGCGTCAGCGTGTTGAGCCGGACTCCATCCACGCTCACGAGCCGTGACTGGAGCCATTCGTATTTCAGGCCACCCAGCCAATCGGCCAATCCATACTTCGTCAGAACGGAGATGATCTCCTGAAGCCTCCATGCGCTACGTTCGATCTTGGAAATCGATTCCAACAGCATGATGTGCTCGTCCACAAGCTGGGCTGTAGCGGAACTCGTGAGAGTTCCGAACTGAAATCTCACGATTTCAGCTACCTTACGCCGTTACATCTGAGCTGGAACCGCTTCAGGAACGTGGTTCGTTTAGCTTCTTTTCCAGCAGTTCCACTCGCGACTTCAGTTCCTCGACGTCCTCGCAGCGAGCCACTCTCAGCGAGGTCAGCAGCCTGTCGATCCGTTCGTCGATGAGAGCCTCCAATTCGTGCCGCGCCTGCTCGCTGACCTTCACGAGCCCGGACTTGACGATGCCGAGTTGAATGAAGGCATGATCGATGCGGCGATCAATTTCCGACTCTAAACTGCGACGCGCCTCGGCAGACTTACTGGCCAGCTCTTCCTGGAATTGCTGCGTCTGCTCCTGAGAAAGCTGAGCCCGAGTGGAGATCTCCTTCCCCAACTCTGCGAGCTTTTCGCGAGTCAGACTGGCGAGCCCCATGCCCAAATAAAGCGACTGCTTGATCAAATCGAACATCATCACATCTCCTGAAAGGCTTCCGGACGCTCTTCGCCAGCAAGCCACGCGCCACCTCGGACAACTTGTCCGGAATACACGGTCGCTGCCCATGCTCTCGCCGCATTGGTTGTGCGGACGACGCGCTTCACCGTCATGCACACTGCGCTGTGTGAAACTGAGCCTCGACGCACAGGTTGTTTCAATCGCGCGCGAATCAGCACATCCTTGGTGATAAGCCGGTCTATCCGAATCGCAAGTGCGAGATTTGTGTCAGTCGTGGGCAACCCATATTCGCGCCTCCACTGTGGAACGAATTGTCGCGTCACTTTTGGGTTTCTCTGCGCTCTTCGGTTCTCTGCGGTAAGACGAGATCTATCTCACCGCAAAGATGCGAAGAGCGCAGAGTTTCAGTCGCGCTGCATCACTCCAACGTCGACGAAACTCATCGCCATTAATTCCGCACGGTGATTTTGGGCTTCCCCGCGTTTGTTGGGCGCTGGGTTAGGGATGAAACAGACCGGGTGACATGATCAAGAACTCCGCAGGAGTTGGTGTTGCCGTGGGGAGTCTTTTTCGCCGTGAGTGGGCGTGGAAATCAAAACAGACACTCAC
>SXGT01042686.1_pt1 | contig 24298 bp, 17 predicted proteins | sample 3176221 | NCBI WGS metagenome assembly SXGT01 (sample SAMN11356862, study PRJNA531348) | freshwater metagenome | isolation source: freshwater sample F1-120 | place: China: Fuxian Lake, Yuxi | collected 2017-12-25
GTCGGCGGTGAACGCGGCCGGCGCGGGGAGCGGCGGCAGGTGGAGCACGAGCCCCGCGTCGGTCGAGAGCGGCGTCGCGTCGGCCCACGCGAGGGTCACGGTCCGGCCCTGGCGCGTGCCCGGCTCGCGCAGCCGCACGCGCAAGACCAGCGCTTCGGCGGCGCGCACCCGCGCGTCGAGCCACGCGCTCGCGCTGAGCTCGACGCGGACGGTGTTGCCGTCGCGGTACCACGCCCCGGTCATCCACGCCGCGGCGGACATCTTGGCGCGTGCCTCGGGGTGCGCCAGGGCCTCCGCCACGAGGCGGCCGGGGTCGACCCCGGCCAGCCGCAACGCTTCGCACAGGTGAGTCGCCGACGCCGGCGAGCCCGTCGCGATGTTGCGCACGAGCCTGCGGAGGTCGGCCCCGCCGTAGTGTTCACGCAGCGCGGCGCGCAGGCGCTCGGCGTGGGGCCCACGCTCGAGCTGCCCGGCGATGAGCTGCCGGGCTTCGCGCATCACCGCCCGGACGCCGCGCGGCCCATAGGCGCGTTCGAACCACCACGTCGGAACCAGCACCCCGACCAGGAGCGCCGCGAGCTCCCGAGACAAGTTGGGGTCGTCGGCCAACAGGCCCCCGAGCACCGACGGCACGACCGCCGAGGGCGCGCCGCGGCGCCGTTGCGCGCCCGCGACCAGGGTGCGCACGAGGCGGTCGACCCGTGCATCTTCGCCGCGGTTCACCCCGAGCTCGCCGGCGGCGAGGAGCAGGATCTCCCGCCACTCCGGGTAGAACGCCTCGACCGGGTCGTCGGCCAGCGCCTCGAGCGCGCCGGTGCGCACGAGCTCGAGCGCCGCGAAGTACTCCGCGAGGGTCAGGTGCAGGAACGCCCACCGGTCCGGTCCCACCTCGACGAACAGGCCGAGGCTGCCCTTGAACAGCTCCACGACGTCGTCCGCGCTGCCCGCGAAGCGGAGCCTCCCGTCCGCGAGCGCGTGGGTGACCGCACGCGCGAGGGTGGCGGTGCTGACCGCGCGAGCTCCGGAGCGCACCATCCCCAGGGCCACCGGCCCCAGCACCCGGAGGGCGTCGGTCAGCCGCAGGGGCGCGCGCGCGTCGGTGCCGGAAGCGAGCGAGCGCACGAGGTTCCACCGCTCGACGAGCACCCGCGACGCGTGCAGGTACAGCTCGGCGCGGTGGTTGGGGAGCTGCACGCCGGCGCGGTGTACGACCGCGAGCACCGTGAGCATCAGCGGGCTGCGCGCGAGCGCCCGGAGCTGCGGCAGGCCGAGGATCTCGGCCGCGAGCCGCTGCCCGTCGGCTTCGCCCCCGGCGCGCGCGGCGGCGCCGGCACGATCGACCGCGTACTGCCCGCACCACGCCGCGAGGAACGACCGCACCTGCGCGTCGCTCAGCGGCTGGAGCACGACCGGCACGCAGCTCCGCAGCCGCGCGTCGCCGTAGCCCGCGACGCGCGCGGTCACCCAGAGCGGCGCGCGCGGGAACGCCACCACCAGCTCGTCCACGGCCCGCGCGACCGCCACCCGCTCGGCCCGGCCCCCGACCTCGTCCAGCCCGTCCAGGAGCAGGGTCACCGTGCCCTCGGCGAGCGCGCTCCTCAGGCACCGCCCGTAGGCGAGTCCCTCCCCGAGGAGCCACGCTTCGAGCGCCCCGACGAGCTCGGCCGCCGAACGGGGCACGCCCAACGCGGACAACGGCGCGAGCACCTGCGCCCCCGCGCCCCGGAGCGCGAGCGTCCGCAACAGGACGGTCTTGCCGCCCCCGGGAGGGCCCAGGACCGCGACCGCCGGGGCGGCGCGCCGCGACGCGGCCGTCCCGTGCGCGTGGAGCCAGCGCAATGGGAACCGCTGCGGCGACGGCACGTCGTCGTACGACACGACGTCGAGCTCCTGCGCGACGGTGGTGATCGGCCAGGCGACGTCTTCGCCCTCGGAGCGCACGAGCCCGCGCAGGTCGAGCCGGCCCCACCGGGTCACGTTCCAGGCGGCGAGGGCGGCCCTGGCCGCCGCTTCGTCCACCACGCCCGCCTCCAGCGGCAGCACCCCGCTGAACTCCAGCACCGAGTCGATGTCGGGCGCGCCCGCCCCCCACCGCACACGCTCCGCCGCGTCGAGCACGAGCACCACCCGCACCCCGCGCCCCGAAAGCCACCCCCGCCGCTGGTTCACGCGCGGGAGCACCGTGCCGGCGTCGGCCGGGAGCCCACACACCACCCCGCGCGCCGCCGGCGCCGACTCCGGCAGCTCGGCCAGCGCCCGCCGCTCCCACCCCGGCTCCACGGCCTCCAGCGCCGCGGCCACCGCGTCGTGTTCGCCCGGGGCACACTCCAGCACCCCGAAGCCCGGCGAAGCGAGCTCGCGCGGCGGGAGCGCCGCGCGCACCGCCTCCTCGTAGCGCCCCGCCACGGCGCGGCTCATCCCGACGTGGCGGTCCACGCCGCCACGTCGTCGGCCAACAGGGGATGGACGATGAACCGCGGCCGCCGCGCGCCTCGGGCCGGCCGGAGCGCCAACAGCCGCCCGTGGGCGAAGAGGGCCGCCGCGACGGCATCGGCGCCGGGGAGCACCCCGCGATCGGCCACGAACCGCAACACCGCCAGCGACTCGGCGTTGAGCGCGCGCGCCAGCTCTTCGGCCAGCAGTCGCTGGGCCTCCTCGGCGTCGGCGCGGACGACTCCCGTGCGGCCCGCCCGGCGCGCCGCGCGCACCGCCGAGCGCGTCATCCGTACCGCGTGCCGCGGGAAGCCGCCGCTCGCCGCGACGATCGCGGTGAGCGCCTCGCGGGTGCTCACGTCGACCGCCACCTCGGCCTTCGCAAAGCGCAGCTCGAGCGCCTGCAACAACTGCTCCTGGCCCGCCGCGTCGGTGCCGAAGCCGTAGAGCGGGAGCGGCTCGAAGCCGTACTCCGCCGACACCTCGGTCATCGACACCGGCGGAGCCGACACGACCATCGGCCACGGCGCGTCGGCCAACAAGCGCGTGTACTGGAACACCTGGTGGTACCGCTCCACCGACTGCCCGTTCATCTTCTCCAGGCCGTCGACCACCAACAGCGGCAACGGGCGCCCCGAAGCGCGCACCGTCGCGGCGATGTCGTCGGCCACCGCCTGCAACGCGCGCCCCCTCGGCGACGCCGACTGCACCAGGCCGTCCTGCTTCATGAGCCGGATGCTGGCCGCCGCGAGCGTCAACATCGCGCCCGCGGCCTTCCCGACACCGCCGGCGCCCGCGGCGGCCGCCACCGACTCGCCCGCCGTGCTCGCCGCCGACGCAAACGCGCCCAGGACCTCGGCCGCGCCCCCCACCCCGTCGCCCGCACCCGCCGGCGCGGAGGCGCGGGCGAGCTCCTTGAAACAGCGCTCCTGGTCGGCCTCGGGCGCCGAGCGCAGCACGCCCGCCGCGGTGAGGTACAGCAGGTCGAACGCCGAGACGCTCGACACGTCCACGCCGGACACATCGAGGTCGACCAGCACCACGTCGCGCCCCTCGGCCCGCACCGCCTCGGCCACCGCGCGCAGCTCCGAGCTCTTTCCGCACCCCAGCGCACCCACGAGGATGAACTTCTCGCGCGTGGCGCCGTCGAGCTCGAGCGCTTCGATCACCCGCGGCACCGCCGACTCCGGCGGCGCCAACCACAACCCCGACGGTGGCGGCCGCTCCGGGTCCAGCAGCCGGTGCAGCTCGATGAGGGCGACGTCCGCGTTCACGGCGGCAACCTACCGTGTCGGCCAACGGACCGCCCGCGGCGCACCGCGACGCGCGCCCGCCCCCGCCCGACCTCGGGACGGTCGCGGCGCGTCGCCCTACCCCGCCAGCTCGCCGCAGGCGTCGAGGCCCCAGGCGATGGTCTCGCGCACCTGGGCGTTGGTCACCCGCACCTTCTCCGCGAGGTCCACGAACAGGACCCGCGCCACGTGGGCGAACAACGGACGGTCGGTCACGAGCATGCGGCGGAAGCGGTCGGCGTCGAGCTCGAGCACCTCGCCGTCGGACTCCGCGAGCACGGTCGCCGTGGCCATCTCGCCGTCGACCAGGTCGATCTCGCCGAGGTGCGCGCCGGGGCCCACGCGCGCCACCAGCGCCTCGGTGACGCCCTGCACGCGCTTGCAGACCACGAGGCTCCCGTGCACCACGATCACCAGCTTCGCCGCCGGCTCGCCTTCGGTCAGGATCACGTCGCCGATGGCGACCCGACGCGGGGTGAACCACGGCGCCAGGCGAAGGACCACGTCCTCGGGGAGCGTCCCGAACAACGGCGTACGAGCAAGGGTTTCGGCGGTGGGCATCAGGACTCTCCGGGGTCGAGCGCGGCCGAGTCGAGCGACCATCGCACCGCCTCGACCAACCGCGCGTTGGCCATGCGAACCTTGCCGGCCATCGTACGGAGCAACGCCCACGCGACGTCCGGGTCACCCACGAGCTGATCGATGCCGCGACGCTCGACCTTCCACAAGACGGCCCGCTCTTCGGCGGTCACCGTCGCGGCGGCCGGCGCGGGGTCGAACACCGCGAGCTCACCGAACGACGCGCCCGGCCCGAGCTCCGCGAGCACACTCTCCAGCTCGCCCCGCACCGACTGGCTCACCGACAACTTCCCGTGCAGCACGAGGTACAGCGCGTCCTGCGGCTGGCCCTCCCACACCACCACCTGACCCGGCGCGTAGTGGAGCTCGGTGGCGTAGGGTTCGATGGTGTCGAGCAGGTTTGCGTCCATCACCTCCCGGATCGGATCGCGGGAGGGAGACGTGAGGGGGGCGCGGCGCGACCGTCCCGAAGTCGACCGGGGCCGCCCCGCGCCCCGCCGCCGCTCAGGCGCCCGCTGCCGGACCGCGGCGCAACCTCGCCTCGAGCCACCAGGCCCCCCCGGGGAGCATCGCCGCGACAAACGCCGTGGCCGTGGTCGCGGCGCTCCAGCCCCCCGCCCGTCTCGCATCGGCGAGCCCGTTGAGGAAGACCAGCGTGAACAGGCCGTGGATCCAGCCGAACCACCCCTGCCCCCCGTCGAGCACCACGCCGGCGCCGTACTTGAGCGGCATGTAGACCAGGAACAACGCCACGGCCGAGAGGGCCTCGAGCCGCGCCCACCACCAGAACCGCGACAGCGTGAGCGCCGCCGCGTCGGGGGCGGGGTCGGCCGGCGGGACCGGGAGCCCCCGGCCCAGCGCCCACGCGATGCCCGCGGCGAGCCCGCCGCCGAGGAGCCCGTAGACGAGCCACTCGCTGCCCCCGCCCCGGCCCACCATGGTGCCGATGGTGGCTCCGAGCGCCGCGCGCGCCGCGATCCCCCGCCACGCCTGGCGCTGCGCGGGCCGGGCGCCGAGCAGGCCCAGGTGCAGCGCCACCACGCTCGCGAACATCCCCGCGCCCACCCACGGCGCGCCCATGCTGCCGCCGGTGGACTTCAGGAGGCCGTAGCCCGCCGCGCCGCTCAGGCAGAAGCCGAGCGGCAAGAGCCCCCACGCCGCGACGAGCCGTTCGCGCTGCGAGCGCGGCCCCGTCGCCATCATCACCCCCCCGGCGAAGAGCGCGACGCCGACGAACTTCACGAGCCGGAACACGAGCCAGACGTCCATGCGTTCATCCGTAGCCCGCGGGAGGGGGCGGCGGCGCCGGGACTACCCTTCCTCGGGCCCCAGCTCGGCCAGCTCCTCGCCGATGGCCACGATCTCGCCCGGCAACAGGCGGTCGCAGATGCTCCGGATCGTGGTGAAGTCGACCGGCCGCTGCAGCACGATCGCCCCGAGCGCGACGAGTCGCTCGCGGGTGGTGGCCTTGATTCCCGGCGGCACCACCACGAGGCAGTTGCGCGCCAGGGCCGGCGCCGCCTCGGTGAAGCGGGTGTACAACCGCAAGCCGAAGCTCTCCGGCCGCGGGAAGCTCAGGACCGCGACGTCCGGCTCGAGGTCGGCCAGCCCGCCGATGGCGTCGGCCACCGCGCCGAACCCGTGCACCTCGAAGACTTCGCCGAGGTGCCGCTCCAAGGCCCGGCGCAGGAGCGCGTCCTCTTCGACCACCAGCACCTTGCCGCGCCGCCCGGGCGCGGGGCGCGGCGCGTCGAGCGGGCGCACGGGGCCGGGCTGGTCGGCCACGGGGAAGCTCACCTTCATGCGCGCGCCGGTGCCGATGGCGCTCCCGAGCTCGAGCGAACCGCCGGCCGCGCGGATCGACTCGCGCGCCATGCCCAGGAACAAGGGCGCAAAACCCGACTGCGCCGCCAGGAAGTCGAGGTCGGCGAGGCGGGCTTGCACCTCCGAGCCGTAGCCGGCGCCGTTGTCGCGCACCTCGAGCACGACGAACCCGCCGACCACCTTGCCGTCGACCTGGAGCCGCCCGCTGTGCTCGGGCGGGAAACTCTCGGCGGCGGCCAGCAAAAGCAGGCACAGGCCGCGCAGGAGCGGGCCGCGACCGGCGCGAGCGGGCGGCAGGTCCTCGACCGCGAACTCGGCCGCGATCCGGTTCTCGAAGGAGTGGCCGACCAGGTCGCGCGCCGCTTCGAGCTCGCGGGAGAGCCGGACGGGCGCGGGCGCCTCGGGCTCCCGCTGCGCGAAGCGCACCACGTCGTTGGCCAGGACGCGCAGGCGGGACACCCCCTCGCCGAACTGGTCCATCACCGCGTCGAGCTGGCGCTCGAGCTCCGGGGCGTCGGCGCGCCGGGTGAACTGGTCGAGCTCGCGCATCGGCGCGCCCGACGAGACCATGCGCGCGAGCGTGCGCAGCTCGGCCAGGCGCGCGAGCACCACGCGGTGGTCGGGCTCGAACTGGGCGAACGCATCGAGCACCCGGCGCACCAGGCCCTCGACGAACACGCTCTCCAGCGCGCGCTCCTTGGTGGCGCGCGACTCGTGGATCACCGCGTCGGTCTCGGCCCGGTCGACGAACAACAACAGCACGGTGTCGATGGCGCCGTCGGGCGCCTTGAGCGCGACCGCGTCGAGCTCCGCGCGGGTGGAGGTGCCGTTGGCGCGGTGCACCTCCACCGACGCGGCGTGTTTTCCCCGACCGGCGAGCCGCGTGAGGAGCCCGTCCCACCCGAGCTCGGGGACGATCATCACCTCGTCGAGCACCCGCTGCCCCTTCGCACGCGCCGCCCCCATCGCCGCGAGGCGCTCCGCGCCGCGGCTCCACGCGCGCACCGAGCCGTCGGGCGCGGCCACCACCGCCGGCACCGCGATGAGCGCCGAGACCGCCCGGTCGAGCTCGCGCTCGCTGCCCGAGCCGTCGGTGCGCGGGCCCGCCGGCACCACCGGCGCCGCCACCGGCTGCGCCACCAGGGCCATCGCGATCGACTGCCCACGTTCGTTCTGCACCCGCGCGACGTGCACCTCGCACTCCACGCTGTCGCCCCGCTCCCGGCGCAACGGATGGACGATGTCGAACGCGCCCTCGCGCCGCGCCCGGTCCATCCACTCGACCGTCCGCGCGCGGGCGTCCTCCCCCGCCAGCATGTTGGACAACGGCCGCTCCAACGCCGAGCGCGGCGAGTACCCGAGGAGCTTCTCGGCGCCGGCCGACCAGTGCAGGATGCGTCCCTCGGGATCGGCCAGGAGCACGGCCTGCGGCACCTGCTCCAAGAGTGCGTTCTGCAGCCGCACCCAGTGCTCCAGCTTGCGGCGATCGGTGACGTCTTCGCCCATCGCGACCACCACCCGGTCGGCCCCTTCGCCCCACCCGGTGAGCTGCCACCGGAGCTGGCGGGCATCGCCACCCTTGGACGAGAACGTCCACTCCCCGCTGCGCGCGCGCTCCCCGTCGAGCACCTTCACCACGGCCGCGACCACCGCCTCGCGCACCGCGGGCTCGGCGCACACCGCCCGTAGGAAGGACCGCAGATCGGCCAGGTCGGCGCCGTCGAGCTCCAGGCGATCCACCATCGTGCGGTTCACGCTCGCCAGCCCCTGCTGGTGGTCGACCACGAAGAGGAGCGCGCCCGAGCGGTCCAGGAGGGACTCGAGCGCCCCCTTCGGGAGCGCAGGGAGGGTGCGGGGCGGTGCCTTGGCCATGGCGGACCGGTAACGCGGTGGTAGGGTAGGGCGTGCGCCTGCGTCTCCTCCTCCCTGGCTCCTCTGCCTCGTTGCACCTGTTCGCCCTCCTCGGGCTCGGCGGCTGCTGCCAGGCCCCCCCACAATGGACCGAGCTCGACCCGATCACCGTCGCGGTCGGGGTCGACGTGCCGGTCGATCTCGGGGTGCACGCCACCGGCGACCACCTCTCGTTCCGCGCCGTGGCCGATCCTGGCGTGGAGCTCGAGGTCGTGGGCGACATGCTGCACGTCACCGGGGTCGAAGGGTTCGACGGGTACTCCACCGTCACCGTCACCGCCGAGGACCAGTGCGGACAGACCGCGGAGAGCAGCCTCTCGGTGCGCGTGAGCGACCGCGCCCGCAGCGACGCGTGCGTGATCCGGCTCACCAGCTCCAGCACGGCCGGCTCGGTGGCCGTGGCCGGCGACTTCAACGACTGGTCCACCACCACCGACGTGATGACGCGGCAGGACGACGGCACCTTCGCCATCGAGTTGCAGGTGCCCACCGGCGACTACGCCTACAAGCTGGTCGAGGACGGCGCGTGGCGCTGCGACCCCGAGGAGCCCGCGATCGTGTGCGACGAGGGTCAGACGTGGCTCCCCGACTGCCCGGCCGACGGCAACGCCTGCAACTCGCTCCTGCACGTGGTCGACTGCGACCGGACCCAGCTCAGCGTCGACCGCCTCTCCATCGACCGCTCCGCCGCCGGGGTGCAGGTCACGGCTTCGGCCGACCGCACGCCCACCGCGCCGTGGGCCACGCTCGACGGCGCCCCGGTGGAGGGGTGGTCCGGCGACACCTTCTCGTACAGCGCCGCGGGCCTCTCCCGCGGGCGCCACACCCTGCGCCTGGGGGCCGACGGCGCCGAGCCCCTGTACATCCCGTTCTGGCTCGACGACCGCGAGTGGGCCACGGGCGTGATGTACTTCGCGTTCGTCGACCGCTTCGCCAACGGCGACCCGTCGATCGACGGCGACGAGTTCGCCGACGTCGACTACGCCGGCGGTGACTGGGCGGGCCTGCGCGACCGCCTGGACTACCTCGACGAGCTCGGCGTCACGGTCTTGTGGCTCACGGCCCCCGTCGACAACGCCGAGGGGGCCTTCGACGGAAAGTGCGACAGCACCTACTCCGCGTACCACGGATACTGGCCCGACGGCGAAGGGCTCGAGGAGCACTTCGGCGACGACGCCGAGCTGCGGGCCCTCGTCGACGAAGCCCACGCGCGCGACATGCGCGTGCTGGTGGACTGGGTGGGCAACCACGTCCACCAGGATCACGACGACTACGCCACGCGGCCGGAGTGGTTCAACGACCGCTACATCTGCGACCAGGACGAAGACGGCGACGGGGTCACCAACTGGGACCAACGCCCGGAGACATGCTGGTTCACCAGCTACCTGCCCGACTACGACTACACGCAGGTCGATCCGCTGGTGGAGAGCGTCGACCGCGCCATCACCATGGCCAAGGACTACGAGCTGGACGGGTTCCGCATCGACGCGGTCAAGCACATGCCTCACAGCGTCTTCGTCGACACCCAGGCGCGCATCGCCGCCGAAATCGAACACACGGCGGCGGGAGGCGACGAAGACTTCTACACCGTCGGAGAGACCTTCGACGGCTACGACCGCATCGCCGCCTACCTCGGCGACGCCGAGCTCGACGCCCAGTTCGACTTTCCGTTGTATTGGGCGGTGCTCGGCGCGTTCGGTCGGCACGAGATCGGCCTGAGCAACGGCGCCGGATCGTTGCAGGCGGTGTCCGAGGCGTCGGCCGCCGCCTACGGCGGCGCGGTGATGTCGACGTTCCTCGGCAACCACGACGTGCCGCGGTTCTTGGCACACGCATCGGGCGAAGTGTCGAGCGCCTACGGCGACAGTCCGTGTGGCAACGACGGCCTCGTGTCCCCCGACCAACCGGCGGGCTGGGCCGAACCGTACGAACGCCTGCGCCTGGCGTGGGCCTACCTGCTCACCAGCCCCGGCCTGCCGCTGGTCTACTATGGCGACGAGTACGGCCAGCCCGGCTACGCCGACCCCGACAACCGCCAGGTGATGCGCTTCGACGACGAGCTGAGCGCCGACGAAGCGGACACCCTCGAACACGTGCGTCGGCTCGGACAGGCGCGGCGCGAACACCCGGCGTTCGCGCTCGGGACCACCGTCGACTGGTGGGAGAACGAAGCCGACGTGTGGGCCTACGCCCGCGCCTACGGCGGTGACGCGGTGCTGGTGGTGCTCAACCGCAGCGACGACGAGCGCACGCTCACCAACGGCCTGGCGTTCGCGGGCCTGCCGCAGGGCGAGTGGGCCGACGTGCTCACCGGCGCCACCACCACCAGCACCGGCGACAGCCTCACCGTGACCGTCCCCGCCCGCAGCGCGCGGGTGCTGGTGCCCCGATGATCCTGCTCGCGCTCGCGTGCGCAGGGCCCGCCGCGGCGGTGGAGCCCTTCGCCTCGACCACCACGCTGGTCAGCGCCAACGGCCACGGCGTCCTGGTGTTCGAGGGTGATCGCCTCAAGGGCGGGTGGAACCACGGGTACCAGCAGCTCGACGCCACCCACACCAGCGCCGACCTGCTCTACGACAGCTACTTCGGGTACACCAACCTCGACGGCGCCGGGGCGTGGCTCAACGACCCTTCGCAGGCCGTCGTGCTCGACGGCACCGGGATCCTCGCCGCCACCCAGACCGCAGGCGACCTGGAGTTCGTCCAGTATGCGTTCATGCCGCGCACCTACGACGGCTGGGCGGTGGTCCAGGTCACCCGGGTCCGCAACACCAGCACGACCACCGCCGCGCCCGCGTTCCAGCTCGCGAGCCTCCACAACTGGAAACCCGGCGGCGGCGAGACCCTCGCGGGCTACGACCACGAGAACATCGTGGAGAAGGGCTCGACCACGAGCTTCTGGTACCGCGCACCCGGCGCCGACGAGGCCACCTGCGAGGACGTGTTCGACACCGTCGTCAACGGCGACCGCCTCGGCGGCGAGTGCACCGGGTACTACTCCGACGCGGTGCCCACCTTCGGGTGGAACCTCGCGTCGCTCGGCCCCGGCGAAGAGGCCTGGGTGGGGGTGCTCACCGCCCAGGAGCCCGTGCCCGCCTGGGCGCTTCTCGACGCCGAGCCCCGCGAGTGGCTCACCGCCGAGCTCGAGGCGTGGGCCGACTTCCACGCGCGGGCCACCCTGCCGACCGACCTCAACCCCGACGAAACGGCGGTGTACCGCCAGCAGCTCGCGCTTCTGGCCATGTCCCAGGTGCGCGAGGTCGGCGCTCCCTTCGGCCAGATCCCGGCCTCGTTCCCGGTGGCCGCGCCCGACGAGGAGTTCCCCCACACCTGGAACATCGCCTGGGTACGCGACGGCGCGTACGCGAGCGTGGCGCTGGCCCGGGCCGGCTACGCGGACGAGGCGGCCCACGCCCTCCGCTTCCTGTTCCAGGAGGGCAAAGCCGGGCTCTACGCGAGCTACCTCAGTGATACATCCTACGGTGTATCGGTGTGTCGGTTGTACGGGGATGGCACCGAGTGGTCCGACGAAGACGACACCGGGCCCAACATCGAGCTCGACAACTGGGGGTTGTTCCTGTGGGCCCTCGGGGAGGCCGTGGCCGCCGCCGGCGACGAGGCACTCTTGACCGAGCTCGGCCCCCGGGCGCTCGACGAGGTGGCCGACCCGCTCGCCGCGATGATCGACCCCGCGACCGGCCTCATCCGGGCCGACAGCTCGATCTGGGAGCGCCACTGGAACGGCAACGAGAAGCCGTTCACCTACACCAGCGTGATGGCGGTGGCGGGCCTGCGCGCCGCGGCCGAGCTGGCCGACGCCCTGGGCGACCCGCGCGCGAGCACCTACCTCGCGCACGCCGACAGCGTACGCGACGCGATCGCGCTGCACCTGGTCGCCCCCACCGACGTCGTCGCGGGCAACCTCACCGAGCTCCAAACCGCGGGCACCTACCTCGACGTCGCCGCGGTCGAGGTGTTCAACTTCGACGTGCTCGACCCCCGCGAGGGCCCCGAGTTCGCCCCCACGCTCGCGGCGTGGGACGCCGAGCTCGGCGTCGCGGCGAGCCCCGGCTTCCATCGCAACGACGACGGCAGCGCCTACGACGAGCAGGAGTGGGCGTTCGCCGACCTGCGCATCGCCACGGCCATGCGTCGTGCGTGCGAGGTCGACCGCGCGCGGGAGCTCGAGGACTGGGTCACCAACCAGGCGCTCCACAACGGGCAGCAGGTGCCCGAGCTCTACGACCCCGAGACGGGGGACTACGAGGGCCCCACGCCGATGCTCGGGTTCGGAGCCGGCCTGTACCTGCTCGCGATGCAGGAGCGGGCCCAGGTCAGCGCCGGCTGCCCGCCCGAGACCGTGCCCGGCGACACCGGCGACACCGCAGACACCGGCGACACCGGCGAGCCTCCGCCCGACGACTGCGGCTGCGACGCCTCCGGCAACGCGGCGGTCGGGGCGGCCGTCGCCGGCTTGGCGATGCTCACCTCGCGGCGGCGCCGGCCGTAGCCTGGCGAGGGTGTCGGGGCGCTGCGCCGCAACCGTCCGCTCGTCGGGCGGAGTCCGGCGCGCAGCGCGGCGGAAATCCGGGGGGGCGCTTGTGGGTCAGCAGTGCCGGCGGGCGGCCGCCCTGTTCCGATTCTGGAACGCCACGCTCCCCGCCATGGGCGACGTTTCCGGCCCTACCCCCCCGCCCACCGCACCTCGAGCTCCCCGCCGCCCCCGAGGCGGAACCCGTTGGCCGCCGCCGACCACTCCACGCGTCCGTCGGCGCGGACGATGGCCAACTTGTAGGCATAGACCGCAGCGTCCAGCCGCACCCTGCCCGGGACCACCGGCGCGGCGCCCGGCACCCAGTCGCCGAGCTCCGGCGCCCCGCCCACCAGGCGCACCGTGTCGCCCGGCCCGAGCGGCGGCACCCCCGACACCCGCACCCGCACCGGCCCGCTGCGCACCACCGGCGCGCGCAGCCCGAGCGCCGTCGGGTCCACCACCACCACGTCATGCGCGTCGACGTGCAGGCCCGCGACCTCGATCGGCGCGGCCCCGCCGTTGTACACCACCCAGCGCCGCTCCGCGCCCGCCGCGCGCTCGACGACGAACCAGTCGAGGCCGATCGCCAGCGTACGGGATCGCCCCTCGCGCAGCGCCGGCGTCGCCCTCCGCTCCGCGGCACGACTCCGCAACAGGACCAGCCGCGACATCCACCCGTCGCGCTCCGCCGCGTCCGCGGGTGCCCAACGCATGTCGGCGCGGTTGTCGGGCTCGCCCGCGCCGGTGGCGCCCCACTCCGTGCCCCACGTCACCATCGGACGGCCACGCAGCGCGAACAACAGCTCCAACGCCAGGTCGACGCGCCACGCTTCCCCATGACACATGGTCGTGATTCGCGGTGTGTCATGGTTGTCGAGGAAGGTGATCCACCGCCCCGGCGCGTCGTGGCGGGAGCGGTCGAGGACCGCCGGGATGGCGGCCGCAGGCCCCCCGTCGCACACCACGTCGCGCATCGCGTAGTGCAGGGGGAAGTCGAACGTCGCGTCCAGCCCCGCCGCGTCGCGAGTGTCGGCGACCACCTTGCCGTTGCCGTCGAACACCTCTCCCCACAGCTCGAAGCCGGGGCCCGCGGCCGCGCGCAGCTCGGCGCCCATGCGGCGCAAGAACGACACATCGAGGTGTCTCACGGCGTCGAGGCGGAAGCCCATCGGCCCGACACGCGCGAGCCATGACAACGATGTATCACGAAGCCAGGCGTATACCGCCGGGTTGTCCTGATCCAAATCGGGAAGTCCGTGCACATCGTGGGTCTGGGCTTCGGTCGGGTCGCCCCAGTCGCGGATGGGTCCTCGCCGGTGAAACCAGTCCGGCCGCGCCGACACCCAGGCGTGCTCCGGCGCCACGTGGTTGTAGACCATGTCCAGGACGATTGAGACATTCCTTGCCGCAGCAGCTTGCCGTAACGTACCAAGTTCCTGCTCGGTGCCGAAGCGTGGCTCCACCAGCCCGAGCGCTTCGGTCCAGTACCCGTGGAACGCGCCGTGCCCGTAGAACGGCTCGTCACGCATCGCGGCGATCGGGCCCATCCACACCGTGTCGACGCCCAGCTCGGCGAGGTAGTCGAGCTTCTGGGTGACCCCGGCCAGGTCGCCGCCGTGGAACGCCTGCGGATCGGCGAGGTCCACCCGTCCGTCGTTGCTCGGGTCGCCGTTGGCGAAGCGGTCCACGAGCAGGAAGTAGATCACCCGCTACCCGCCGGCGCCGAGCCACGTGTCGACCAGCTCGCCCACGTGGCGCGCCACCACGCCGCGGGACGCGTCCACCGCGTCGGTTTCGCGCTGGTGGTGGTAGCGGAGGAAGACCGGTACGTCGAAGCGCTCGCTCAGCACGGCCGCATCGCCCTCGTCGACCAGGGTGACGGTCACGCCCACGATCCACCGGTACTGCCCGGCCATCTCGGCGTAGTAGGCCGGTCGCGTCTCCACCAGGAGGATCGGCCCGGTGGGCAGCTCCGCGCGCAGCGGCGCGATGCGGAGCGTCGTCTCCCGACGCGCGGTCAGGGTCGCCACCAGCTCGGTGTGGTCGTGCACGGTGGGCACGAGGCCCCGGGCCCTGGCGGCGTCGACCACCGCGGCGTCGAACCGCTCGGGGGCGTCGGCGGTGTCGGCGGCGTTGGCGGCGTCGACCACCGCGACCACCGCGATGGGGCGCTGGTCGGCGACCGCGAGGCCGCCGCTCTTGATACATCCGGCCACAAGCCAGGTCAGAACCATGCTTCCGCCTCGAGCGCCAGCACGTTGTGCCAGTGACGCTCCACGTTGCCGAAGTCGTTGTACTCGTCGACGGTCTCGACGAAGCTGTTGCCGAACGCGTTGTTCTGCGTGCTGTACTGCACACCGTAGAGGATGCGCAGGCTCGGGCGCGTGTAGATGCCCGGCCCGAGGGGGTTGAGCACCACGCCGCCCTTGCCTTGCCAGGTGACCCGCTCCGCGGCGTCGCCGTACTCGAGCCCGCGGGTGTCCGCGACACCGTCGTCGGAGGCGAAGACCGAGTCCTGGTGGGTGCGCCAGGTGTTGCCGTTGTGCGACGTCTCCTGGGCGATGCTGGACTCCACGAGCAAGTGGACCACCGGAGAAAGGTACACCTGCGTACGCGCGATGGCCGACATGAACGTGCGGTCGGCGTCGCTCGGGGCCAGGTCGTTGTCGGCGTCCTGGTAGTCGCCGTACAGACCACCGAGGACCAGGTCCCACTTGTCCTCCACCAACGACAGGTGCAGCTCGTCACCGATGTTGAGCTGGGTACGCTCGTCGGTCAGGTCGTGGATGTAGACGTCGACGTCCTGCCCGTCGTAGGTCTCGGTCACGCGGCCCAGCGGGTGCAGGAGCGCGTAATTGACGTACAACGAGTTCCACTTCACCGGTCCGAACCCGCCGAACCCCAGGTACCCGACCACCTTCCACGAGTTGGCGTCGGTGGGCTCGGGGTTCGGGAAGTTGATGAGCTCGCCGGGGTTGTCGCGGACGAACTGCTCCACCACCTCGCCGCGCAGGTAGTCCTCGTAGTCCACCCCCGGGGTCACATGCGGGGCGAACCGGTTGCCGAGCACCATCGGCTCGACCCACCCCTGGGCACCACCGCCGATCTCCAGGTGGTTCGCCACGTTCACGCGCGCGGTGACGCCGCCGGACAGGACGGTGTTGTAGTCGGCGCCCTTGATCGTCCACCCGGCGTCGCCCAGGCCGAGCGTGAGCTCCAACCCCGGCGTCTGGTAGCGGGCCTGCGCGCCCACCGTGTCGGTCAGCACCTGCGCCAGGCGCATGTCGTACAGCCCGAGGTCCCCGAAGTTCGACTCCAAGGTGCCCATGCGCCAGGTGACGTCCTGGAGGCCCAGGTTGCCCGCCTGCGCGTAGAGGTGGGACAACCGCAGGTACGCCAACGACCCGTTCCCGGCGTCCGCGCCCTGGACCGTGCCGCCCTCGATGCGCGCGTGCACGTCGGTCCACGGGGCGAGCGAACCGGGTTTGCGCGACAGGAGCCCCTGCCGCAGCTCCAGCGCGGCGTACGGCCCCTCGTTGAGCAGCCGCCCGTACAGGTTCCAGTAGCCCAGGCGCCCGTCCCCCCCCTCCAGGTCGGGGCGCGTCATGACGCGGACGTAGCCACCGACGTCGGCCGCGAGGGACGCCGTCACCAAGAGCACGATCACGGCTGCTCCTCCAGGATGACGATGCTCGACGCCGGCACCGCGAAGCTCCCCGACACCGACTCCGGCGCCGCCATCGTGACGTTCGCCGACTCGCGCCGCGCGAGGCCGGCCTCGGCGAGGTACTCGTCGGAGTCCCAGTACTGTTGGGTGTCGACCACCCGCGCCCACGTGCGCCCGCTCGGGATGGTGTAGGTCACCTCGTAGCGCTCCATGTTCAAGAGCACCAAGAGCTCGGGTTGACCGGCGTAGTCGCCGCCCGCGCCGTCGTCGTACCAGTGGATCATCAGCTGACGCGACCCCCAGTCCGCGTCGCCGTTGTCGGGCGACTTCCACCCGATGGGCATTCCGCCGCCGTACTCCGTCGGGGAGAACGCATAGGTGTGGTCCAGCCGGAAGCGCACCATCTCCGACACGAAGTCCATCATGCGCCACCGCTCGTCGTGGGAGGTCCACTCCCCCCAACGGAACCAGTTCCACTCGTTGTCGGCCGCGGTGCTGTAGGCGTTGTTGTTGCCATACTGGGTACGCATCCACTCGTCGCCGCCGTAGAGCATCGGCGTACCCTGCGAGATCATCATCCCCACGTAGAAGTTGCGCATGAGCTGCCGCTTGAACGCTTCGGCGTCCATGCCCCAGTCGCGCGAACGGTTGTTGCTCTCGCCGCTGTCGGTGTCGCACCACGGCGAGGTGGGCGCGCTGCAGCACGTCGGGTTGAGCGGCCCGCAGAAGTTCTCCTTCTCGTCGTACGACAACAGGTCGTACATCGTGAACCCGTCGTGACAGGTCACGAAGTTGACCGAGTGGTACGGACGCCGCCCGTTCCACCCATAGCGCGCCTCCGACCCGGTGATCACCCCGCCGCCGTCGATGCCGTTCTCGGTGGAGTTCAGCGTCCACTCGTCCAGGTTCACGATCGAGCGCCACCAGTCCCGGAAGCTCGAGTTCCACTCCCCCCACGCCGTACCGTCCTTGGTGGACGACGCGGGGAAGGCGCCGATGCTGGTATACGACCCCCCGGCGGTCCACGGCTCGGCGATGATCCGCGTGTCGTACGATTGCAGGAGCGGGTCGTCGACGATGTCCTGGAGCACCGTGTTCGCCGGGTCGTCCCAGTTGTTGTAGTCGCCGTCCTTCTCGCCCAGGATGCCGGCCAGGTCGAACCGGAAGCCGTCGACGTGCAGCTCCTCGACCATGTAGTGCAGCGAGTCCATCACCAACCGCCGGCCCGGCGTGAAGTTGGGCCGCGTCTCGTTGCCCACGCCGGTGTTGTTCCAGTACCCGCTCTTGTCGGTGGACAACGCGTAGAACGCGTCGTTGTCCAGCCCCCGGAGGTTGTAGATCGTCGCCGCCTCGACGGTGTCGAGGTTGTAGCTGTCGCCCGCGCCGATGACCGCGTCGCTGTAGATGCGGTCCCGCCACAGGCCACCTTCGCCCGTGTGGTTGTACACCACGTCGACGATGACCTCGATCCCGTTCTGGTGGAGGGTGTCCACCATGTGTTTGAACTCGTCGATCACCGCGGCGGGGTCGCCCCCCGGGTCGTAGTCGGCGCTGTAGCTGAGCTCGTTGGCGAAGAAGCTGATGTTGTTGTACCCCCAGTACCCGCCGTCCAGCGGCTTTTCGTGCACCGGCAAGAGCTCCACCCCGGTGACGCCCAGCGCCGCCAGGTAGGGGGCCTTCTCCGCGAACCCCCGCCACGTCCCCGGGTGTTCGATCCCCGGCTCGCCGTTGGCGGTGAACCCCTTCGGGTGCACCTCGTAGAGCACCAGCTCGTTCCAGGCGTGCCCCTCCAGCGCCCCTTCGCTCCGCGCCTTGCGCCACGACGCCTCGTGGTCGCTCCACGCATACTCGCTCGCGACGACGATGCTCTTCGCGGCGGCCCCCCAGGTGCACGACTCCCGCCGGCTCTCCCCGGTGCCCGCCGAGCCCAGGTTCCAGTCGTGGTCGCGCGTCAGCGCCTTGGACCACGGGTCGGTCAACAGCTTGTTGGGGTTGTACCGGTTCCCCGCGGCGTCCACGTCGGCCACGAAACCCGTCTGCTTCCCGCACGTCCACGCCGCGTCGTACGGCCAGTTCGGACCCCACGCCACGAACCCGTACATCTGGCCTTCGCCGAGGCCCTCGACGTAGAGGTTCCACACATCGCCGAACCGGTGCATCGGCAGGCGCTGCACCGGCCGCTCGTCGTCGGCCCCGGCGAAGAGCAGCAGCTCGACGCGCTCGGCGTTGCCGGCGTACACCCCGAAGTTGACGCCCTGGTCCACGAGGCTCGGCCCCAGGTGTTCGAGCGCGGCCACCCCCGCCTCGTCCAGGCTGGGGGCCACCGACTCGGTGTGGTACAGCCGCGCGTACTCCCCGAGCACGCAGGCGGACAGCGACAGGGAGAGGACGACCATCGGCCCGACGTAGCCTGTGTCCGGGCGATGCGCCGCGACCGTCCTCGACGGCGGCCGGCGCCGCCGCGCATCGCGACGCGAGGTCGACGCCCCCCGCGGAGCGCGCTGCGCGCCGGACCCCGCCGCCGCCCAGGTGGGTCGCGGCGCAGCGCCCTACTGGGACTTTCGGGCTGCCTTCATGCGCTTCTCCAGCTCGCACGCGTCGGCGTCGCCGAGGGCGCAGGCCCTCGCCGCATCGTCGCGTGCCTCGGCGAGCTCGCCCATGCGGTACCGCGCGTCGGCCCGCATCCGGATGGCGCGGGCGGCGCCGGGCTGCACCGCCAACCACCGGTCGGCGGCGGTGACGGCCCCACGATCATCGCCGTTCTGGGAGCGGGCGTAGACCAGGGCCTCCCACCCCTCGACCACGTCGGGCCGGAGGGCGAGTCCGCGCGACAGGTCGAGATCGGCCCGCTCGTACCGGCCCAGGGCGGCATTGGCGCGGCCGCGGGCGAGCCGGGCCTCCGCGTGGTCGGGGACGGCGTCGAGGCAGACCTCCAACAATGACGTGGTCCCCTCGTAGTCCTTGGCCCCGAACGCGGCCAGTCCCGCTTCGCACTCGGGCGGGGTGGGCGGTGCTTCGACCGGGGGCGGCGGGGCCAGGCGTTCGGCCTCCATCTCGGTCGACACGTTTCCGACCCGCCAGAACTCGAACCCGGCGTACCCCCCGAGGGCGACGAAACCGCCACACGCGAGGATGAGGATGGCGACGATGACCCAGCGCATGGTTCAGTCCTCGTGGGGGGTGCCGGTGACGTGCTCTTCGGTGCCCCAGTAGTAGTCGAGCGTGCCGTCGATCAACAGTTGGATGGCCCCCTCGAAGGTGATGGCCTCGTCCAGGATCGTCTTGAGCTGGGACCACGATGCGTTGTACCACACGAGTCCTTCCTCGTCTTCGTACCACAACTCGATGGTGAAGCCCACGACGATGCCGTTGTCCCCCTCGGGGTTGAAGCCCGCTTCGGGTACCAGGCTGATGAAGGCGAGCGTGTCGCCGTACCAGCGGAAGTCCTTGTCCATGTCGTAGGGGATCGTGATGTCCAACAACGTCTTCTCGATGTGGTTCCAGGTGTCGACGTCGCCGTCGGCGGTGAGGAACTTCTCGGGGTCGCCGGCGGTGACTTCGCGGCTCCAGATGTCGTAGGTGCTGTCCACGAAGCTCTGGTCGGCCTCGAGGGACACCCGCACGTAGTCGTCCATCTCGCCGCGCATGCGGGCGATGACGCCCGCGCCGCCGGTGCGCTCCCAGAGCACGTGCTCCTCGTCGTGTTCGTACATCTCGACGTCCTCGGGGCCGAGCGCCCGGAAGGCGAAGCCCTGGGGGTCGGCGTCGACCAGGCCCTCGACGTGCGTGCGGAGGGCGGCGACGTGGTCCGCCGCATCGGCCTCGTAGAAGCGCTGCAACGTGAGCAGCGACTGCTCTTCGAAGGTGGGTGGCGGCTCCTGCTGCGGCGCTTCCGAGCAGGCCAGGAACAGGACGGGGATCACCGCCGGAGGGTACCACGCCGGCCAGCCGGATACGTCAAGAGAATGGCGAGCGCGCACCACCACGACCACGACCACGGCACCGGCCACGAGCACGGGCACGCCGAGGTGCACGCGCCTGCCGGGCCTCCTCCCGGGGCCCACGACCACGACCACGGCCACGGCCACGCCCACTCCCGCACCAAGGACGAGCGGCGGCTGCTCGCGACGCTCCTCCTCGGCGTCAGCTACATGGGGGTCGAGGCGATCACCGGCTGGCTCACCGGGTCGTTGGCGCTGTTGGCGGACGCCGGCCACATGCTGAGCGACGCGGCGGCGCTGGCGGTCACGTTGTTGGCGCTCCGGATCGCGCGCTTGCCCGAAGACGCGAAGCAGACCTACGGGTACCACCGCGCCGAGGTCCTGGCGGCGGTGGTCAACGGCGCGGCGCTCCTGGCGATCGGCGTGGGCGTGCTGGTCGAGGCTTCGCAGCGGTTCGGCCACCCCGTGGCGCCCGACGCGGTGCCGATGATGGCGGTGGCGGCCGGCGGCCTGCTGGTCAACCTCGTGGGCCTGGTGATCCTCAGCGGCGCCGACCGGAGCGGGCTCAACGTACGCGGGGCGTGGTTGCACCTGATGTCGGACGCCATGGGGAGCGTGGGCGCGGTGACGGCGGGGTTCCTGGTCTGGCGCTTCGGTTGGGCCTGGGCCGACCCCGCCGCGAGTGTGCTCATCGCGCTCCTGGTCCTCCGCAGCGCCTGGCACCTGTTGCGCGACTGTGCGGGTGTGCTGATGGAGCAGGCGCCGGCCCACATCGACACCGAGCGGGTCCGCGCGCGCCTCGGCGGCCTGGGCGGCGTCACCGGCGTGCACGACATCCACGTGTGGACGATCACCAGCGGCATTGTCGCGATGAGCGGGCACCTCGTGGTGGCGCGGGAAGGCGACCCGTGCGCGGTGTTGCGCGAGGCGTCACGTCTGTTGCGCGACGAGTTCGGGATCTGGCACAGCACCATCCAAGTCGAGCCTCACGACTTCGAAGAGGTGACGCTGCATCGGTGACCTGTGGCGTCCGCGCCGCGACCGTCCCGAGGGCGGCCGGGTCCGGCGCGCGGCCGGTCAGCGGGGGCGATGCGCGGCGGCGCGGCCGAGGCCGAGGCGGTGTTGCGCGACAGGGGGGAGTGGCACACAACCCCCCGACTCGCGCGACCGAGTGCGCGCCGCGGGGGGCGCGCCGCGATTCACGGTGTTTGCCCGTTCCGGCGGCGCCGCGACCGCGGCCCCCGCGGTTGACGAACCGGGGGGGTGCCTGCACCCCCCCTTGTAGGTCAACCAACACGACGCTCACGACGACGCCCGCCCGAAGCGGAGGGCGCCTGCGGCGCCGCTCGCGCGAGGCGGAGGGCGTCGGCGGCGCCGCCCGCGACAGACCGCCGGCCTCCAGCGTCGGTATTCGAATTCGTTTCGTGTTCGACGCGACATCGTCACGGACCCTCGCGCGCGCCCGCGAGATCCGTTGTCGCCTGCCCGCCGCGACCGCGACGCGGCGGCGGCGGAATCTCGCCGGGCCGCCACTCGACCGTCCAGCCGGCCTTGAACCAGAAGTTCCAGTCCCCGTCGATGGGGCCGGCCAGCACCTCCCCCCCGAGCAGAAGGCCGAGCCCCCCTCGCTCCCAGTGGACGGCACGCCACCGCAGCGCCGGCCCGAACTCGACGGAGATGGGGGCTTGTACCACCGCGCCGATCCGCAGCTCACCCACCGCCCACGACACGTCCAGGCGGAAGTTCGTCCAATAGCCGCCGCACACTCCGTCGTAGGAGCACAAGGTAGGCCATGCCGGGTACACCTCCATGCCTCCAGAAATGCTGAGCGGCCCCACGCCGAGCCCGAGCTCGGCCAGATAGCTCGGATTGACGAACTCGGAACCACCCAATACTATTGGCGCGACCGGCAATATCGCAACTCCAGACCCGAGCCGAAATGCCAGCATGGGGCGGTTCGGGTTCGGTGGGGGTGACTCGGCCCCCCCCCGGAATCCTCGATGGGAGCCGGCACGGCGTCGGTCATGGGGACACCCGGAGTTCCCCACGAAGGCCGACATAGGCAGACCAGGCGAGTCGGTCCGGAGTCTGGTACAGCGGCAGCAGGAACCCGGCCTCCAGCCCCGCGTACACGGGCCCCCTCGGCGCCCCCAGCGGGGTCCACCATGCGTGTGCGCCGGCCACGCCGGAGTGCGGCAACCACCCAACGGACAGAGTGAGGGCCCAAGCCGTCCCGCCGAGGCCGGCGCCGAGGCTGAGATCACCCCAATCACCGCACCACACCCTCGGCACGCAGGGATAGGTGGCATCGGCCGCGGCCCGGAGTTCGACCGTCCCGATCCACGATCCTCGGCGAGCGGACACCCCTACGGTGTTGCCCATACTCAAGGCCCGCGCGCCGATCCCCTCCGCACTGGTCTGCTCCCCGATTGTGGCGTAGGCCCGCCACTCGATGGGGACGGCGGCAACCTCCTCCGCCGGCTCGCCGTTCACGACGGCCCATCCACCCACGAGGGGTACCAGACACTCGGGACCGCGCGACCGAGTCGCGCCGTACCCGCGAACGGGTCGTCGAGCTCACCAGAGGGCCCACAGGTGGTGCCGGGGTAGCCTACCGGCAACTCCCAAAAGCGGTCGCTCAGGCAGCCGTCACAACAGCTCGAAACACGAGCGTCGCGATAGCGTGCGAGCAGCCCCCACTTCACCGCGCTCTGCGCGAGGTGCATGTGGTGACACGGCACCTGATCGCCAAACCCGTCCGCGCTGGTGATCCCTTCCGCCACGTGCATGAACTCGTGGAACAGCATGTAGGCGACCGTCACGGCCGCGCACAGTCGATTGGCCTCGACGTCACCACCGCCGGCGGGAAGGCCGTCGGCCCAGGCTTTGACGGCTTCGTGCCGCTCGTAGATGCCCACGGAGAACACCGCCTCGGCAAAAACGCCGGACGCCGAGCGTCCCTTGCACGTGGCCACCGACCGGTCAATCTCCTCCACCAACCTCGGATAGACCGCGAACACCCCTTCGGTGGCCCGCTCCTCGCCGTACGCGAGGCACAGCGCCCACTTCACGATGTCGAGGTTGGCGCGTAACAGGCAACGCCCACGCGCCATCACGTCGACCACGTCGTCCGGGCACTCCACGAACAGCGCGGCGTACTCACTCGCGTCTGCGCAGATGGTCTCCGGCTCGGCGAACACGGGCTTCCACTTCGGAGGCGAGCACGTGCCCCACTGTTCGGAATAGGGCACGCCGGCCACGCTCACCTCGTCCGCACACTCTGTCGCATAGGCCGCCGCGGGGACCTCGAACCGCAGGTCCTCAGGCCACCCCAACGGGCCCCCCGTGCCCTCGGTGAAGTCCTTGCAGTCCTCGACTGCGTACATCCTCGCAAAGTCGTCCGACCCGGGAGGCGCCGCCTCCCCATCGAACGCCTCCCGCTCGTCCAACCCGAAGCCCGCTCCCCCATCGCGCAGCCGCCGCAAATCGGTCATCGTCGGCTCGGGCAGCTCGTAGCGGCGCGAAGCCGCCACCGCGTCCCACACCTCGACCATCGCCGGGTGGACCGCATCGGCCGGGAGCCGACCCGTCCGCCGCACGACGTCGACCGCCGCGCGCGACAGCCCGCGGATGACCCCGCGCTCGAAGTCGTGCGTGACCATGCTCAGCTCCGCCGTACCGCGTAGCTCACCATCACCTGCGCGTCACCAGCGCCCGAGGAGCTCTGGTACATCACCCCGAACTGCACCCACATCTCCCCGTCGAGCGACACCGTGAACTCCCCCAGGCAGAACGGCCCGGTGCCGTGTGGATCACCAGCCTCCAGCGACGTCCACCCCGACGGGTTGTCCTTGTTCGTGGTCGCGGTGCGGTAGCACAACTTCCACCCGAAGTTGCCGTTGAGCGAGCTCGCCACCACCAGCGCCTTCACCTTCTGGACCATCAGCGCCGACACCATCGGCGTCACCACCGCGTAGGCCGGCGTGCTCGTGGTGCTGGCCAACGACAGCGTCTTTCCGCCCACCAGCTTGCCGCACTGCGTGAACGAGACCGAGAACGTCACGTCGGCCTGCGCGAGCCCCGACTGGTTGGGCTGCACGCTGTACGCCACGCCGAA
>SXGT01081095.1_pt1 | contig 24296 bp, 18 predicted proteins | sample 3176221 | NCBI WGS metagenome assembly SXGT01 (sample SAMN11356862, study PRJNA531348) | freshwater metagenome | isolation source: freshwater sample F1-120 | place: China: Fuxian Lake, Yuxi | collected 2017-12-25
CGGGGCGCGGCAGCGTCTTCGGCTGCAAACCGTCGCCGTCGATCAAGATCGCGACCAACTCGCCGCTCTATCATCACATGCTCGACGACATGGACATCAACGCCGGCGTGATTTTGGAGGGAACGCCCGTTGAAGTGGTCGGCAAGCAAATCTTCGAGGAGATCCTGGCGGTCGCGTCCGGCAAGAAGACCAAGAGCGAGATCAACGGCGTCGGCGAGGAGGAGTTCGCGCCGTGGTCGATCGGGCCGACGCTTTAGCTTGCCGCTGGTCTCAGTGAAGTTTGTGCCGGTGCGGGAAGAATGTTTCGCACCACCATGTCCGCTTGTGGCGTCATTCATTTCTTGTTGCCGTCGAATGGCATTACAGGAAACAATCAACCCCATTTGAGTTGCAACCAAACGGTGCCTAATCCATGAAACGTCTTTACATCCTTCTCAGCGTAGGCGTAGCACTGTTTGCATTTCTGCAAAGTGAAACCGCTTCGCAGGTCAAGCAGCCGCCGAAGAAGGACGTCATCCCGCACGGCCAAGCGACGCCGCCTGGCCCCGCTTTGTCGCCTCAAGAGGCGCTCAAGAAGATGACGGTCCCGCCCGGCTTCCACGTCGAGCTGGTCGCCGCGGAACCGGACATCGTCAATCCCGTGGCGATGACGTTCGACGAACGTGGTCGCATCTGGATCACCGAGTCGATCGAGTATCCGAAGAAGGCCGCCGGGCCGGGCAAGGATCGCGTCAAGGTACTCGAAAGCACCAAGGGGGACGGCAAGTTCGACAAGGTCACGACCGTCATCGAAGGGCTGAACATCCCCTCCGGCATCGCCATCGGGCACGGCGGCGTCTGGCTCGCCAACGCGCCGGATATTCTCTATTACCCTTTCGAGGATTTTGCGAGCGCTAAACTGGGAAAGCCGCAGGTCGTGGTCACGGGCTTTGGCCGCTTCGACACGCACGAATTGCCCAACTCGCTGACGTGGGGGCCGGACGGTTTTCTGTACGGCCTCAACGGCGTCTTCAATCGCAGCGTCGTCAAGCAGGATGGCAAGACCTTCGACTTCACGTGCGCCCTGTTTCGCATTCATCCGAAGACGAAGAAATTCGAGCTCTTCTGCGAAGGCACGTCGAACCCCTGGGGCCTCGCTTTCAACGACAACGGCGACGCCTTCGTCTCCGCCTGCGTCATCGATCACCTCTGGCATCTCACCGAGACCGGCTACTACCACCGTCAAGGCGGCGCGTATCCGCCCTACACCTGGAAGATCGGCTCCATCGTCAAGCACAAGCATCAAAAGGCGGCCTACTGCGGGTTGGTCTGGTTCGACTCCGACGCCTATCCGCCGGAGTATCGCGAAAAGATGTACATGGGCAACATCCACGGCAACGCGATCAACTGCGACCAACTTGAGAGGGACGGCTCGACGTACTTCGCGAAGCCAGGTCTGCTCCCCGCTCTTCCTGAAAAAGGAAAAGGCGTCGGCGCATTTCCCCCCTCTCCCCCTGTACTCAGGGGGAGAGGGGTCGGGGGTGAGGGGGGCGAGCGTGCAACGGCTTCCCTCTCCATCGGGTTTCCGAATACGATTGCGCTTCCTAGCGCTTCGGCCCCCTCACCCCTAACCCCACTCCCCCAGAGTACAGGGCGAGAGGGGGACCGGGTTGCCCAGCGCGCCGGCGGCGAGGGAAAACCGTGGGGCGTCGGTCCCGGCAGCAACTTCCTCCTCGCCAACGACGCCTGGTTCATGCCGGTCGCGCAAAAGGTCGGCCCGGACGGCTGCCTGTACATCCTCGACTGGTACGACCGCTACCACTGCTACCAGGACGCCAACCGCGACCCCGCCGGCATCGACCGCTTGAAGGGGCGGCTGTATCGCGTGGTGTATGGCGATTACAAGGCGGCGGGGAAGCTGAACTTCCACAACGAGAACACAGACAGGTTGATTGCGCGACTGCACAGTCCCAACGTCTATTTCCGCGACGTCGCTCAGCGCCTGTTGAACCAACGGTTGGCCGAGTTGCGTTTCGATGTTCATCAGGTCATGAGGCATCTGGAGCAGTTAGTCCTGGATCCGAGCGCTCCGCGCAAAGCCCGGATGCATGCGTTGTGGGCCCTTCTCGGCGAGCGAACTCCTGACACTATCTTCCATCTCGAACTGCTTGGCAACGCGGACGCGACCTATCGGGCGTGGGGTGTGCGGGCATTCGGGAACTACCGGACTTCCGACCCGCGCGTCCGAGCGAAAGTGGTGACCCTGGCCAAGGACCGCTCCACCGACGTGCAACTCCAGGTCGCGATTGCCGCACCCAAGCTCAAGATCTACGACGTTGAACCGCTGCCGGTGCTGCTCGACGTCCTCGCCCACTGCGGCGATGACAAACTCATCCCGCACATCGTCTGGCAGAACCTGCATCCGCTCCTGGAAAAAGACGGCGAACGCTTCCTCACGCTCGCCGCCAAGGTCGATCTCGCCAAGGCGCCGGGCGTCGCCAAGCTGTTGCCGCGCGCCATCGATCGCATCCTCGGCAATCCCAAGGGAGACCCGTCGGCTGTGGTCGGCTTCATCGACAAGCTCAGCACCAAGGATCCGAACAGCGCGACGGCCAAGCTGTGCGTGACGGGCCTCACCGTCAAGGTGCAGAACGGTGAGATCGCCGGCAAGCAACTCGACGAGTTCAAGAAGACCCTGACGCCGTTGCTCGACAAATTACTCGACGACGAGAACCGCCAGCCGTTGCGACGTGAGGCCTCCCATCTATCGGTAAGCCTGGGCAATGAAAAGGGAACCAAGCTGATCTGGCTCGCGTTTGTGCACAGCGGTAATCCAAGTGAGCAACTTCTGGCGCTCGATTCCCTGATCACGGGCCGCTACAAGGACCTTCACGAGAGTGTCGAGCAGGTGATCAGCGACAGCGAGCATGATGGAACTGACTTCCGCGGCAAAGTGCTCGGCAAGCTCGGCAAGGTCAGCGATCCCTGGGTTGCGGAGAAGGTGCTCAAGTACTATCCGAAGTTCACGGCCGACGAGCAAGCCAAGGCGATCGAACTTCTGACGCAACGGGCCAACTGGAGCAAGACGCTCTTCAATCAGATCGCGGCCAAAAAGATCAGCAAGGACGTCGTCAACGTCAATCAAGCCCGCCGCCTGCTCGCGACCAAGGACAAGGAGTTGGTCCAGCTCATCGAGAAGCACTGGGGCATCCCGCGCGATGGCCGCAATCCGGAGCGCGAACGCCTCGTCACGCAGATGAAGGAGCTGTACGCGAAGACGCCGGGCGATGCGAAGGCGGGCGTGCCGATCTTCAAGAAGCTGTGCGCACAGTGCCATAAGATGCACGGCGAAGGCGTCGAGGTCGGTCCGGACATCACCTCGAATGGCCGGGCCGACTTCGATCAGCTCCTGTCGAACATCTTCGACCCGTCGCTCGTCATCGGTTCGGGCTATCAGTCGGTCACGGTCAACACGAAGCAAGGCCAGGTCATCAACGGCTTGATCGTCGAGGACAACGCCCAGCGAGTCGTCCTGAAGGTGCAAGGCGGCGAGTTGAAGACGGTCGCTCGCAAGGACGTGGAGGAGCAATTCACGAGTAAGTTATCGATGATGCCGGAGGACCTGGAGAAGCAATTGCGGCCGCAGGAGATCGTTGATTTGCTGGCGTACCTGAGCTTGGACCGGCCGCCGGACGATCCGAAGGCGCGAAAAATTCCGGGGACGCCGCGCTGACGATTCTGTGTTGAGCGCTCGCAGTCAAACATCATTCGAGTCATGTGCCAACACCTGAAGCGGCCTGCTTCGGCCAGGTTCCTTGGCTTGCATGAGATAGATCCAGCCAAGCAGCCAGATCGTCAAACCCACGTAACTGCACAGACAGAGATCACGCACGACCAGCATCGCGGGATCTTCGCGCAGGTGCGCCATGATGTGGGCCGCATTGTTCACAACGAAAAGCCCTATCCAGCCGACGCTCAGGTGTTGTGTCTCACCGGGCTGCCATTGCCATTGGATCAAGCCCATCAAGAGTGGAATGAGCCATGGAAAGTAATGCAAATGGCACACGGGACTAGTCATCATCATGAGGAACAGAAGCATCCCGATGAACATCGTTTCCTTGGCCGCCGAGGCCGAGCGATTCCAGCCGCCGGCGTAGAGTGTCAGCAATGTCAATGTCGCGGCGATGAAGAGATGCAGGCGAAAGACTAACGACGAAACCTGCGGCGGACGTGCGTCGCGATCCAGATAGATCGCGTTGTGCAGCATGGCCATGAACGATTGCGTGTCAGTCGCGGTGATGTTCGTCAGCGTTTCGGCCCGGGAATTGTCCGCGCCGTCTCCGAGCGCGGGAAGCACGACTGCAGTGACCAGCGTGCGATTGTACGCCATGGCCCGCGTCGGACCGAACACCATACTGGGTATCACAAACAAGCCGAGCAGCAGGCCAACCGTGCAGCCTGCCAGACAGCGCCAGTCGCGCCGCCAGAGGGGGTAGATCAACAGAAACAGCGGGAATATCTTCACGCAGATCGCCCCCGCCATCCACAGGCCAGCTTGAAAGCGCTGGCCGCGGGTGAACGCCGCGATCATCGCGCACGCCAGGGCCAGCAACAGCAGGTTCGATTGACCATGCCCCTGCGCGCTGCCGATGGCGACGAGACATGCCCAGATCGGCGCGGTTCGCAATAACCACCATTGCCGGGAGCCGGAGAGAACCAGGCTGCCGGCGTTTTCTTCCAGAGCGCCCGCCAGCCGATGCACGCCCCAGGCGGCGAGTCCAACGTTCAGGAAATACCAGATTGCCGACGAGTAAACGAGCGGCAACATCCACGTCTGATCCGCCCCCGCAGGCGGCAGCGCCAGTGGAACTAGTAGAATCGCGAGCAACGGCGGATAGCAGTAGTAACAGCCATTGAAGGTGACCGCATAAATGTCATTGCCAGTGCGCACGGCCCACGCCGCGTGCAGGAAGCAACCCAGGTCTGTCAAGGGCCGCTCGAGGAATGCCGAGCGATAAACGACGAGCCCGCCGTAGGCCAGGGCCAGCACGATTAAGATGGCCAGACCGCAGCGCTCAGCTCGCCACAACGGTTCGCGCGCGGGATCATCGTTGTCCGTTGCACTCGAAACGGGCGACGCGGACAATGGGTGAATAGCGGACAGTAAGGTTGTCATGCATTTTTACCAGAACTAGGACGGCAACGGTTCTCTGACATGGTTGCGTAGGCATCTTCCATAGGGAAGTTGCGAATTCCTCCCCTTCATGTGCGCCATCATGCCGCCCAGGTTTCTTGTCTTCACTGAATGGCGCCAGGGCACCCAGACCACCAAGAAAGCCACGAGCACGAGGTCCGGGGCATCGTACCATTCAACAATGAAACTTTCCAGACCGGCAGGATTGTCGCGCCGCACGCCGGCTTTTGCTTGGCATCGACGCGCCATTCTGATACGCTGATTCTCTCGCCACCATCCCTCAAACTCCGCGAAGATCACGCCATGAAGCATCACATTCTTCTTTGTTGCACACTGGGTGTCGCCGCCACTGTTTTCGCGTGGACGACCTTCACCGAGGGGCAACCCCCGAAGCAAGCTGGTTCCCCCGCCGGATTCGAATGCCGCTGGGCCGACAAGCCGATCAAGCTCACCGGCAAAGGGACCGATCCCGCCTGGAAAAACGCCCAGGTCATCGACAACTTCACCGTCCCCTGGCTTGAGAAACCTCGGCCGGCACGGACCAAGACGAAGGCCAAGTTGCTCTGGGACCGCGAGTTTCTCTATTTCTTCGCCGAAATGGAAGACGCCGACCTCTACGCCGACATCAAGGAGCGCGATGGCATGCTGTGGAATAACGACGTCTTCGAGTTGTTCTTCAAGCCGGCCGAGGACAAACCGGGCTATTACGAGTTTCAGGTCAACCCGGCCGGCGCCGTGCTCGACATGTTCATCCCACGCCGTAACGCCGGCGGCTTTCAACGCTTCATCAAGGACGGCGATTTCCACATCGACGCCAAGGTCAACCTGCGCGGCACCCTCAACAAGTGGACCGACCGCGACGACGGCTGGTCCGTCGAAGGGAAGATCCCGTGGACCGATTTCCTGCGTACCGGCGGCCGCCCCGAACGCGGCGAGAAGTGGAAATTCGCCCTGTGCCGTTACGATTACTCGGTCGATTTCGACGGCCCGGACCTGTCGACCTGCGCTCCGCTGTCGAAGATGAATTTTCACTACTTCGAGGACTATCCGACGCTGACCTTCGTCGGCCCCGAAGGCCCCGCGCCGAAGGCGAAAGCGGAGAATGGGCGACTCGAAAAATTCGTCCCGGTGACAACGTCGAAGGTCGTTGGCTTCCCCGACGGTCCGCCGCCGTACCAGGTGAGCCGGGTCTATCCCGACATGAAGATGCCGTACATGCAGATCACGCATCGCATTCCCGGCTCGGATCAACTGCTCGCCGTCACTTCCCCGGGCGCCGGCAATACGACGAAGATCTATCGCCTGAAGGACGATCCGAAGGTGAATGCCTGGGAGGGCCTCTGGCTCGATACGGCCGACATCGTCTATCAACTGGAGTTTCATCCCAAGTGGGTCGACAACGGCTACATCTACGTCGGCTCCAACGGGGAAACGGCTTCGCCCCTGACGCCGAAAGTCGAAGGTAAAAAAAAGAAAGAAGATCGGGACAAGAAGAAGACGCGCGTCACCCGCTACACGATGCAGACGAAGCCGCCCTACGACATTATACCTAAGTCCGAGAAAGTCATTATCGACGTCGTTTCCAACGGCCACAACGGCGCCGCACTTGTGTTCGGACACGACGGCATGCTCTACGTCACCACCGGCGACGGCACCTCCGACTCCGACACGGACGTCGTCGGCCAGGACATGAGCACACTCCTGGCGAAGATCTTGCGCGTTGATGTCGACCATCCGGCGCCCGGCAAAGCCTACGCAGTGCCGAAAGACAATCCATTCGTCAATATGAAAGGCGCTCGTCCCGAAATCTGGGCGCTTGGACTGCGCAATCCGTGGCGCATGTGCGTCGACGAGAAGACCGGCCACATCTGGTGCGCCCAGAACGGCCAGGACCTCTGGGAACAAGCGTTCCTCGTCAAGAAGGGCGACAACTACGGCTGGAGCGTCATGGAAGGCAGCCATCCTTTTTGGCTGGAACGCAAGCTCGCCCCGGTGCCGTTGACGAAGCCGACCGTCGAGCATCACCACTCCGAGGCGCGCTCACTCACGGGCGGCCTCGTCTATTACGGCAAGAAGCATCCCGAACTCGTCGGCCATTACATCTACGGCGATTACTCGACCGGCAAAATCTGGGCCGTCAAGCACGATGGCGACAAGATCCTCTCCCACCGCGAGATCGCCGACACGCGTCTGACGATCACCGGCTTCGGCACCGATTCCAAGGGCGAGATCCTGATCGCCGACTTCCACAACAAGGAATCCGCCGGCCTCTACACACTCGTGCCGACGCCGATGGACAAGCGTGTCTCGACGTTCCCGAAGAAACTTTCTGACAGCGGTCTGTTCAAATCGGTGAAGGGGCACGTCATGGAAGATTCGCTGATCCCGTACTCGGTCAACGCGGTCCTCTGGTCCGACGGGGCCGCCAAGGAACGCTGGCTCGGTTTGCCAAAGGATGGCAAGATCGATTATCGCAAGACGCGCGGCTGGGAGTTTCCCGATCAGACCGTCATTGTCAAATCGTTCTACATCGACACCGTCGAAGGCGACCCGAAGTCACGCCGCTGGATCGAGACGCGTTTCCTCACGCGCCAAGGCGCCGAATGGTACGGCTATTCCTACGCCTGGAACGACGAGCAAACCGAAGGCACGCTCGTGGACGGCAAAGGCAGCGACCGTGAGTACGCCATTAAAACAAAGGTGGGCGAGAAGAAGCTGAACTGGCACTATCCGAGCCGCTCCGAGTGCATGGTCTGCCACAGCCGGGCCGCCCATTACGTGCTCGGCTTTCAGGAATTGCAGATGAATCATGAGCACCGTTATCTTCCGTCGCCTCCGTTAGCCGGACGCGCAAGCGACGGAAAACCCGATCCGTCGCTTGCGCGTCCGGCTAACGGAGAAATCGGCGTTCGCGAGAACCAACTTGCCGTCTTCGAGCGTTTGAACCTGTTCAAGAAGTTCAACTGGTCTGCGGAGGCCCACGCCAAGATGCGCCTTGATTTCAAGAACAAGGGCCGCACGACCAAAGAAATCAACGACGAAATCGCCCGCCGCACTGCGACGCGCGACCAGCGTGCCGCCAAGGAATCGACGCTGCTGCCGTTCGCGCCGGAAACCGCGCCGAAGCTCGTCGATCCCTACGACAAGACGCAAGATCTGGGCGCCCGCGTCCGCTCCTATCTGCACTCGAATTGCGCCCAGTGCCACGTCGAAGCTGGCGGCGGCAACTCGCCAATGGAACTCGAATTCACCAAGACGCTTGAACAAATGAAGATCATCGACGTCAAGCCCGTGCACGACACCTTCGGCATCAAGGATGCGAAGATCATCGCGCCGGGCGATCCCGACCGTTCGGTGATGCTGCAGCGCATCGCCACGCGCGGCAAAGGCCACATGCCGCCGTTGGCGACACGCGTCGTCGATCAAGAGATGGTCGAGGCGATGCGCGAGTGGATTCGGACGATGAAAAAAGAGTAAACCACGAAACACACGAAAAACACGAAAGGGGAAAGCGGCTGCCGACCGTTTTTCTTTCGTGTGTTTCGTGTGTTTCGTGGTTAATTCTTGTTCTCCTCAAACGCACGGATGATCGCCACGTTATCTTCATTGCCATATCCCGCGGTTTCGAGGGCTTTGAGCAATGCGTGGTGCAACTCCGAGAGCGGCGTCTTCGCGCCGTGTTTGGCTGCCTCGGCGAGGATCAGCCGCACATCCTTGAGATGCTGGCTCAAACGCGCTTGTGGCTCGAAATCGCGTGCGAGCATCTTCTGGCCTTTCGTGTCCATGACGCGCGAATAAGCGGGGCCGGCTTGCAGGACCTCGAGCGCAATGGCGGGATCGATGCCGCACGCCTTCGCGAATGAGAGACCCTCCGCGAGCACGGCTCGATAGAGGCCGAGCACCAGATTGACGACGAGCTTCATGCGCGCCCCGGCGCTGCATGGCCCGAGGTGGAAGGATTGCTTGGCGAACGAACGTATCACATCGTCGCACGCTTGGACGGCCGTAGCAGCACCGCCGAGCATGACGATGACGTCGCCGGCGCGCACCTGAACGCTGGAGCCAGCGATGGTCGCGTCGACATAATGGACGCCGCGCGTAAGCAGCAATGCGCCGAGCGACGCGATCGCATCGGGATCGCCGGTGGTGGTGTCGAGGAGGATATCGCCGGGCTGAACGGCCGCGTCGATCTCGGCGAGGACGGATTGCACGATTTCGGTGGTGGGCAAACTGAGGACGGTTCGGCGGCACGATTTGGCGACGTCAAAGGCGGACCGCTGGGCGACACCGCTGAACGATTGCATGCGAACGGGATCGATGTCGTGGCCGTGGACGGTGAAGCCAGCCTGTTCAAAGCGTTCCGCGAGGGCGCTGCCGACGAGGCCGAGGCCGATCAGGCCGAGAGGAGGCTCTGTCATTCTTCCTTATCCAAAATCGCGAGGAATTCGTCTGGGTTAATGATCGAGAACGCGTACCCGTGTTGAACTGCTTCCGGTAAATCCAGCAAATCTCGATCATTGGTTATCAGGTGCTTCGCTCTTCCCGCGCGAGCCGTGGACAAGAACACGTTATCGTCGGGATCACGGCTCGCGTCATCGCGGCGCGCCAAGTTCACCAACGTCACGCGAGCGTCGCTGTCAAACCTCTCACGCCATTGTTCAACAACATCTGGCTCCATGCCGAGAATTTCGTCAAAGATCCCCAGGTATTCGGCGACGGTTGCTGAACTCACGATCAATTGCAATCGCTTCTCGACGAGCCATAGGCGTACAATCTTGCGATTTGGACTCGATTGGCTGCGGCTCTTGAAATTGCGCACGAGAACATTCGTATCGAGCACCACTCGAATCCGATGCTTGCGTGCGCTCATGCTTTCTTCTTCCGCTTGCGATGTTGCCGAATGATCTCTTCAGTATCGCGAATGAGGAATGACGTCTTTTGCGCGGCGAGGCTGGATTTTTCCAGGAGTTCCTCGTCGGCATGACGTTCCAGGAATTCGCGAAGCGCTTGATCGGCCAGCGATTCAGGTTTCTTGCGCTGACGGCGCGCGGCCTTGACAAGTTCATGCCAGGTGTTTTCTTGAATAGTGACTTCGGCCACGATCATGCTCCAATCGATACCGTCGAACGACCCTGACGTGAACCTTGAATACCTCGTCTCTACAACAACTCCGCGATCGGCGTCCCGTACGGCAGAATCGGCATCGGCCGCCCCGTGTGGTCAATAAATGACGTGTGCTCGTGGTCGATACCGAGGTGGTGGAACATCGTCGCCCACAGGTCGTTCGGGGTCATGCGGCGCTGGGTCGGGTACTCGCCGCGCGCGTTGGTGGCGCCGATCACCTGGCCCATGCGCATGCCGCCGCCGGAGACAATCAGGCTCATCGCGGCAGGCCAGTGGTCGCGGCCGGGGCGGCCTTCGTAGTACGTGATGCGCGGCGTACGGCCGAACTCGCCCGTCACGATCAGCATCACCCGGCGATCCAGGCCGCGGGCGTACAAATCCTCGATGAGCGCGGTCACGGCGCGGTCGTACATCGGGAAGCGGAACAGGCTGTCGTTGAAGATGTGGCAATTGACGGCGTGCGAATCCCAGTTGTAGGTCGCGTCCGCGGGGAAGCCGCCACGCGTGAATGAAGGATTTTCCATCACCATCGTCACGAAGCTGGCCCCCGCCTCGACGAGTCGTCGCGCGAGCAAGGCACGCTGGCCATAGCGGTGCATGCCGTATCGTTCGCGCACGTGCATCGGCTCCAGCGATAGATCGAAGGCTCGGCGGGCTTCGTCTGTCGTCAGCATGCCGAGAGCACGCTGGCGATACGTGTCCATCGCGCCCATCGTACCGCGGGGATCGCTTGTGTTTTCAGCAGTGTTCAGACGATCGAGCAAATGGAGACGCTCCGTCAAGCGCTCCTCCGTGTGGATCGAACGGAGATTGCGGACCTGAAAGCTCGGGTCGGCTGGATCGCCGGCGACGGTGAAGGGATGCACCGACGGGCCGAGATACGCGGAGCCGAAGCTAAACACGTCGATGCCGTCGCGTCCGCCGTCGGCGCCGACGATGTAATTCGGCACGCCGCCCTGGCGTTGGCCGCGCACTTTGTACGCCATTGAGCCGACCATCGGATGATCGTTGACAAAGCCTGTCGGCTGTGCTGGATCCCGGCCCGTCAGGAAGCGCTTGTGGCCGCCACCGTGATCCGCGAACGTGTGGGCGATCGAGCGTATGACCGTAAACTTGTCGGCAACGCGCGTGTGCATCGGCAAATGTTCGCAAACGTCGATGCCTGGAACGTTGGTTCGTACGGGCCGAAAGTCGCCGCGATACTCAGCCGGGGCATCGGGCTTCATATCGTACATTTCCATGTGTGGCGGTCCGCCCGGCAGCCAGATGAGAATGACGGAAGTTTCCGGCGTTCCGGGTTCGCTGGCGTGCAGCTTCCACGGTACGATGCCCGCGGCGCCGAGACCGCCGAGCGTCAGCGCGCCGACCTGGAGGAAGTTGCGGCGCGACAAGGGGCCAGAGGAGATGTGTTTCATCGGATGCTCTTTCTTCGCGGCGGCATGATTCCAATCTTGCCGATTTTCCTGAGCTTCAACGGCAAAATTGGAATCTTGCCGTCACAATAACAAACGTACATGATGTTCTCGGCTAAGTCAATCGGCAACGGAGGCGGCGTCGCGGTGCAGAATCTCGACGATCCTGTTCAGGACCTCGGCGGGCGGCGGATCAGCCGCATCTCCTTTTGCCCAGAGCTGGGCGCTTTTCTTCATGACGTCCAGGGCCTGCATCAACGGCGTCATTGCAGCGCCTGCTGCCTTCGTGGGATTCGATTCTGCTCGTGTCTCTTCCCCGGCAATCACACAATTGGAATCGCGTGCCGCGGGAGAACGATCGTCCATCGCTTCGTTGCAGAGCGCGTCGGCCTGTGAGTTCTGATCGCGATAGATGTGTTTGATCGTCACCGTGTCGAAGTGTTTGCGCAGCTGAACGGCTTGTTCGTAGAGCGGCCGCAAGCCTTCGTTTTTGACGCGATACTGGCCGTTAAGCTGCTTCACCATCAGTTCGCTGTCGCTGTTGACGACGAGTTTCTTGGCGCGGAGTTGCTTGGCGTGTTCGAGCGCTTTGACCAGGCCGGTGTATTCGGCGATGTTGTTGGTCGTATTGCCCAGGTAGCCTTTCTCTTCGAGGTCGGGTTGGCCGGGGCGTTTGATAACATAAGCGTAGGCGGCGGGGCCGGGATTGCCGCGTGAGCCGCCGTCGGTGTAGATCGTCCAGGTGTCGCTCATGACGAAATTGTATTCAGGGCGACCATGATGGTTAGCCGGACTCGCAGGCGACGGAAACTGCGAATCCGTTGCTTGCGCGTCCGGCTAACCACGGTGTATTACGCAATGCAGATGTCAACACGAATGCTGATATTGGAAACCTCGCACCGCGTCGCCAAGGTTGCGCTGGCTCTGGATGATACGATCGTCGGCGAACGCACGCTCGACGAGCAGCGCCGGCATGCACGTGATCTCGTGCCTGCGATCCAGAGGCTTCTGCAGGCGCAAACTTGGCGTGCCCGCGAGCTGGATGCCGTCATCGTCAGCCGTGGGCCGGGCAGCTACACGGGGCTGCGCGTCGGCATCATGTCGGCGAAGACATTGGTGTTCGCGTCCGGTTGTGCGTTGCTGGCGATCGACACGTTCGACGCCATCGCCACTTGCGGCTTAGCGCTCATGAATTCCGCGAGCGCCAAGCCGCAAGCGGCAAACCTGGATGTGATCGCCGACGCCCAGCAAGGCAACGTCTACGCTCAACGTTTCGGCACGCGCCCGGAACCGTTGCTGATCGTCTCATTCGACAAATGGCTCGAATCCGCGCGAGCTTGCAACGTCGCGGTCGCCGGGCCGGGGCTGGAAACGTTCGGCGAGCGTGTTCACGGCGTCAACGTGTTGCCAAAGGACGCTTGGCACTCCGAGCCCGCGAGTTTGCTGAAGCTTGGATTGGAGCGTTTTCGTAAAGGGGAACGTGACGAACCGTTTGCGGTCGAGCCGCTCTATTTGCGCGCGAGTTCGGCGGAAGTGAAGTGGGACAACTTGAAGAAGGGATAATGAGCGCGAAACCGCAAGCGTAACTTTTGTTGCGGTCGCTCGGCGCCTTGCTATAATCCCTGAAACGAGCCATTCCGAGGATGTCATGAGTGCGATTCTCCTCAGACCGCCCGTGGCGGATCTGGTCTTTCAACTGTACGGCAAACCGCTGCACCCGGAGCTGTTTGATATCCTCGCCGTGCGCCGGTTCCAGCGCGACGATTACGAGCTGCGTATCTGGATCACACGCACCGGCCATGTGCTCTCCTTCGAAAACGAAGACGTGCTGCTGACCGAAGTCGCCGACGCCGACCAGGCCTTCTCCGACAAACGCCGGCTCCTACGCTACGTCATGCGCGGCGAGCACTGCGGCCGGTTGCAGTGCTGTCACGGCATTCTCTACCACATGAGCTTCCAGGTCGAGACGCTGTCCGAGGCGATCTTCCTCAAAATTCACGACGAGATACTCGCCGACAGCGGCAAGCGCGGCTTCCTGTACAACTTCCAGACGAACCATCGCCTCGCGCTCGCGCCGCTGGGGTACGTCGTGGTTGAAGCGCGGCCCCAGAGCCTGCACGTCGCCACGTTCCACACGTTCCCGCAAGAGAATACGATCATCAAATCGCAGACGCTCATCGAGAAGCAATAGACGGCACATCCGCTTCAGTGCAGAAATTCACGCCCAATGGCGAGCGTGCGATTACCCGGCACGAGGGACCTGCCCATTCCTCGCCTGCGCCATTTGCAGTGGATTAGCGAGAAGTGTCGGGCATACGCCGCATTTGCCACAGGTAGCCCCGGAAGTCCGCGGGAACATCAAATTGCTTGGGCCGTTCGGCGCCGTCGCCGCGTGTGAAGGTAAACGTCATCAGATCGCCTTCGACCTTGAGGATGCCCGAGAACTTGACCGCGCTCGGCGCGGTCTTGGACGTGAAATCGAAGGCGGCGGGCGTTTTGCTCGGATCGAACTGGAAGGCGTACGTCGCGGTGATCTTCTTCGCGCTCTTGCTCTCGATATGCAGTTCGCTCCCTTCGATCGTAATGGACAAATTGTCGATGGTGGTCTGGGGCATGGATTTGCCGTTGAGCTGATATTGAACGAGCTGCCAGCGTCCTTGAATTTGCGTGGTAGGCGCGGGAGGCGGCACAGGGTGTGCGTGGCGATCGGGGCGAACGGGAATGGCTAGACCGACGATCGCGAAGATCAACACCCCACGCATTGGCTGACTCCTACTGCAAGTGATTAACGGATCCTCGTCAGGTGCAGGTTGGCGATCTGGCTGCTTTTGTCGCCGAAGTTGGCGGGGCGTTTTCCGTCGAGCGCGAAGCAGAGGGTTAACTGATTGCCTTCGATTTTGAGTACGCCCAGAGCCGGCTTGTCTTTTTTGGGGAACATGTCGATGGTTGCGGGTTGTCTGGTCCAATCGACCGTGTAGCTGGAACTGTTATCGGGTTTGGCGACGCCTTTTTCGTAGACGAGCATTTGCGTCGACGTGATGTGCAAGTCCATGTGTTCCATCGTTTGTGTCACATCGCCGACACCGCCCACCGAAACACTGACGAGCTTCCAGACGCCAAGCAGCGGATTCGCCAGCGGCGGCATCGGATGTGGCACACGCTCTGGACGCACGGGAACGGCGAGTGCGATGAGGGAGGCTACGAGCAGCATGCGCATGATCGAACTCCTGGCTACTTCCTTCAGCATAACCGCGCGGCTGCGAGATAACCAGCAATTTCACCGCCGACCATCGCGCCCGTTTCTTTGGGCCGGCTTGTTTTATTTCCTGGCTTGCCCAACCGGAAAAATCCCACCCGGAAATTGTTGATTTTCCGAAAAAATCGGCACCTTGAGATTATCTCCAACACGCGCGATTCTACAATTTCTATCGATAGGACCATGCCGACCAAGGCCGCCAAGGATTTGGCCGTGCGGTTCTCATCGGCAAGGATGTCACTTTCAACGCCTGCAAAGTCGGCAAATTCCTCAAATCGCTCATGAACGTTACGGCGGCTGGGCTGGGCGGGTAGGTATATTCACGCAATCGGCATTTTCCGATTTGCCTGCTGGTTCGCCATGAGTTATGTTTTCGGCAGAATCGGTACATTACTGATTCCCGATAAGAGCGAACCCATGGCGACGTGGGGACGCAAAGCCTTGGGCCAACATTGCCAGTCACCCCAGCCAGGCAATGGTGGTCGCCAGGTTACCGAAGGAATTCTCCCCATGAACTGGTCATCTCTTTGGCCGTGGCGCTGGGGCCACGCCAGAATGGCGCCCGTGCGCCGTACTCCGTGCATCGCCCGCCTCGCGATTGAAGCTCTCGAAGATCGCCTTGTTCCATCGGCGGCCACTTCCGACGATGCCGCCTACACCCTCTGGCGGGCCCAGCAATATACGATCGGCGACGCGGTCCTTTCGAGTGATTTGATCCAGCGTAACGATCCGATCCAGGTCGTCACCACCAGCGGCGCCGGCGTACAAGCCACGCCGGCGAATGCCAGCTTCGGTTCGCTGATCGGCTTGCCGACCGTGTTCACCAGCACGAGCTATCGTGGCACGGGCTACAGCGTCGCCGTCATCGACACGGGCATCGACTACACGCACCTCGACCTAGGCGGTGGCTTCGGCGCGGGCCATCGCGTCATTGCCGGCTGGGATTTCGTCAACAACGACGCTAACCCACTCGACGACAACGGCCACGGCACGCACGTCGCCGGCATCATCGGCAGCTCCAGCGCCACGTATTCGGGCGTGGCGCCGAACGTCAACTTCATCGCCCTTAAGGTGCTCAACGCGAACGGCTCCGGCTCATTCGGCGCCGTCGAAGACGCCCTGAAGTGGGTGACAGCCAATCAGGCCAGGTACAACATCGTTGCCGTTAACCTTTCGCTCGGCGCGGGCAACTACACGACCAACCCATACACGTTCCTCGACGACGAGTTCACGGCGATAAGGAATGCGGGCGGCTTCATCTCGGTTGCCGCGGGCAACAGCTATTATGCCTACGGAAGTCAGCCCGGCCTCGACTTCCCGGCAGTCGATCCGCTGGTCGTGTCGGTCGGCGCTGTGTACGCGGGCAACTTCGGCTCGGTCGCCTGGGCGTCGGGAGCGCGCGACTTCACGACGGCGGCCGATCGTATCGCCAGCTTCTCGCAGCGAGGCGCCGGTCTCAGCTTGATGGCGCCGGGCGCGATCCTCACCAGCACGTACCTCGGCAACACGTACAAAGCGATGGCCGGCACGTCGATGGCCGCCCCCGTCGTCGCCGGCGCCGCTGCGCTTTTGCATCAAGCCATGGACACCCGGCAATTGGCAGCCAATCAAGACTCGATCCTGGCCCTCATGAAGTCGACCGGCGTCAACGTCTTCGACGGCGACGACGAGAACGACAACGTCACCAACACCGGTCTGACGTTCAAGCGCCTCGATCTCGGCGCCGCGCTCGGCACGATGGCTGCCCCGGTCAATCGCGCTCCGGTCTTGCAGCCGATCAGCGACCAGTTCGTCGTCCCCGGCGGCACGACCCGCGTCACGCTTGGCGCGACCGATCCCGACGGCAACGCCATCACTTATACAGCCCGAGTACTCAGTTCGTCGGGCCCCGCGCTGGCGCTGCAACTGGATCAGCAATACGGCTTGACCTATCCAGGCTCCTATTACACCAACATCTGGGGCCACGGCGAGAAGTGGATGACCGGCGCCGGCGGCAAGTGGTTCTGCATTCTCCCCAATGGCGAACTGCGCCGCTGGACCGGCGCCATGTCCACGACCTTGCAGTCGGCCAACTTGCTCGCCACGCTCGAAACTCGCTACTTCACCGACCCCAGCCTCCTGTGGAACGCTCAGGCCGTCAGCGTCACGCCGAGCGTCAGCGTGAGCGGCAACCAACTCACCATCTCGACGCCCGCGGGCGCCACCGGCAGCTACCAAATCGAGGTCACAGCCAGCGACGGCAGCCTGACCGCGACGCGGACGTTCGCCGTCAGCGTCGTAAATACCGCCCCCGTGATCGCGGCGATCGCCAATCAGTCGATGCTCACCAATCGTAGCCAGACTATCACGTTAAACGCCACGGACGCGCAAAACGACCCCATCACTTACAGCGTGTCGATTCTCGGCAGCTTCTCCACGCGCCCGGCCACGCTCGTCTTGAACGGCAAACAGTTGACGATTCACAGCGCGCCGGATTTCATCGGTAGCTTCGACGTGCAAGTGACCGCTTCGGACGGCTCGCGCTCGTCCGCGACGACATTCCGCGTCACCGTTTCCGGATCCCAGGTCGCACAACGCTTCAGCGCCGACTTCAACGGCGATGGTATCAAGGACACTGCTTTCTTCAATCAGGACGGCTCCTGGTGGGTCAGCCTCGCGAAGGCTGACGGAACCTTCACCAACCAGCAATGGGCCCAGTGGTCCGCTGCCTCCAACTGGAGCACCGTGCAGATCGGCGACTTCAACGGCGACAAGAAAGCCGACATCGTCGGTTTCGGCGTCCGCGGAGCGGTCTCGGTCGGCCTCTCCACCGCCTCAAGCTTCAACGCCAAGGTTTGGGCGCAATGGTCGGCGGCTGTCAGTTGGACCTCGATCAAGTTCGCCGACTTCAATGGCGACGGCAAGACCGACCTCTTCGGCTTCGGCACGAACGGCAGTATCTGGGTCGGCCTCTCCACCGGCTCAAGCTTCAAATCGAAGCTCTGGGCGCAATGGTCCACCCCGTCCAACTGGACGACGATCTCGCTCGCTGACGTCAATGGCGATGGCAAGCTCGACCTCGTTGGCCTCAACAAGACCGGCAAGTACTACGTCGGCTATTCCACGGGTGCCAGCTTCAACACTCAGATCTGGAAATCCGCCACGCCGCCGGCGTCCGTGGGTTCGCTCGGATCCAGCAAGGCCAACTTCGCGAACGTAGGCTTTTACTCGTTCGATCTGCTGACCGTGTGGAGCAATCCGTTCGCCCACGCGCGCAGTCGATAATCGTGCTCCGCTTGCGGTTCGCGTTCGCTTATTCGCTTACGAATGCCAAGCCGCAAGCGGCGGTAATGGGACAGTTTGCCACAATTTCTGTGGTCCGGCCACGGAGTGACCGGACCACAAACCGTACCTTAACTCAAGCGATGTTTCGTGCAGCCATCCTTTCTTGATCCGGTAAAATAGCCATTCCGAAACACCGGTGTCGAACGAACACCCAAAAGGATGCCAAATGTTTCGCTGCGCAGCCATCTTCTCGGCCATGACGATTCTTGTGTCCCCGGGCCTCGCCGCGCCGCCCGGCAAGAACGTCGTCATCGGCTACTATTTCCTCGCACCCGAGCAAATCAACGCCTACATCGAAGCTGATCCGAAAATCATCCCGTTCCCAATCTCGCGTATCACTGCCGAGAAGGCCAGGCAACTGACGCACATCAACTTCGCGTTTGTTGACATCAACGCGCAAGGCGAGGTCGCCTGGAATGCCAAGATCGAGCCGAAGAAGGCGAAGGAAGTGATCGCGAAGCTGTGCGACCTGCGCAAGCACAATCCGAAGCTACGCATCCTTTATTCCGTCGGCGGCTGGCACTACTCCAACGATCAGGGGCCGTCGGTCGCTAACTATCGCAAGTCGGTTGCCACGCTTGATGCCCGACAAAAGCTCGCGCGCTCCCTGGTGCGATTCATGAAGGAATGGGACTTCGATGGCATCGACATCGACTGGGAATATCCTCGCGCCGAGGACGCCGTCAATTTCGCCGACATGCTCAAGGAGACGCGTTTGCTCCTGAACAAGGAAAACGCAACCGCTCATCTCCCCTCTCCCCCTGTACTCAGGGGGAGAGGGGTTGGGGGTGAGGGGGTGGAATCGTCGGTTGCTCGATCCCTCACCCTCGGCCCTTCTCCCCTGAGTACAGGGGCGAGGGGTGAACAGTTACAGGAAAACAAATCAGAGCCTCGAGCGTCAAAAAAGGTCCCGCGCTATCAACTGACGATCGCCGGCGCCGGCGGAGCGTTTTTCCTGTCGCGTTACTACCATCTATTGCCGAAGATTGCCGAGCAGCTCGATTATCTCAACCTGATGACGTACGATCTGGCCGGCCCATGGGAGCGGACGACGAATCATCATGCCGCCCTGTTCGGCGATCCGGCCGGCCCGAAATTCTACAACGCTCTGCGCGAGGCGAAGGACGACCTCGTCTGGGAGGAAAAAGTGAAACGCCATCCGTCGCCATTCGCTTTGACCGTGGATGCCGCGGTGATGCAGCATCTCATCGGCGGCGTCCCTGCGGAAAAGCTGGTAATGGGCGTGCCCTTCTATGGCCGCGCGTTCAAGGGCGTGATGGGCGATCGGGGCCAGTACAGCGGGCACGCGACGGCGGGCGGCGATCCCTACGTCGGCGATGCGAGCTGGCTCGTTGGTTGTCCGCGCGCCCTTGCCGAGAAGGAGCCGCGCCTGGCGACCTTCGCCGAGATCAAGGAGATGCTCAAGGGCGACTTCGGCTACGTGCGTTATTTCAACGACAAGACGAAGACGCCGTGGCTGCACAACGCGAAACACGGCCTGTTCATCACCTACGACGACGAGGAGGCGATCCGCTTCAAGGCGAAATACATCAAGGAGCAAAAGCTTGCCGGCGCAATGTTCTGGCACCTCGGCCAGGACGACGCGGACGGGACCTTGCTTGCGGCTCTGCATCGCGGCCTCAATGATACGAAATACGACGATATGAAGGTTCTCTTGGGAGGCGGTCTGCGCTACGAAGGAAAAGGCCCGCTGCAATTGCCGTTCATGGAAGCTGCGGTTTGGGACGCGACGAAGATCTACATGAAGGACCAGACGGCAGGCCACATGGGCTTCGTCTGGCGCGCCCGCTACTACCAGAACGCCGGCACGCGGCCGAGTTCGCCGGCTGGCTGGGACATGATCGGGCGGTGGAAAGAAAAGAAATAGCTCCGATCTTTCGCGAGCCTTGGAGATCCGGTAGGATGGATTTGGTGTCCTCGCATTCTGGAGCAATAACCATGAATGAAATTGAGATCAACCAGAACGTCGCGGAGCAGATCTGCCATTCAAGGACTTGGAATGGCAGCGCGTTTGAGGCTGGCGCCTGGATCGCATTGCTCGAAGGAAACGTCGTCGCCATCGCCAAAGATCTGGAAGGCGCTCTACGAGCATTGCGGGCGCTGGATGCCAATCCGAAGCATGGAATGATCTTCAAGGTCGGGCCGCCGGTAATCGATGTCATTCGCTGAGGTCATCATGGCGATCGCCTATTTTCCTAGCAAGGCGTTCGAGGAGACAGTTGAAGTGATTTTCGCCAAACCGGATGGCGGCGAAGTGACGATGCGTTTGCTCGTGGATTCGGGCTTTACGGGCGAAAGTTCCCTGGTGCTCCCTCAATACTCGGACGAGTTAGCCCATTCCTGGATTCCCGGCACTCAAGTCGCTGGGGCAATTCAAGGTATTCAGCGACGAATGGTCGTCTTGTGCCGAATTTCTGGGCTGTCCTTCCAGATGGCAGCAATTGCCATTCTCGCCGACACGGCGTCGTTGGCTCTCCCACCCGGAATCGACGGAGTGGTCGGATTGACCTTTCTGCGTCATTAAGTACTGTTCTGTGATTTCGTACCTCAATGCGAGGGGGGGCCTTGATGACGGCCAAAATGTGCGACTTTGATGTGCATTCGCTTTGAAGACTTCGTTGCGTCGATCGTGAATGTCCCCTGAAATGGAAGCACCTTGAGGTCAATCCAGTCTGCTTGGATAAGCAGTAAATTCGGATCGTTCATTTCGTAATGTTCTTTGCCAGCAAGGCGACACGAGACAATTCGCCAACTTCCCTGAAGCAAGAGCGCCTCCCGAATGGACAGCGCATCTGACTCGGCCCAGAGCGTGAGCAGTGCGAAAATGCTGGCCGAAGTCCCGTACATGAAATCTCCTGTTTGAAGCTTGATCTCATGCCGCTTTAGATTCGCGGAGGACGGGCATGCCCTCTGGACTCTTCTCCCGCCGCCCCATCACATACAACAGCGCCGGCAGAAACACCAGCGCCGTCGCCATGCAGCAGGTTACGCCGACGGCCAGGATCAAGCCCAGGCTCGCCATGCCGGCGTGTTGCGAGATCATCAGCGCGCCGAAGCCGAGGATTGTCGTTAACGCGGCGACCATGATGCCGCGCCCGGTCGCATGGCTCAGGCGATAGCGCTTGCTGCGGTCACGCGAACGGAAATCGTGTAGCACGTGTACGCCGTTGTCGGCGCCGACACCGAGGATCAACGGGAACGCGATCATGTTGGCCGGATTAAGCGCGACCCCAAAGAGGGCCATGATGCCCAGCGTGGCGATCATGCCCATGCCCAAGGGCAGCAAGGCGACGAGCGTGTGTCTGATGCGGCCGAAATCGACGAAGAGAACAAGCATCATGACCAGGAGTGCGTAGACGCCGGCCCAAAGGAAGCCGTATTGCATGGCTTTCAGGCCTTCGAGCGTCGTGAACGGTTTGCCGGTCGCTTCGGGATCGACGGTGCGCACCTGCGTGATGAAGCGAGCAAGCGGTTCGAAGTTCCACAGCGAATCCTTGCCGAAGACCCGCACCAGCCATTTGCCGTTCCTGCCGATGTAGCGTTCCCGCAGGCAGCTCGGTAAATCGTCGAGCCCGATGTGCGTCGGCGCGGCGACGTCGCGCAGGCGATGCAGGTCTTCGGCGAGGTCGCGCGCCATCCATTGCTCAAAGATCTGAAGTTGATGCTGCGTCAAATGGCGCCCGGTCTTGGCAGCCGTGGGTGGCGGCTCGGAGTGCTCAGCCTCGCCGAAGGCTTGGCCGACATGGAGCGGCGCCGGGCCCTTGCGAATCGTATTGAGCAAGTGTTCGACGCTGCGTTGCAGCTCGGCGAGCGCGGCGTTGGGACGTTCCTTTTGTAGGCGTGTGACCTGTCCGAGGATGCGCGTGCCGGTCGCTTCGATGTCGTCGAGGTTTGGCTCGGCGTGCGCGAAGATCTCGCCGCGTTTGGGGAGCTTACGCAGACGGTGCTGGATGTCACGCAGTAATTCGACCTTGCGATCCTGATCGGCGGGGATGAGCGACGCGATCGTGACGACATTGCTGACCTCGGGTAAATGCTCATACTTCGCCTTGAGAGCGAGCGCCTCTTCGGGCGTCGTCGTCCAGCTTACGGCGTGCCAGCTCGAATCGTTCATGTGCTCGATGAGCTTTTTCTCCCACTGGACCGATTCGAGCGACTGTGCCTGCATGTTGAGTAAGTTGTGATCGTAGCGGCTAAACGAGGCGAATCCGGCGAGCGTCAACGTGACGACGATGCTGCCGGCGAACACCCATTTCGGTCGGCGCATCAGCCAGGGGATCCATTCGCGGCGCGCTTCGCGATGCTCCTGAAGGGAGAGGATCATCTCGTCCTTGGCCTGCGAGAAATGCACGCGAAAATCGAAGATCGCCAACAAGGCGGGCGTGACGATGAAGCACGAAGCGGCGCACAGGAGCACGCCGCAGCCGGAGATCCAGCCGAGTTCGGTGACCGCCTTGAGGTCCGCGAGCATGGTTGCGAAGAAGGCGAACGCTGTCGCCAGGGCCGCGGTGCAAATACTTGGACCGACGTGAAGCGCGGTCTGACGCATGGCGGCGGCGACATCGTGGCCGGCCTGGCGTTCCTGGCCGAAACGTGTCACCCACAGGACGCCATAGTCGCCCATGCCGATTAGCATGACGGCGAACGCGGCGGAGAGAATGTTGAGATGGCCCACAGTCAAGGTCAGCCAGCCGAGCGCCCATACGGTTCCGACCATGAGGGCTGCCACGGTCATGAAGGGATAGCGCAGCCCGCGATAGACGACCAGGTAGAGCAGTGCAATGCCGAGAAGCGCCAGCCAGGCCGCGCGATTGCTGTCGCTTTGCGAAGCGAGCATCTCGTCGTTTTCGAGCACCGGCAAACCCGTCAGGCCGAATTCGAGGTCCTCGTGGCGGTCCTTCATTTCCGTGAGGATTTCCCGCAGCGCGTCGATGTTCTTTTGTGCGGCCGTGAAACTGTCGCTGCCTGGTTCCTTGACTGGGCTGACGAGCAGCAATGCGAGCTTACCATCGGGGCTGAAGAAATAGCGTGGCGTCGCCAGTTGATCCGGCTCCTGGCTGGGATTGTCGGGCAGAGAGCTACGCCACGGACTGCAATATCGGGCCGGCGAGTTCAAGAAATCGCTGGCCCCGTCGGCGACGGCGGCGATCTGCTTGAAAAAGCCGTCGGCGTTCTTGTGCGTCGGATCGTGCTGGTAGAGCTTGAGCTTGCGTTCGCTGTCGCGCAGCAGCTCGCGCACGCTCAGGGATTTCCAGCCGATCCACGGGTCGAACGTGCCGAGTACTGGTGGTTCCAGAAGAAGCGACAAGCCCTGGACGTGGCCTTGCACTTGCCGGATTTGCTCGGTGGTCAAGAAGAGCAACGCGCGGGAGTTCAGAGGACGCAGATCGACCCGGTAGAACAACCGTTCGAACGAGTCGGGGCGTTGGGCGACTTTGTCGGCGAGTTCGTCCAGCGCCGTCACCATGCGCACTCGATCGTCGCCGCGGACGACTACGATCATGTCTTCATCATCGCCGAACTCCTCGACGTACTGCCGCCAGCGTTTGAGGTAGTCTTTGTTGCTGCTGATGAGATCGGTGCGATGCGTGAGATAGGTGAGGTTCGTCCAGGTATATGCGGCGCAAGAGACGCAGGACAGGCAGGTGAGTACGAGGATGGTCCAGGGATATCGGCAAACGACGCCGACGGCGCAGGCCAGTGCGCGCGGCAACAGTCTCTCTTCTTGATTTCGTTCCGATTCCGAGTCCATCGGATTGCCACGCCTCCGTGCAGGGTCAATCGGCGTGGAATTCTAGACGCGCTGGCGAAAAGATACAAGGCGAAGTCGCGTGACGAGCCAGGCAGGGGTGTACGACATGGTTTGCAGCTGAGGGTTTGGGTTTGGTATGCTTGTGGCCGAAGTTCCTTGACACAGCAATGAGTTCGGACACCCCGCGAGAAAGGAGCCAGGGATGGCCAGGAAAAAAAAGGTTCTGCCAGCGTC
>SXGT01574097.1_pt1 | contig 24296 bp, 17 predicted proteins | sample 3176221 | NCBI WGS metagenome assembly SXGT01 (sample SAMN11356862, study PRJNA531348) | freshwater metagenome | isolation source: freshwater sample F1-120 | place: China: Fuxian Lake, Yuxi | collected 2017-12-25
CGAACATTTGGCCCAGTATCCTGCTGGTATCGTCCCCGCTTCATTTGGCGGCGACATTACCAAGGAACCCATCGGTACCGGCGCTTTCACCATGGAAGAATACGTGGTTGGCGAACGCTGCGTCCTCAAGGCTCGCAAGGATTACTGGCGCAATGGCGCTGACGGCAAACCCCTTCCCTATCTCGATGAGATCATCATGGTCCAGCTTGGCGAAGATCGCTCCGCAGACCTTTCCGCTTATCAGAGCAACCAGGTAGACACCATTCTCGAACCGAATGTTGCCATTTGGGAATCCCTCAAGGATGATGCAGACAGCACAATCGTAGCAACCCCCACCGGCGCCACCCGCGTTCTGCGCCTGCGTGCCGATCAGGAACCGTGGACAAAGATCGAAGTCGCTCAAGCCCTCAAGCATTGCCATAACCGCGAAAAGATTTTGGCGCTCGCGCTTCAAGGTCAAGGCACCATCGGCAACGACAGCCATGTTGCCCAAGCCAACCCTGAATTCGTAGACGTCCCACCCTATCCGTTCGACACAGCCAAATCGAAGGAATTGCTCGCAGCCGCCGGGTATCCCGATGGCGTGACAGTTGAATTGGCAGTTGCAAGCGACTGGCCCGAATCCATGGCTTATGCCCAGGCTCTCAAAGAAGATGCCGCCGCCGGCGGATTCACCATCAACCTCAAGACCATGCCCGCTTCCCAATACTGGGATGGTTGGACCGATTTCAACATGGGTATCACCTGGTGGTCACACCGCACCCTCGCTCCCATGACATTGGCTGTTGCCTACACTGCTGACGAAGCGGGTAACCCTGGTGCATGGAACGAATCCCATTGGGTTGACCAGGAATTCAGCGACATCCTGACCGAAGCCATTGGAACACTCGATCTTGAGAAACGACGAGAATTGGTCGGCAAGCTCGAAGTCATCCAGAAGGAACGCGGAACCATCTGCCTGCCCTTCTTCATGAGTGTTTGGAAGATCTACAAGAAGAATATTCACGACGTCGAGCCTACCCCCGACGAATACGCAATCTTCTACGAAACCTGGAAAGACGCGTAAACCAAATTTTCAAATGCCTCCAGCGTTGTAAACAACGCTGGAGGCATCTATCTAGATTTACATAACTCCACCTATAAAGAGGCAAGGCAATGATTCAAACTCATGGCACAAGTACGACCAGCGCCCACTACTCCCGAATGGGCACACAGGAATGTGAAAAAATCCATCAAGCCAGCCTTGAAATTCTCGAGCGCGTCGGCGTTGATGTTCACGATGAAAAAGCAAGAGACATATTGGTAAAAGGCGGCGCGAAATCAGACGGATTACGGGTGCGTATCCCTGAATACATGGTGACCCGCGCGTTATCAACAGCGCCGAAGACCCTCACACTTTACAATCGCAAAGGCAAAGTGGCCATCCGCGCCGGTGGGTACAACTCCCATTATGGCGGCGGATCCGACTGCCTCAATATCCTCGATCACCGCACCGGGTTGCGCCGCAGACCAGTGTTGAGCGATGTCAAAGAAGCCTCAACTCTGATGGATGCACTGCCGGAATTTGATTTTGTCATGTCGGCTTTCCTGCCCGAAGATGTAGACCAACGCATCTATGACCGCTATCAAATGGAAGTGATGCTCAATACGACCACCAAGCCGATCGTATTCGTCACGCCCGATTTTGAAGGTTGTGTAGCCGCGATCGAGATGTGCGAAATAGTTGCCGGCAGCGCCGAAGCCTTCCAACTGCACCCGTTTGCCACGTGCTATATCAACGTTACATCGGGTTTGATCGCAAATCAGGAAGCCCTTCAAAAGTGCATGTTCCTTGCTGAAAAAGGCCTGCCGCAGTTGTACATTCCCTTGAATGCTGGTGGTGTCAATTCTCCCGCCACAACAGCAGGCTGTATGGCTTCAATGGATGCCGGCATCCTGCTTGGGATCGTCCTTTCACAACTCGTTCACCCCGGCGCCCCCATTGCCATTCCCGGCTGGAACGGCGGACCGTACAACCTGCAAACCATGGTCGGAAATTATGTTCTTGCTGATGAGCAGGGTGTACCTACCTCGATGGGCAAACATTACGACCTGCCTGTATTTGGTCTCGGCGGCTCAACCGATTCGAAAATGCTCGATCAGCAAAGCGGCTTTGAAGCCACCCTCAGCCTGATGACCTCTCTCTTGCACGGCGCAAATATTATCCACGATGTTGGTTTCATGGATGCGGGCTTGCAAGGCAGTATGCAGATGATGGCAATTTGTAACGAAATTCTTGGCTTCCTTCGCGCCACCACCGCCGGCGTGGTTGTCAATGACGAGACCCTGGCATTGGATGTGATCGAGGAGCTCGGCCCCACAGGCAGCTACCTCGGACACGAACACACCATCCGCCATTTCAAGGAACCTTTTTATTCCAAACTGATCGACAAGAATCCCTATTCCGTGTGGCAGAAACGTGGAAGCAAGTCCATGGAAGAGCGCGCCTCCAAGATGGTGGATGATCTTCTCGCGAAGCATCAGACTGAGCCTTTGTCAGACGAAATCCAAAAAGCCATTCACGAGGTTGTTGTACGCGAACAAGCCTGGATCAATACACAGAAGTAAAATTAGCCAGACCTGACAGAGGTTCATGGATAAACTCTGTCAGGTCTTTTTTCATATCCCGTGAGTAACGGAGACGCCAATGGCAAGATACATCGTTCGACGATTGTTAACCATGCTGCTGACCATGGTCATGGTCTCCATGCTGGTATTCGCCATCGTTGAAATTGCACCCGGCAATGTTGCCCGCAACATCCTCGGCGCGTATGCAACTCCTGAACAGGAAGCGTCCATGTCCCGTCAGTTGGGACTGACCCGCCCTGTAACCATCCGCTACCTTTCCTGGCTGTTTGGATCAGACTGGCAAGCCAGCCCTGAGATTGGGTTACCGCTGGTCGAAACAGAGACAACTGAAGGCTTGGTCAAAAACTCCCAGCAATGGTGGGCAGTCGCCCCAAATGGTGATCATATCCAATGGAATGTAGAAGAAGGCAAACTCTACAAACTGGTGCTTTTAGCCGATGGAAAAACCGAGAAAATTCTGGACGAAGAATCCTGGATGGTGGATGAAAACGGAAATGAATATTTCTGGGGAGTCGATACAGCGAATCGCGCCGCCAAATGGGAAAAAGGTTCCAAAGGCGTCGAGTATCGGCTGGATTATTCGGGTTGGGTCGAAAAAACCGACGCGCCTACCGAGTACATCCCACTCAGCAAAGGGTTGATTCGCGGCGAAGCAGGAATTTCGCTCCGCTACCAGGCTCCAGTTGCCGAAGTGATCGGACGCCGAATCCTTAATTCGTTCATTCTTGCGGCGCTGGCTTTTGCCGTTTCCATCCCAACAGCTGTGATCCTTGGGTTAATTGCCGGCTTGAATGAAGGCAAACCCATTGACCGCATCATCTCCATTGGCGGGTTGATCACAGCCGGTTCTCCCGATTTCGCCACCGGCATTTTGCTGATCATGGTTTTCGCCATCTGGTTGAAAGTTTTACCGGGGGCGGCAGTCTTCACATCAGCAGATGCGTTGATGAAAACTCCCCAGCTATTAGTTTTGCCGGTGCTGACTGCCAGCCTGGTTGAAATTGGCTACGTCCTGCGCATCACACGCTCCAGCGTGGTGGAAGTGATGAACAGCCCCTATGTCCGTACAGCCATCTTGAAAGGTCTCACCTACCGTCAGGTGGTGGTACGCCATGTATTACGAAATGCGATGATGGCTCCCATCACCGTTATCATGCTGCACATCAACTGGTTCATCGGCGGATTGGTGGTGGTCGAATCTGTGTTCGGTTATCCGGGGCTGGGGAACTTCATTCTCAACGCCGCCCTGTACAAGGATGTGTATTCCATCGAAGCCGGCGCAATGATCTTGATCCTGCTGGCGGTTGGAACTCAATTAATCGCAGATTTGATTTACTCATTGATCAACCCGCGAATTCGGTACTCATAGGAATCAGCCATGGCAACAGAAAATATTTCCATGACAAAAACCTCTTCCAGATTTAGCGTCGCACTCAAGGAGTTCTGGAACAGCTTGAAAGAGCTGGCGGAGTTGATCCTCTCTTCACCAACAGCGGTTATTGGGCTGGTTATTGTGCTTGCCTGGGTGCTGGTGGCGATCTTTGCCCCGTTGATCACAAGCTACTCCCCACTGGAACAGGATTACAAAAATATCAACAAAGACCCATCGGCTGCACATATGCTTGGCACGGATAATCTTGGGCGCGATGTTTGGGCACGTGTAGCGTTTGGTGCACGCACCATCCTATCCCTCGGACCCATTTCTGTGTTCGTGGCGTTTCTAGTCGGGTTGGCTCTGGGACTTCCCGCAGGCTATTACGGCGGCTGGGTTGATGAACTCGTGATGCGTGTTTTGGATGCGCTCATGGCATTCCCCACCATTTTGCTTTACATGATCATCATCTCGGCGCTGGGAGCATCCTCGTTCAACGTGGTGATTGCGATTGCGATTGGCGGTGCGCCTGGCATTGCCCGCCTCGTCCGCGCCCTGACAATGGATATACGCACCCGCGAATATGTCTCAGCCGCAAAACTGCGCGGCGACAGCGACATCATGATTATGCTGCGTGAGATCCTGCCCAACAGCCGCGGTCCCTTGATCGTAGATTTTCTTCTGCGTATTGGATACGCCGCATTTTATATCGGCACGCTCGGCTTCCTCGGCTTGGGGCTTCCACCCCCAACCCCTGATTGGGGCGGAATGGTTCAGGAAGGACATAGCCACATGACCTCAAATATTTGGCCTGTGCTATCTGCAACATTTGCAATTGTTACTTTGGTCATTGGATTAAACATGTTCGCTGACGGTTTGCGCGAAGAAAGCATGCGTTATCAGTAGCCTTACGGAGTCCAAATTTTGGGCTCGGAGAAACTTATGGATGACAATACTCCAATCCTGTCTGTAAAAAATTTAGCGGTCACGTACAAAACGCGCAAGCGCGACATTGATGCAGTTCGGGATGTTTCCTTTGATATTTATCGCGGCGAAAATTTGGGTCTCGTCGGTGAATCAGGTTGCGGCAAAAGCACAGCCGCATATTCCATGGTCAATTTTTTGGGATCCAATGGACGGATAAAAAGCGGCGATATCCTTTTCAAAGGTGAGCAGCTCCGCAATCGTACCGAGGCAGACCTGCGCAAGCTGCGCGGCGCGGATATTTCGATGGTTTATCAAGAACCGATGTCTGCGTTGAATCCATCCATGCAGATTCAAGACCAAATGGCCGAAAGCCTGATCGCTCATCGCGGATTCAACAAAGCTGACGCATTCGCCGAATCCCTTGAAGCGCTCAAGAAAGTTTACATGCCCGATGCTGAAGGCGTCATGCGGCGCTATCCCCATCAGCTTTCTGGCGGACAGCAGCAGCGTGTTTTGATCGCAATGGCGATGTTGAATAACCCATCCCTGCTCATCATGGATGAACCGACTACCGCACTGGATGTAACCGTCGAAGCGGCGGTATTGGACTTGATCGCCGAACTCCAGGAAAAATATCAAACTGCCACGCTTTACATCAGCCACAATCTTGGCGTGGTTGCGCGTGTTTCCGATAAAGTCGCGGTGATGTATGCCGGAGAGATCGTTGAGCTGGCTCCTACCCGAACCATTTTCCACAACCCGATGCATCCCTACACGATGGGATTGATGCGCTGTCTGCCAGATGTGGACGCTCCCAAAGGCACGCGCACACTTCACCCGATCGATGGACGTGTCCCATCGCCTGCGAACCTGCCTCCTGGCTGCATCTTTGCTCCCCGCTGCGAACAAGCCCAACCAGAATGCCGGACAGGACGCCCCCAACTAAAAGAAATGTCGCCAGGACATCAAGTGCGCTGCTTCCGCGCTTCAGATTGGGAATCGGTCAAACGCATTTGGGCAGCGGCGGAGGAAACTCTGCAGGAGCCCTGTTGTCCCGACCGACTCGAACCTTCTGATGACAAAGTGCTGAATGTCAACAATGCCAAAGTCTACTATCCAGTTCCATTTAAAACCGTCGGCGGTTTATTTGGCATGGAAAAAAGAAGTTACGTGCGCGCCACAGATGATGTAAGCTTCTCGGTCAAACGCGGACGCACACTTGGCATCGTCGGCGAATCAGGCTGCGGAAAAAGCACCATCGCAAAAGCCATCGTCGGACTTGAACCGCTCTTTGGCGGCAAGATCGATTTCCTAAACGTGGATGTTTCCAAGCCATTAAACAAACGCGGAATTGATACCATCCGCGAACTTCAAATGGTCTTCCAGGATCCAAATGGCGTACTCAACCCTTCGTACAGCGTCGGCGACCAGATCGCATTCTCGCTTCGCCGCTTCGGGACAGTGCCGCCAGATCAAGTCCACGCGGCAGTGGAACGTTTGTTGCACGCCGTCAAATTGGATGAAAGTTATTACAACCGTTTGCCGCGCCAACTAAGCGGAGGCGAAAAACAACGCGTCGGCATTGCCCGCGCCATCTCCACCAACCCATCCATGGTCGTGTGCGATGAACCTGTTTCGGCGTTGGATGTTTCGGTTCAGGCGGCGGTGCTGAACCTGCTGTTGGAAATCCAGAACACGCAAAACACCACCATGATCCTGATCTCGCATGACTTGAGTTCTGTGCGTTTCTTCGCAGACGAAGTGGCAGTGATGTACCTTGGGCATATAATGGAGATTGGCTCCTGCGAAGCGATCTACCAGCCGCCCAATCATCCGTACACCACCGCACTCCTGGCGGCAGTTCCCCGTCCCGACCCGGATGCGCCACAATCAAAGGTCCGCCTAAGCGGGCATGTTCCCAGTGCGGTCAATCCGCCCTCAGGCTGCAAGTTCAATACCCGCTGCCCGTTCAAGATCGGCTCGATCTGCGAACAGGAAGAGCCTCCCAAACGTGACATGGGTGATGGGCATCTGATCTACTGCCATTTATCACCGGAAGAACTAACCAAACAATAAAAATCCAGCCTAAAAGTTTTAAACAATCTTTAGAGTTTGGTTTATGATAAAAAATAACAGGCAGGCGATGCGTTTGTCTGCACATCCATTCTGGAAGGGAAACTACCAATGACTGACGAAAATCTTTTTTTCATGCGCTCCCCTTGGGAATTTGATCCAAACTACCAGCGCCCTGCTGGCTGTGATGATGATCAGGGGTTTGCGACCAAAGCCCTGCACGCCGGGTTCCGCCCTGATGGCAACCTTGAACGGTTCAGAGCTTTTGCTCCACCAATCGTGCCTTCGATGACATATCCGTACGAGCACTTCGACAAAATCCCTTACCCGGTTTATGGACGCACAAAAACGCCAACCGCTGATTTGCTCGAACAACGTCTTGCCGCTCTCGAAGGCGGTGAAACCGCTGTTTCAGCTGGTTCTGGTTCACAGGCGCTTTTTAGTCTGATATTTACCATCTGCCGCCCCGGCGATAACGTGGTCACATCCCTGAATATTTTTGGCGAGGGCTACAAGCAAGCTGCATCCATTTTCCCCGAACGCTGCGGAGTGAAATTTCGCTTTGTCAAAAATCCCGCCGACCCGAAATCATGGGATCAGGAAATTGACGCGAAGACCAAACTCGTCTGGGTCGAGACTCCCTCCAACCCGACCTTGTTTGTCACCGACCTGAAAGCCATAGCCGATGTAGCTCATTCGCACAAAATCCCGCTGATGGTGGACAACACCACCGCCACCGCCGCCATCCAACGCCCAATGGAGTTTGGTGCTGACATCGTCATGCTAAGCATCACGAAGTTTTTGGCAGGCAACGGCACCGTGCTGGGCGGCGCCATCGTCGGACCCGAAAAGCTGACGGAAGATATTCGTTGGAACACCACCGAATTTGTGGGCGCGATCATGCAGCCCTTCGATTCGTGGCTGACGCTTCAATATCTCGAAACCCTCTCCCTCCGCATGGATCGGCACAGCGCCAACACACAAGCGGTAGCAGAGTTCTTATCTGCCCATCCCAAAGTGAAATTAGTCAACTACCCCGGACTGAAAACACATCCGCAATATGATCTGGCACAGCGCCAAATGAAATCAGGCGGCGGGATGCTTTCGTTTGTGGTCGAAGGTGGAATCCCCAGCGCGCGTACTGTTATGAACGCTTTCAAACTCGTCATTCACGCGGTCACATTTGGGACCAGCCGCACGATCTGCATGCACCCACGCACCATCACGCATGAACACTTGACCCAGGAAGAGCGTGACATTGCAGGCATTGATGACGGTCTCATCCGCCTCTCGGTAGGGCTTGAAGACCCGAAGGACATTATCGCCGACCTTGACCAGGCGCTTTCAAAACTTTAATTCCCAGTTGACTGTCACTCGTAAAGTGGCAGTCAACTTTTTAATTACTCATCTGCGTGAATCCCGAGTAAAAGCAATGGGTCTCCTTAAAGTAACCAGAGATTCTTCGCTTCGCTCTGAATGACATGACAAAATGACCAAACAACAAATTCTCACAACCAATGCGCCCGCTCCGGGCGGCGCATATTCGCAAGCACTGCGCGTCGGAGATTTCGTTTACACTGCCGGCATGGGGCCGTGGCATCCGTCCACGCGGCAGGTCGTCGGCGAGACCATCGAAGAGCAGACCACACAGACACTAGAAAATATCCGAGCGATTTTGGCCGAAGCAGGATTAGGAATGGAAGACGTAGTCAAAGCGACGGTACATCTCAGCGACTTGAGTCTGTTCAGCCGCTTCAACGAAGTTTATACCCGCTTCTTTCCAGACCCGAAACCTGTTCGCACGACGGTAGGGAGTCAACTCTTTGGGATTTTGGTCGAGATCGATGTGGTGGCCTATGCCAGGAAAGATTAACCGCGCAGACTTGTTGCGCCAATTACATCTCGACTCGCATCAGGTCGAAGCGATCAACGCTGCCATATTCCGTCCCGACCTGCGCGCCTTCTCCGACTTTTTGGATGTCGTCGAAAAGTACGGCACTCCGGACGAGATCAATGCCAAAGCAACAGAAGCAGGCAAATTATCCAATCTGGAAGCGTTGGTCGCAAAAATCCACCCGGAGTATCTGCCTGATCTGCAATGGCTGAAGGCACACGTTGAGAATCAAACTTTCATCAGCATTGCCGATTACCGCAAAAACATCGCGGGCAAACTCAAGTTCAACGAAGAAAACCCAGTGACGCTGGAGATCAGTTCCTGTCAGTATTTTCCGTGGTTAATGGATATTGCCTGCCGCGCAGTGGAAAACGGCGAGATCATGCCAGCACGCTTCATCCGTGTCCGCAATATGAAAGAACAGGAAGCCGACGGAGACCTGCCCGCCTTCGCCGCTGCGATGAAGATCATCGGAGCAAGTTACGTGGAGCAGCTCGACACCCGCGGCTCGGATGGATCGAACATCCATCTCGGCGGCATGGACACGATCATCGGATATTACGGCGGAGTCGGAGAACCAAATCACTACGCTCTAAAATGGCTGGATGAATTTTTATACTATTACACAACCTACGGCGTGCGACAGGTTTTGAATGTCAACAATGGCACTGTCCTGCTGGCATACATGCTGTACCGCCTTGGCATTGATATTGAATTCAAGATCTCGGTCACGTTGGGCAACGACAATCCCTACGCTGCATTGTGGACTTTGCTGACCGCCGCCCTGTTCACGCGCACAGACGGTTCCACGCCGCTGGCTGGATTCAACTGGAGTAATTCGGTTCACGCCGGCACGATTGAAAATGCTGCCGAACTTCGCAAGGCTCTCAACCTAGAAGAACAAGTCCGCTTTGAGCATCACGTAACCGAAACATGGAAAGGGTTGGTCATTCAACCGTACGACCGCCGCGAGGAAGTGCTTGGGCTGGCGCAGACCGTCCCAAACATTTCCGCCAAACACGAAGGCGGCGAAGTGGAAGTTGAAAAATCCCGCGCGCGTCCCTCTGAAATTCAGGATTACTACCGAACAAAAACCGAAATTATTGAGTCAGGTGAATGGGAAGCTCTGCGATTGAACTTTCTCGACAAATTTGATTCGATGAACATCACCGCCCGCGCCCTGACCGAACGCGGATTGTCTTTTATTGCCGCGAAAAATTTACACCTTTGACCTTTTCCAACCACCGAGACACTGGGAAAAATAAATCTCCGTGCCTTCGTGTCCCAGTGGTTGGGATTATCAAGACCCTTGAGCACACTCAAAGTCCCCTCCTCCGAATCCATCCACTCTGCCCGCGAACGATTGGCAGGGGCAATCCTTCGCACGCCATTAATTAAGTTTGATAATCGCAGTTTCGACATCGGTCGTTCTGCAGATATTTATCTCAAACTTGAAAACCTACAACCCACTGGCTCATTCAAAGTGCGCGGCGCGGGGAATGCATTGCTCTCAGCGAATCCAGATCAAATTCAAAACGGTGTATGGACCGCATCCGCTGGAAACATGGGACAGGCACTGGCATGGTATGCTCAAAAATTGAAAGTACCTTGCACAGTCGTCGTTCCCGATGATGCACCAGATATAAAAGTCAACGCCATAAAACTTTTGGGCGCAGAGATCGTGAAAGTGCCGTTTACAGAATATCAATCGATTCAAAAAAGAGGCTCGCATCTCACGTTAAAAGGTCAGCTGATCCATCCCTTCGCAGACGAAGCAGTCATGGCAGGCAATGGAACGATCGGGCTTGAAATTTCGGAAGACCTGCCTGATGCGGATATGATTCTCGTCCCATACGGCGGCGGCGGATTGAGCTGTGGAATCGCCGCATCCACCAGTGCTCGCGTGGAAGCAGTGGAGGTTTCCACAGCCGCGCCGTTGACAGGGTCACTATCAGCGGGGAAAATGGTAGAGGTTCCGTACCAAGCCAGTTTCGTGTCAGGCATGGGCGCGCCCTTCGTCTTCCCGAAGATGTGGCCGCTGGCAAGCAATCTACTGGCTGGGTCGCGTACTGTCGAACTAGCGCAAGTCGCAGAAGCCATTCGACTGCTTGCAGAACGCCATCACATCATTGTCGAAGGCGCGGGAGCAGTTGCGCTGGCAACGGCTTTACAGATAAAGGAAAACAAAAAAGTAGTTTGTGTGGTGTCCGGTGGCAATATAAATGCCGCACATCTAAGTAAAATTTTGCATGGAGAAACGCCTTGAGAGATCCAAATATTCAAAGAATTGAAGCACGTCCTGGTCAACAGGCGTACGGCATGGGGTTGGGCGTAATTTTGCTGGACGATGTATACCCCGGCTTTCCCGGTGATGTTCGCAACGCCAGCGGTTACCCGTTCCCAATTCAATACGAAATCGTGAGCGGCGTGGATATTAAAAAACTGGTGGTGGATACCAACAAGATCATGTGCCTGCCGCCACTGATCAAAGCTGCGCAGAAATTAGAAAAACTCGGTTGCCGCGCCATCATCGCCGAGTGCGGATACTTCGCGTACTTTCAACGCGAAGTTGCGTCAAGCGTAAAAATTCCAGTCTTCATGTCCAGCCTGCTGCAAGTTCCGATAGCGCAACAAGTTGTTGGAGCGAATCGTGTAGTGGGCATCTTGATGGCAAATTCAAAATATGTGACTGATCATCATTTGGAATCTGTTGGAATAAAGGTCGGATCGAACTATGTGATAGGCGGCGCGATGGACGATATGCGCTGTGCCGAATTCGATCACCTCTGGACCGAGGGCCTGCGCACTGCTCCCCCATCTGCAGACTATGCCAAAGCAGAATCCGAATTCCTAACAGTAGCCACCGAATTTTACAAAGCCCATCCCAAAATGGGTGCGATGGTTTTGGAATGCACGGGCTTTCCGCCTTTTGCGCGCGCCTTGCAACGCGAGATCGGGATTCCAATTTTTAGTTGGGGAACGCTGATGGATTCCGCCTACTCGGTCGTCGTTCATCGCGATTATTACGGACATGTATAAAAATGCAGAAGTCATCCTGAAGATGACTTCTGCATGGTAACAACAAAGATCAATTTCTGATTGGAGTCCTTCATGATTATTTCAAACTCACTCGAACTGCACACACCTCAATTCCGTGTCTTGTCTGATGCCCAGTGTGACGAACTTTACAAAGCCGCATTGGAATGTTTGGAACGTGTGGGAGTTCAAGTACACAACACCGCCGCTCGTGAACTGCTTGCCTCCAAGGGCGCGACGGTGAATGACAAAGTTGTAAAAATTCCTTCAAATCTTGTGAAACAGGCAGTTGCATCCACGCCGCACGAATTCAACGTTTGGGGACGAGACGATAAAAACAAAATGCAGGTAGCCCTGGATCGTGTGCATTTCGGACCTGGTCCCACCTGCACCTACTTCATGGATCCGAAAACGGGTGAACGCCGAAAAGCTCAACGCGGTGATGCAGGTATGACAGCAAAAGTCTGCGACGCATTACCCAACATTGATTACATCATGGGATTAAGTCTGTTCGATAATGTCACACCTGTTCTTTCCCCAGTCTATGAATTTGCAGAGGAACTGGCAAACACATCCAAGCCGATCGTGGCGTGGGCGAATACGCCCGCGACGTTCACAGATATTTATAAAATGGCAGTGGCTGTCGCAGGAAGTGAATCAGCACTGCGGGAAAAACCGATCTTTGCATTATTCACCACCTACGAGTCGCCGCTCAAATTAGCCGACTCATCCATCGCAACTTTGATGCAGGCAGCTGAAGGCGGTATTCCATCCGTTTGTTTAGGTGGGCCCACTGTCGGCTTGGAATCCCCGTTCACCGGCGCAGCGGCTCTCGTCCTGCATCTGGCAAGCGCATTGGCAGCGCTGACCATCGTCCAGCTGCACGTACCCGGTGCATCGATGGCAATTGGCGGGCTGCCATCAATGATGGATTTGCGCACTGCTCGTCCCGCATATGGTTCGCCTGAAGCCAGCCTGCACAGCGCCGCCGCAGTTGACCTTGCCCGCCATCTCGGTATCCCATTCATGGGAACAGCAGGCGCATCCGAAGCCAAGCGGGTGGATGCGCAAGCCGGAGCGGAAGCTGCCCTACAGGTGATGCTATCTTCCTTGAGTGGTGCTTCGCTCGTGCATGACGTGGGGTTTCTCGATTGTGCTGACATCGGTTCGTTAACCTATCTCGTTCTCGTTGATGAGATCATCGGTATGGCGGCGCGTGTGATGCGCGGCGTGCAAGTCAATGCAGAAACGATCATGCTTGACCTGATTGAAGAAGTGGGACCCGGCGGATTGTATCTCAGTCAGGCCAGATCTGCTGCGTTGTGCCGCAAGGAAGCATGGGTTCCAACCGTGCTGGATCGAAACCCATACAACGTTTGGGAACGGAAGGGCAGTCAGATCACCGAAGAATTGGCAAATGCCAAACTGAAAAAAATTCTGGAAACACACCAGCCGAAACCCCTCCAACCCGAAGCTGTTGAAAAAATCGAGAGAATTTTGATCGCGGCTGAGGCGCGCGAGAAAAAGTAATATATGAACCCACTCCCAATCATCGTCATCGCCTGCCGCGTCTTTGAACAATTGCTCGCCCGCCACATCCCAGCGGAGTTGAAAGATCACGTCACTTTCATGGATTATGGATTGCACGCCAATCCCAAAAATTTGCGAAAGACCCTGCAAGCCGAAATCGATTCGATCACAACCCCGAGCCTGATCGTGCTTGGCTACGGATTATGCGGCAACGGCTTGAAGGACGTTCAAGCAGGAATCCACACTTTGCTGTTGCCCAAGACCGAGGATTGCATTGCAATCTTCCTCGGCTCGGATGAAGCCTACCGAAATGAGTTCAACGCCCACCCTGGTACCTACTACCTGACAGGCGGCTGGCTGGAGGCTGGCTCTGATCCGCTCAAAGAGTATGAAAAATACGTCGAGAAGTATGGGCAAACAACCGCCGACTTTGTCATGGATCAGCAGTACAAAAATTACAAGCGCATCGCGCTCGTCGGTCACTCGGAAGAAGATTTGGCGACGTATCGGGAAAGAGCCATGCGGGTGGCGGACTATGCCAGACGCTGGGGCATGACCTACCACGAGATCAGCGGCTCGGATGCCTACGTCCGCAAGCTGATTGAGGTGGCATTAGGTCTATCGCAAGCCGATGAAACTTTTTGGGTTATATCGCCGGGTGGAAAAATTTTAGGGTGATCTATTTGATGTGAAATAGGAATGTTTCAACGAGCGCTTTATTCACCTGTAAAAAATCGTCGTGCGGCTGGGGCACGACGATTTTTGTTCCGCACTTGATTGCTTTCAAGGGAGTGTTCGTATTTTTTGCTATTGCCAGTGGTACTAAACCGCACAGGCGTAATATTTTAAGAGCCCCGCCTACTTCATCAAATATCCATATCGCTGTTTAAATTCTTTTTCCGTTTGTTGAGTCAACGCAGCCAGCTTCTCAAACAAAATTTCATCATCAGCGTGTTCTGGTTTTAGACGGGTCATAAATTTGTAGGCGGTGTTGTAACTATAAGAATTTGTGTCCACCATACGTACTTCGGTTCTCCCAGTCTGTTGATTGATCATATCTTGATATGGGATCGGGACCATTTGTCCCCGCTGCAAAGTGATGATCGCGCTGGTCCCACCATTCAACAGGAATTCAACGGCAGCACCACCCAAACCGCGTGTGTATTCGATATCCAAAGCACACGGAGGAGCACAGCGCAACTCATACCCCAGCACATGTTTGACCATTTTCAACCTAATGCCGTGAACTGCCAGTTCTTTATCAATTTCATTCTTCAAAATATCCAGAAAATTCACATCTGGCAGGCGTATATGCCCATGCTCATCCCTTTCCACATGCTTCAGTGTTCTAAGGTCTTCGTGCGACAAATTTTCAAGTATCCCTTCCGCCAGCACAGCCACTCCATAGGGTTTACCTTCTGTTAAGCGCATCAACATCGTCGTCACTAAAGTATCGACCACTTCGTGCAGTCGTATTTCCCTTCCCGACCATTCTTCGGGAATAAGGGTAATCGTGCTGGTAGCTCCCTGCCCGATGCCCAAAGCCAAATGCCCCGAATTACGTCCCATTGACAATACCAAAAACCAATGCCTCATGGTGAACGAATCTCGTTTGAGATTCATCACTAAACGGGTACCCACCTCGCGAGCGGTTTCGTAACCGAAGGTAGGGATGTCGCCTGGCAAGGGCAGGTCGTTGTCAATGGTCTTGGGCACGTGGACAGAACGCAGGTCAACTCCCATAACTTCACGAGCATACTTCGCTACCTGCGAGGCTGAGTAGGCTGTGTCATCGCCTCCGATGGAGATTAAAGCATCAATTCCAGCAGTTTGAAGTGCTGTGACACATTGGCGCAATGCATCAGGAGATTTTGTCGGGTTCGCCCGGGCGGAGTGTAAAATCGATCCCCCTTCCAAATAGATATAACCTACCATTTCAGTAGTTAGCTCAATGCCAACCAGATTTCCTTCCATGAGATGCTTAAAGCCATCGTAAATTCCCATCACCGTACAATGATTGCGATAAGCTTCCATTGTCACCGCATGGATAACGCTGTTGATCCCCGGCGCAGATCCACCTCCTACAAGGATCCCGATCTTACTTATTTTATTCTTCAAAACCATGTTCATCTCCAGGTATTCCATTTGTTATAAATCAGCACCCTCAGTAATGAAAATAAAGACAAAGGACACAAAGAAACAACAAGGATATTACCTTTATGTTCTTTGTGTCCTTGTAGTGGAAGGTCTTAATCAGCGGCCTTACATGTATACAATGGACAGTGTTGGATCCTCAATCAGAGATTTGATCATTTGCAGGAAGCGCGCGGCGGGAGCACCATCCACGAGACGATGATCGAAGACCAGACTCAAAGTCCACATTTGGCGGATGACAATTTCATTTCCGCGCGGAACTGCCTTCGGAGCGATTCTTCCCACGCCGAGAATTGCCGCTTCCGGTAGGTTGATGACCGGGGTGAAAGCATCAATGTCGTACATCCCAAGGTTGGTTATGGTGAACGTGCCGCCACTCAAATCATCGGGCAGGGAACGCCCGGAGCGGGCGCCGTCCACCATACGGCGGAAGTCTTCACCAAACTGGCGCAGATTCTTTTTATCAGCATCCTTCACAACAGGCACAAGCAATCCGCGTTCGGTATCCACCGCTAAACCAATGTTGACGTGAGACAATATTTCGATTGCGTCGGACGCAAGGCGGGCATTCATGTATGGGAATTGTCGCAGTGCAACGGCAACCACCTTTGCCAGCAAGTCATTGTAGCCCGGAGCAAAACCCCAATCCTTCGACACTTTGGCTTTGATACGTTCGCGGGCAGCGACGAACTCGGTGGCGTCCACTTCCATAACGAGGGTGACACGGGCTGTAGTCTGGACACTGGCTGCCATGCGCTCGGCGATGATTCCACGCACACCTTTGAGCGGCACACGCTCGACCACATCCGCCACGGGCAATGCAACAGGAGTCGCTGGCTGGGCGGCGCGTGTCACATCTTGCTTGACAATGCGTCCGCCGGGACCACTGCCGCTCACGCCGCGCAGATCCACGCCCACATCTGCCGCCATGCGTTGGGCAACAGGTGTGACTTTTGGCTGCTGGGAGAGATAATCGCGCACGTCACGCTCGGTCACGCGGACTCCGTCATAGCCGGTGGGAGTCACTTGAGTTGCATCCACCGAGGTTTCGGCAGCAAGTTTTTTAGCACGCGGAGAGACAAAAATACGGTCAGTCACGCCAGCCGCAGTTGCCTCCGCTCTTGAAGAAACTACGGGCGTAGCCTTCTGCTCGGGCGCGGAATCAGCTTGCGGTGCGGCAGGAGCCGACGATCCTCCAGCTTCAAATTTATCTTCCTGTTTGCCGATGATCGCAACCACGGTCAAAACAGGAATCACGTCGCCCGCTTTGTAGGGTCCGAGATGGATATAGCCCTTGGCATTGGCTTCGACAGGAAAGACGGCTTTGTCGGTTTCGACTTCCATCACCGCTTCACCCTGACTGACTTTTGCACCATCTTCGACAAGCCAGCCGACCATAACAACTTCCTCGACTGTTTGTCCCAGCTTGGGGACAAAGAACTCTTCAGACATTAGCTCACCACCTTTCTGCATGCCGCCATCACGCGGGCTGTGTTCGGGATCGCTTCATCTTCCAATGTCTCGGCGCGCGGTACGGGCACATTCGCCGCAGCAACGCGGATCATCGGGGCATCGAGGTAATCAAACGCCTGCTCATTGACTTGCATCATAACTTCGTTGATAAAGCCGGTGTTTTCGTAGGCTTCGGAGACACACACCAGCCGTCCGGTCTTCTTGACCGAGTTGACGATGGTGTTGATGTCCAGCGGCTTGAGCGTGCGCAGGTCGATGACTTCCACGTCGATGCCTTCGGCTGCCAATTTCTCGGCGGCTTCGAGTGCGCGGAACACCATGCGTGAATAAGTGACCAAGGTCACATCTTTGCCGGGGCGTTTGATATCGGCAACACCAAACGGGATAATGTAATCTTCCTGAGGCACGAAGCCTTTTTCTTTATACAACATTTTATGTTCGATGAACATGACCGGGTTGTCGTCGCGGATGGCGGCTTTGAGCAATCCCTTGGCGTCGTAAGGTGTGGACGGCATCCCGTCGTAATTGCCGGTGAAATGCGTCCAAAGCGATTCGAGACTCTGGGAGTGATGCGCCGCGATGGCGCGACCCGCTCCGCCCTCGGTGCGAACCACCATCGGGACAGTGGTCTTGCCGCCGAACATATAGCGGTTCTTGGCGCCCTGATTGGCGACTTGATCCATTGCAAGGGGTGTGAAATCCACGTACATGATCTCGGCGATGGGGCGCATTCCAGCCATTGCCGCGCCTACAGCCGCGCCGCCGATGGTGGCTTCAGAGATGGGGGTATCCAGCACGCGCCACTGTCCGAATTCCTTGAACAGGTCACGGGTTGCGCCGTACGCGCCGCCGTACAATCCCACGTCCTCGCCCATGATGAAGACATTCGGGTCGCGCAGCATTTCCTCGCGGGCGGCTTCGACCAGCGCCTGGGCATAGGATATTTCGTGCTTGACCAAACCCTTGCTGATGTCTGAGCGCAAGCGGCGGTCGGTTTCATAATCGGCGGCAGTGAATTTCGACGGGGCAAAAACGTCAGTGTCCACCTCTACTGCAAGCGGTTCGGGGGAGGCGTTGCTGAATTCCATTGATTTATCCAGCTTGGCATCCACCGCTTCTTCCATTTTTTCAAATTCGGCTTCGGTCAGCATTTTGACCGACTCGAGATTTTCCTTCAACACGGTGATCGGGTCGCGTTTCTTCCATTCGGCTTCCTCATCACGGGTGCGGTATGCGCGCGGATCGGAATGGGAGTGTCCGTACCAGCGATAGGTCTTGGCTTCGATCAGGGTGGGACCTTCGCCGTTGCGGGCGCGTTGAGCTGCTTTGGCAACACTGCCGCGCACTGCGAGAACATCCATGCCGTCAACAACTTCTCCGGGGATGCCATAGGCGCTTGCACGGCTGGCAACATCTGGAAGTTTGCTGACATTTGCCCACGGCACCGACATGCCATATAAATTATTTTCACAAACAAAAATGACTGGAAGATTCCATAAACTTGCCATGTTCAACGATTCGTGAAAGGCTCCTTCATTGGATGCTCCATCGCCAAAGAAGCACACGACCACGCGGTCTGTTCCCTTCATTTTTTGAGCGAGCGCCGCGCCGACTGCCACAGCGAGATTTCCGCCGACGATACCAGTCGCGCCCAAGTTGCCATGCTCCACGTCAGCAATGTGCATGGAACCGCCTTTGCCCTTGCAATATCCACCGGACTTGCCCAACACTTCAGCCATCATCTTGTTGTAGTGATCCTGCTTGGCTTGTGGGGTCTGGGCGTATTTATCGCCGTGGGCGTGGGCATGTCCATGTCCGCGGTGCGTGCTGGTGATCATGTCATCATCACGCAAGGCAGCCACTGCGCCGACAGCCACAGCTTCCTGACCGGCATACAAATGTGACGCGCCTTTCAGTACGGCTTTGCTCAACAGATTGGCGATATTATTTTCAAGCGCGCGGATCTCAATCGACTGGCGCAGGTAGCCAACCAGTTGTTCTTTGGTCAGTCCCTGCTCCTCGATCATTGCAGAGACAATCTCAAGGCGTGAGTGTGGCGCAGATTTGGTTTTGGTTGTCATATGGTGGATACTCCTTCAATGGGAAAAAATATGGGATTTTTATGGGTGGGATTGAAAATTGTTTTAAATTTGGAGAACACGTGTCCCGAAGGAACGTGCCTGTTCGACCAACGCGACAGGCGACTGTCCATCGGTGATGACAATGTGAAGTTCTTCGGGGCGGGCAAACGAGGCTGGACCGACACGCCCCCACTTGCTGGCGTCGATCAGGGCAACAACCTGTCGGCACATGGATACAACTTCGCGTTTGACTTCCGCTTCACCTGCGCTTACATCGGTGAGCCCTTCCGGGAAGCTCAGTCCGTGCGCGCCAAAGAAGCCGCTTTTGAGATTGTATTTCCGCAAGATCGCCAGCCCATCCACCCCCAGCAGGGATACGGTGTCACGCTGCAAAATGCCGCCGGTCATGACCACGGTCACACCGGGCGCTTCAAGCATGGATTGGGCAACAACCAGGCTATGAGTCAGGATGGTTAGGTCGCGATATTTACGGAGGTGTTGGGCCAACGCAAGAGAGGTGCTGGATGCGTCGAGAAAAATTGCGTCCCCATTGGATACAAATCCAGCCGCCGCCGCGCCGATGCGTTTTTTCTCCTCCACCTGTTTCTGGCGGCGCAGGATCAACGAAAGTTCAGGCGCTTTCGGAGCCGGAACAGCCCCTCCGTGAGTCCGCACGATCAAGTCCTGGGCAGCCATAGCCTGCAAATCGGTGCGGACGGTGACTTCAGAAACTTTGAACATCTGACTCAGTTCGGTCACGCTGACGCGCCCGTTTTGGTTGAGCAGGCTCAGGATTCGTTCCTGTCTTTCCGTTGGGTAGAGGTCGGGGTTTGTTTCCATGTTTGGCAATTTACTAAACCTTACGTTTACTTTCGATTGCTTTCATTATAACACAAAATAAAAGGGACGAAGTAATGCTTCGCCCCTACAAGAAAATAATGTTTTAGCGCATTTCCTGTCCGCCGGTGACGTTGATCGCCTGTCCGGTCATGTAACTAGATTGGTCGGATGCCATGAAGACGACGACATTGCAGACATCATCATACGTGCAGCCGCGTTTCATCGGGACCTGGTCAATATAAATTTGGCGCACCTGCTCTTCGGTGATTCCGCGGTTGCGGGCGTACTGTTTGAACAGAGCGTTGGGTCCTTCTGTCCACAGCGGAGAGTCGAGCATGTTACCGGGCAGGACTGCATTGACACGCACGCCGTACTCAGCCAGTTCGAGGGCAATGCTCTGCGTCAAGCCGATGCCGCCGAATTTGGATGCGGCGTAGGCGGAATTCTTGAAACTGCCTTTCTTGCCCGACTTCGAGTTGATCTCAACGATCGCGCCGCTCTTCTGCGCCTTCATCACTCGCGCGGCGTATTTGGCACACAGGAAATAGCCAAACAGATTAACGTTCATCACGGCGCGCCACTTCTCGGCGGGGAACTCGGTAATCTCTTCGGCGATGAGGATGCCTGCATTGGCGACCATAATGTCGAGCCGCCCGAATTCCTGCACACAACGGTTGACCATGGCTTCCACCTGGGCATCGTCTCTCACATCCACTTTGACCGCGATTGCGCGGCGGTCTGTGGAGGCGGTGATGCTTTCAGCGGTCTGAATCGCCTTTTCTTCGTTCAAATCCGCGACAACGACATGACAGCCTTCCTTTGCCATTCGGTGACAAATTGCCTCCCCCAACCCCTGCGCGCCGCCTGTGACGAGCGCGATACGATCTTGTAAAACTTTTTCCATAAATAAAAACTCCAATTCATGTGATGTCACTGCGAGCGCTTTTTGCGAAGCAGTCTCCTATGACATGGGGATTGTTTCGTCCCGATAAGAGCATTCGGGATGGTATCGCAAAGAACAAGAGCGCTCCTCGCAATGACATATTAAATTTCTGTTACGGCAGCATCAAGCGTAAAAATTCTTCTTCAGCTTCGTTCGTCCATTCGCCGTGTTGGTTGAGTTTGGCATGGACGGAGGGCATCTTTTCCTTGAGTTCTTCCAGACGGGTAAGCGGCATCTCTTTGATGTTGGGGTAGATGACGACCTTCCCAGCCAGTGCGGCATCCTTGACGGCTTGCAGCCCATCCTTGGCGGCGGTGAGTGAACCGATGGCGGCTAATGAGCGATTGGGAGATAATTCTCCGCTGTTGGTTTTGTTCAGCACCAACTCGAAGTCGCTCATTAGTGACGCCGAGTGACCGATGACACGGGTGTTGTTCAGGTAGGTATCGCTCAGATCAAGGGCAGCCAGTGTGCCGCGCGGAACACCCGCGAAGACATTCATCACGCCGTTGGGAGCAAGATAAGTCGCGGCATCCGCGATGACGGGCGCAACTGGAGCCAGCACAACAATGTCATCGAAGCCAGTCTGCTTTAGGGCTGACATCTTCGCTTCGTAGTCGGCTTTGTTCATTGGGTTGATGCAGATGAATTCAATCCCTTTTGCTTTCGCATCGGAGGCAAAGGCATCGCACAACTCTCCCAGCCGCAGATCGCTGACATCGGTGCAGACGATGGTGGCGGGGGGATTGGAGAATTCAATCGCGCGTTGGACGTGCATTCGTCCCATCGGCCCGCCCGCGCCGACAAACCAGGTCTTGCCAGCAGGCTTGAGGTTGGAGCGGACTGGCACATCTTTGTACGCGCCAGCAATGTCGCTGCCCTGACTGCCGACATAGACCCAGCGATGATAATGAACCCGGCCAACGTCCACGCTGATCTTGCGGGGGAACGCAGCATCTGCCATGATCGCCATGACACCAAATTGATCCAGGTGAGGGCTGACTTTTTCCACGATGTCGGCGTCGGCTCCAAGGAGAATGATATCGTCTGCAAATTCAACGGGAGGGGCGCTCACATCGGGGACGTCAATCACTTCGATGCTCAATTCTTTGGCGCGTTCTTTCAACCAGTTAGAAAACTGCTCGGGGACGTTGGTCAACAGCAAGCGGGTGGGATAGGATGCGGAATCAAATCCAGCGCTGATTGTGTACGGTTTATCGTCGCCTAAGCCGATCACCCACATCGTTCCGCCATTTTTCAAACTATCGCGGTATTCAAGCGCGTACGCCGCAACCACACAAGCCCACGGTTCGGTGAGGGCGATTTCGGCATAGCCTTTGTCGTTGCGGACTTTGATGAGGTTGTTGCCCAAGTCGCTCGCGTAAATATCGGGACCGATGACTGAGTATTGCGAAAGCCCGCCTTGAAACCAGTAGCCATAAGCATAGGCTTTTCCGTTGATGAAAATATCAGTTTCGAGAGTCAGGCGGTCGCCGACCTGATACTGGCTTTTCAAATTTTCGCCCACACCGATGATGGTCATCGCAACTTCATGACCGAGAACGATGGGTTCCTTTTGCATGTCGCGTAAAATACGCGGATGGTTTTGTCCCTGGGTGATGACCTTGATATCGGAAAAACAAAGTCCGCAGGCATCGTGGCGGATGAGCAATTCATCGGGACTGTAGGCTGGCACAGGGACATCGATGGGGACGCCGTCCTTGCCCATGTTTTCAAGCCCTGCGCCGTACAGGGGCCAGAGGTGATAGCTGGCTGGCAGGGAATCAAGGGCTTGACGGTAATTGTTCAATTTATCAGACATACTTTTCTCCAATTTTCTAAGAGATTAGTTTTATTTCACTGCTGTTATCTGCGCCAATTCGGTAAAGATGGGATTTAGTGCTTCGTAACTGCGCTTGAACAGGTCAAGCAGTGCAGTGTATCTTTCTTGATTAACTGGCTGTGGGCGTTCTGCTTCGCGGATGGAGATCAAGCGGTCGATCACAGTGAAGTCTGGGAACAAACCAACTCCGACTCCGCCGGCGACCAAGGCACCAAGAGCAGTGGCTTCGGTGGTCAGTGCGGGCAAATGGATTGGCAAACCCAGCACATCCGCAAGGATTTGACGCCAGACCGCGCTTTTGGCTCCGCCGCCGATCAGGAGAAATCTGGCGATTTGCACATCTTGTGTTCGCAGGGCATCCAGAATCAAGCGGAGGTTGAAGGAAACACCTTCGAGAACTGCGCGGGCAAATTCGGGTTGACTGTGAGGCATGGTCAGCCCGATGAAGGCGCCGCGCGCCAGTGGATTCCAATACGGGCTGCGTTCACCCATCAGGTAGGGCAGGAACAAGAGTCCGCCTGAGCCTGCGGGAACATTTGCAGCCTGGGCATCCATTAATTTCATTGACTCTGCAGATTCTTCGAGATGCAGAAGACGCTCCAGCCAGCCATAGGCTCCGCCTGCAGCTTGCATGGTTCCCAAGGAGAAACAGTAATCGGGCATCAAGTGAGCGAGGGTAAAGGTTCGCTGCTGAGGGTCGAGAATCGGCTGGCGAGTTGTGACGGCGATCCACGAGGAGGAACCGATATAAGCGTATGCCTCGCCTTCTCGGACGGAACCAGCTCCCACCGTGGCACATGCTCCGTCTCCGCCGCCGATGACGACGGGTGTGCCCGCGACCAATCCGCTGGCGGCTGCAGCTGACGGAGTTACATGACCAATAACGGTTGTGGAGGGATGCGCTTCGGGAAGAAGGTCGCTGTCCAAGCCCATCGCTTTGATCACGTCGGGCATCCATTTGCGTTTGGTCAAATCAAAGAACAGCGTGGACGAAGCATCCGAATGATCGGTGGCAAAAACGCCGCTCAGCAGAAATGCGGCGTAATCCTTCGGCTGTAAAATTTTGTACGCCTGTTTGTAGACCTCGGGATAATGCTCCTTGATCCACATCACTTTAGGAGCGGTGTAGGTGGGACTGATGCGCTGTCCCGTGAGACGATATAAAGTTTCGGAGCCGCATGTCGAGGTGATGAAATCAGCCTCGGCTGTGGCTCTCTGGTCAGCCCAGATGATACATTTGCCGAGTGGAGTACCTTGTCGATCCACCAGCAAAGCACCTTGCATATGTCCGCTGAAACTCACCGCGGCAATCGACGCAGGGTCGATTCCAGCCTGCTCGATCAGGCGATGCGTACACTGCCAGATGACTCTCTCCCAATCGGCTGGGTCTTGCTCAGCTTGTTCGTCTGATTCTTCTTGATATTCCGCCTGAATTGGATTACGGTGCAGCCTATGTGTCGCCGCTATCGTTGCCTTTTGTTTTTGATGCTGCTGTGGCTTCC
>SXGT01095835.1_pt1 | contig 24294 bp, 20 predicted proteins | sample 3176221 | NCBI WGS metagenome assembly SXGT01 (sample SAMN11356862, study PRJNA531348) | freshwater metagenome | isolation source: freshwater sample F1-120 | place: China: Fuxian Lake, Yuxi | collected 2017-12-25
AAGATAAAGTAGCTACCCCATGTCAGAATAAAAGATGGTTAGATCTCCACCATAAAAAAAGCATTGCGAGCGGTGGAGAGCATAGCCTTAATAATATTACAACTCTGTGCCGGCAGCATCACCGGTTCCTTCACCAAAGAATCTTTTAACGGGTGGAGAACCCGATACAAAAATCATGACCGATTTGAAGAGAGGTACCGACTCTAAAAAAGAACAGGGACCGTAGCTTTACATAGTAAAGCGAAGGGTTGCTAAACCATTACAAAATCATCCTAAAATTACTAAACTTGTTCGGCGCGGAGTACAGTACTTATTGCGCTAAGCGGCTCACTTTTCTGTTAGAGATCCTACCCATCATGGGTCTCTATCGTTTTTGTGCAACTACTTGATTGCATGTCGTGATGTAGCGATAGTTGAGGTGATAGGACGTCAAAATGGCTCAAGAAGTCCAGTCATATAACCGAAGATCATAGTAAGATGAAAATGAATTTCAAATTTGGAAATATAATTCGAGTTGGATTAACTTTATGGGTCCTATATTATTCTCAAACTATTTCGGCTCAACCGGTAGCTTCAGAGGCTTCGAGGAATCTAGCCGCCTATGAGCGAGCTTGCCAGAGTTCAGGCAGTACTAACTTTTTTTTAGACTCACAGTCCTGGTCGTCAACAGCACCTCAACGTAGTTTACAAGATTTAAGAAATTTTGTTCGAGATCAACGAATCTCTTCACCTCGAGGTTTGGTATCTGCTTTTCGACAGGCTGCTCAAAATTCTTGGCCTCAGAATAGCGTTCTTTTGAGTCATAGCAATAGTGCACAAAGTGATTACGTGGATAGTAATAATCCGCGTATACTCATGTATGGAAATGGTCTCATTTTAGGAGCCACCGGCCACTCAAATCCAAGCCGTTCTCCAGAAATCTCCCAAGGAAACAATCAAGTTGAAGTGATTCAATTTGACTCGAATGAAAACCGTTATCGGTTTGGTTTACTCGATTTCAACAGTACCCCTCCACGTTTGCAGGAGCCTACGAGCTGCTTTCGCTGTCATGGAAATCCGCCAAGACCTATTTGGCAACCCTTACAATTTTGGGACCATCTGACACGAGTTAATCAAGGAACTCCGTTCCAACGACCTAATTCGATTTACTCAGATCTCGGAAATACCTCCATGGACAATTGGAGAAATCTCCTTAATTTCACCGGTTATTTGGATCATTTGAGTCTGCGCTATACCGCCGCAACACTAACAGCCTCCCCCAATTATTCCCAATATCGTTATGCAACATTAGCTGCGGTTTTGGGATGCGAAGATATTCCCTCTTTTGTGGGAAGACGAGCTGAGAGCATGAATCGTATTTCACGTGGAATACCCCATCTTATTACAAATACACAAGAGATCATCTCTCAAAATAATGATTTAGCTCGTAACTTCGGTCGGTCAGGATTTCAACAGGTCAGAAACAGAATTTTAGATTCATCTCTTGAAACTCGTGATGTGGACGCTATCGCGGCACTGCGATTTTTATATGAGGGGCGCGAAATTTCACTTCGTCACCTCTCCTCCCGACGCGCACGCGGTGAAAACAGGTATGGATATGGATTTCTGAGTTCAGGAAATGTCTCTGAACTGGGAGCTCAGGAACTAGCTTGCTATCTTCTCCCTGAAGCTATTCGTTCAGATCCGCGCTTGTCTCGACTACTCTCACGACAGAGTCAAAATGGTTCTCTCGGAGCTTCCGCTACGATCGAGGAGTGCCAGTTTTTGAAAACCCTCAGTCTTGAAGCGTTAAGAGATACTAAAAATAGTGAAACGAGATCACCCATTCAAGAAAAGACACATTAGTGACAGTGAAAAAGAGTTGTAGGAAACAGACTCTTTATTTTCCTAACTTCGACACTTATTCTTTGGGATAAAGTAAAATATTTTCTTTGAACTACCGAGAAATATAGGTCCCCACCCACCATGTAGAGGCCGCAATGAAGGCCGCGGCCGGAATGGTTAAAACCCAGGCCCAAATAATTCTCTCAGCAATCCCCCAGCGAACAGCTGAAAATTTGTTGACGGCCCCCACTCCAATAATGGAGCCAGTAATGGTATGGGTAGTTGAGACTGGAATTCCTAATCCCGTGGCTAAAAACAGCATGATAGCGCCAGAGGTCTCGGCACAGAATCCCCCCACAGGACGAAGTTTAGTGATCTTCATTCCCATAGTTTTAACAATTCGCCAACCTCCGAACAGGGTTCCAAGACCCATGGCTGCATGACAACTAAGTACAATCCAAAGAGGCACATGAAACTCTTTACCCAATTTTCCAACGGAAAATAATAGGACAGCAATAATCCCCATGGTTTTTTGAGCGTCATTACCCCCGTGACCAAGGCTATAGAGTGAAGCTGAAACCAATTGCAGTTTTCTAAACCAACCATCCACTTTTCTTGGAGCGGATCGGAATAAAAGTCGAGAGACTGAGGCCATAAAAATAAAGCCCAGCAACATTCCTAGCGTAGGAGATAAAACAATTGAAGCCCCAATTTTAAAGAATCCCGCGGTGTTAATTCCGGAAACTCCCACTTTAGCCACTGCAGCTCCAGCAAGTCCTCCAATTAAAGCGTGGGAGGAGCTCGAGGGAAGCCCATAATACCAAGTGATAAGATTCCAAATGACGGCTCCAATTAGAGCTGAAAAAATCACCAAGGGATCAATAATCGATGGATTAATGACTCCTTTTCCAATGGTGTTAGCCACATGAAGATCAAAAAGAGCAAATGCAATGAAGTTAAAAAAGGCGGCCCAAGCCACAGCCCATTGAGGCTTTAAAACTCGAGTCGAAACAATCGTTGCGATGGAGTTAGCAGCATCGTGAAAACCATTAATAAAATCGAAAACGAGAGCTAAAATAATTGTTACTAAAACTAGAGAGAATTCCACTAAGGACTCCTTTTCTCTTAAGCGTACTCGAGAACAATGCCATCAATGATATTAGCGACATCTTCACAGAGGTCGGTCACAGTCTCTAAAATTTCCAAGAGTTCTTTTACTTTAATAAGCTGTTTTATGTCATTTTCATCTCTAAAAAGTTTAGCTACTGCCGCTCTTAAAATATGATCCCCTTCATTTTCTAGTCGATTAATTTCAACGCATATCTTTTTAATGGCTTCGGGATTCTTTAAGTTATCTAGTTGCCCTACAGCGATCTGCACTTTTTGAGCTGACTGAACGCAAACCTCAGCAAGTTCTCTTACTTCATTGGGAATATTTTTAATCTCATAAAGCAATACTCTCTGAGCCGCGGCATCGATAAAATCTAAAACATCATCTAAAGTACTAGTGAGTTCATGAATATCTTCACGATCTAGAGGCGTAATGAAAGTTTGATGAAGAAGATCCATCGTAGCATGAGTGATTTCATCACCTTTATGTTCAATATCTTTAATATTACGAACTCTTTTTTCAGTTTCATCTAAATGAGCTAGAAGCTCTCTGAACTCGATCGAGGCTTCTGTGATATGGGCTGCAAGATTTTTAAAAAGTTCAAAAAAACGGCCTTCTTTAGGGATAAAACCACCAAACATCTAATACCTCCGCGAGTTGATAATGTGAAATCGTTGTAATGCTTTCTAGGATAATTTTCAATTTATAAACTGTTAGGGTAAGGCTAATAAAGCGAATAACGCCCCCTAATAAAGTCTTTTGGTTTCAGCTGTTTATTGTGGATGGGTAAATGGCCCCTGTCTACTCGCGACAAAAACTAGCCCCTGTGCATTAATTTCTAGATCAAGTTTTAAAAAATCGGCGTAGGGGGAGTAAATTTCTTTTAGCTTTTCCTCAATTCTCTTGGGAAGTTCAGGACCAAGATCAAGATGTTCTTTAGCCCAGCGAAAGAGTTTCTCATGAACTTCCAAATTTTCCAGAAATATTTTTTTAGCCTTTGAGATTTCTGTGACAGTTCCAAAGTGAGTGAAAAAAAGTTGTTTGGGTTGGGTTTTAAAAATAATATCTACCGTTTTTCTAGCCTCAATAGGGTTGTAGTCAATAGGACTCGTTGAAGGGAGAATAAAAAGTCCTTTATTTTGTAAGTCGGGATAGCAGAGCCCCAAAGCATCCCCTGTAAAAACACCTTGAGACTTAGAATCATGAATACAAACATGATGAGTTGCATGGCCTAGTGTGTATAGAAAAGTTAGAGTTCTCTCTCCAAAAATAATCTCTTCTCCATCCTGAACGGCATGGATCCTATCCTCAGGAATTGGAGAAATTTCACCATAGAGTTTTCTAAAGTTACTCTCTCCATAAACTTTTTGTGCACTTTGAATGAGCCGTTCAGGGTTAATCAAAGTCCGGGCAGCTTTTGGATGGGCCAAAATTTTTGCATTTTTACATTTTTCTAAAAGAACGGAGGTTCCCCCTGCGTGATCTAAGTGGGCATGGGTCACTATTAGGTAATCCACACTCTCAGGCGTGAGATCTTTATCTTTAAGTGCTTTAAGTAAGTAGAGCACGGCATGGGCTGTATTATTTTCTATGAAGGTGGCTCTCCCCTTTTCAATAAGTAAATAGGCTGCCGCAAATCGTGGTCTCAAATAATGACAATCGATAGTGATAACTGAATTTTTAGAACTTTCCATACTCTTAAGCTCTTGGAGTGGATTCAATACTTTGAGCCACCATCTCCATAATATCCATGACTTGAACCTTGTCCCCTAAGCCCTTCTCGTTAACTCCGGTACTCATCATAACTCTACAGAAAGGACAGGAGACGCCGATAATATCTGGCTTTTGTTCAAGGGCCTGTTCAGTTCTTACGATATTAACTCTCTGGTCTTTTTTCTCCTCCATCCACATAGCACCGCCACCTGCACCACAGCACATGGCCTCTTTTTTATTAAACTTCATTTCCACTGCATTCTGACCGGTGACCTTTTGAATAAGCTCTCGAGGCTCCTCTACGACGTCATTGTATCGAGCATTATAACAAGAATCGTGATAGACAACCCGCTTGTTTGATTCTGCTTTTACTTTAAGCTTTCCATCAGTCACTAAATCATTCACAAAATCCGAAGCATTATGCACTTCCCAATTGCCGCCCATTTCAGGGTAGTCATTTTTTAAAGTGTTAAAGCAGTGAGGGCAGTTAGTAATGATCTTCTTAGCTCCGTAACTATTGATCTTTTGAGTTAAGGTCTCAGCCATCGATTGGAAGAGGTACTCATTACCTAGACGACGAGCGGTTTCCCCGTTGCAGGTCTCTTCACTACCAAGAACAGCGTAGCTGACCTTAGATTCATTTAGAATTTTTGTGAGAGATTGAGCCGATTTTTTGTGATTGCTATCAAAACAGCCACCACAGCCGACATAATACAGATATTCGGCCTGTGTGTTTTCAGCCAGGGTTGGAATATTAAGTCCGCTAGCCCACCCAAATCGTTCAGCGGAGCTAATTCCCCAAGGGTTAGAATTTCTCTCTAAGCCTTGGAAGGTTCGATTGAGTTCTGCAGGAAATCTAGAGGCCTCTTGAGTTAAGTGCTGTCGGATATCGATAATTTTATCGACATATTCGATATTAACCGGGCAGGCCTCTTCACAGGCACGGCAGGTTACGCAAGACCAAATAACCTCATCAATAACAGGTTTACCTTCACCTACTACAACATCAAACTCTGTTTTACCTGCAATAATATTATTTTGATTTTCGTAAAGTGAGTCTCTTAGGTTCAAAAGAAGTTGCCTTGGAGCTAGGGGTTTGCCAGTCGTTGTAGCTGGACACACGGATGAGCATCTACCGCATTCGGTACAGCTGTACATGTCGAGTACCTGTTTCCAGCTGAATTGATTGATCTGAGAGCGACCGAAGATAGCCCCATCTAAAGTGTAATCTTTTTTCGCAAGACTACCTTTGGGTTCAATTTTTCCCAGAAAAATATTGGCCATGGCGGTGATAATATGAAAGTGCTTAGAGCGAGGAAGTAGATTTAAAAAGGCTAGAATAACAAGATTATGAACCCACCAAGCGATCTCTGAAATCAGTTCAGCAGTATTGAAGTCCTGAGGAATTCTACCTGCAATAAAAGCGGTGATAGGTTGCCATTTAGCTTCAGCAATACTGTCCATGTCGGTTTGTCCTAGAACAAGACGACCTGCATCGTAAAAAAAGCCAGAAACCATAATCATAAAAATAAATATTAGGATAAGTTTAGCTTCGATATGGCTCTGTTTTCGAATCTTTTCTTCCGCAGGTAAAATTCCAAAAAGACGCGTGGGCTTTAAAATGATCCAACGATAAAGTGCTAAGAGAACTCCTGCCATGACTGAAATTTGAAAAAGATCTTTAAGAAGGCCATAGGGGCCGCCGAACCCGTGGATACTAAGTCCGGGAATAGTGAAAGTGGGAAACCACCCTCGTATAAACATGGTAATAACCTGAAGAGAGAGTACGGTAAAACCCCAGAAGACTATGACATGCATGAGGCCCGCGGGCTGCTCTCCTTTGAAAAACTTCTTTTGAAAGAGCCCATAAACCCACATGTTTTTGAATCGATTACCCCAAGTAGCTTTAGAATAATCCCTTCCATCATCTCGACGAGCTTTAAAGAGTACCTGGAGTCGGCCTTTCATTTGGTAAATAAAAAAGCTAATGGCAGCTAAAAAAACTAAGGTCCACAGGATCAGGGTCATAGAGTTCCTCAAAGTGATTAACTCATAAGTTAACAGGTGTTATAGGCATCGAAAAGGCAATAGACGTCAAAAATATTAGGAAATTTTAAAGAGCTCTTCACGTCGGCAATTCCATGCCGGAACCTTATTTTCGGCTTGGGCAATTTCTGAGAGTTCGATTTTAATAACCCTTAAACCCTCCCCCTCCGAAAAATGAGCCCTAACCTCTCCCCAGGGAGATACAGCTAATGAATGGCCATATTTAGCAGACCCATCTCCTGAGGTTCCAGTTAATCCGGGAGCTAAGATAAAAAGCTGATTTTCAATGGCCCGTGCTCGTATCAGAACCTCCCAATGAGCTTGCCCTGTAGGAACTGTAAAGGCTGAGGGAAGAAAAATGATTTGAGCCCCTCGTTTTTTTAAAGATCTAAAAAGTTCGGGGAATCTAAGATCAAAACAGATTGAAAAACCCAGAGTGCAGCCCTTCCAATTCAAAGTAACGATCTCCTCCCCTTTTTTAGAGTCCTGGGTTTCATCGTAAGTCTTTTCGGGCAGAACAGCTTTGTACAGAAAGAGCTTTCGATATTGAGCCAATACCTTTCCCGAGCCGTCGATAAAAGGCAGAGTGTTGTAAAATTTTTCTTTATCTTTTGAGGGCTCTCTCAAAGTTCCCGGAACCAAAGCTATGTTATGGGACTTTGCTAGCTTACAAAATCGTTCAAGAATTTCGGTATATCGCTGTGTAATTAATAACCCCTCACTTTTCTTGCCGGAAAAATAGGCCATCTCTGGAAATATAATTAACTCTGCATTGCTTGATTTAGCTTCACTAATGAAGCGCTCCATTTTTTGTAAATTATGTTCTAGATCTGAATGGGCGAGGGTCTGAGCTATTGCAATTTTCATGGGTTGCCACCTTTAAGAGAGATCAGTACTTTAATACCATGAAAACACGACTCGTTTTACTGGTTTGTTTAATTTCAATTTTAAGCTGTCAAACCTCTTCTACTCCAGTCCTCAACGAACCAGGAAAGGCAGAATACTCCGAAAGCCATTTAAAATTTGAAAAGTGGGGAAGAACTTCTAATTGTTGTACTGCCATTGGAGCCAAGGCTGCAATAGCTTCAGGAGGGACCTATTCCTCCAAAGCAGGTATTGAGATCTTAAAGACGGGTGGAAATGTCGTAGATGCAGCGATTGCCACTGCTTTTGTTTTGTCCGTTGAAAGGCCTCACTCTGCAGGTCTTGGGGGTGGCGGCTTTATGACTCTTTATCTAAAAGATCAAAAGCCCCGAGCTCATTTTATTGATTTTAGAGAGACAGCTCCTGAAAAAGCTTCACGTGACATGTACCTTGATAAAAAAGGGGAGGTGATTCCAGATTTAAGTGTGGTGGGCCCTTTAAGTGTAGCGACCCCAGGATTTGTTGTGGGGCTTTATGAGATTCACAAGAGATGGGGAAAGTTGCCATGGAAAAAACTTCTAACTCCGGCTGTAGAATTAGCTTTTCGTGGATTTAAAATCTATCCCTCATTGGCTGAACACATCATCGAGAAAAAGGATTGTTTATTGAAGGATCCAGACGCAACAAAACTTCTCTTTCGAGAAGGGGAGCCTTTAAGGGAAGGGGAACTTTTAGTTCAGAAGGATCTAGCTAATACTCTCAGAAGAGTTGCTATTAATGGCAGTCAAGAGGTTAAGACTGGAAAAACTGCCAGAGATATTCTTCGTTACATGAAAGCGCATCAAGGTATTTTAACTGAAAAAGATTTAAAAAATTATCGAGTTAAATATCGACAACCTATCTTGGGAAAATTTAAAGACTTAGAATTTATAAGTGCCCCACCGCCTAGTGCCGGCGGGGTTTTGATTCTTCAAATGTTAAAAGTCTTAGAAGAATTTTCTATTCTAGAGCTAAGTCAGAAAACTCCCGAATATACCCATTTACTTTCTGAAGTTTTGAAGCGGGCCTATGCTGATCGAAGTCAATTTGTAGGTGATCCGGATTTTGTGAAGCATGATTTTTCAAAGCTTATTTCCGATAGGTATATTGAAGCTATAAGAAAGAATATTTCTTTAACAAAAGCAACTCCTGCATCCGAGATTCATGGGGGAGAGCTCATGGATGATAAAACTCATACAACCCATCTGAGTGTGATGGATGTTGAGGGGAATGCCGTAGCGAGTACCCTTACCATTAATGACATCTTTGGAGCTTGTGCTATCGCGCCTGGTACTGGAATTTTCCTGAATGATGAAATGGATGATTTTAGTGCTAAGCCAGGAGCTTCGAATATCTATGGTCTTACTGGGAACAAGGCTAATGCAATTGAACCCTTCAAACGGCCAGCTTCTAGTATGTCCCCCACTCTCTTAGTAAAAGAGGGGCAACCCATACTTGTCGTCGGGGCTGCTGGGGGCTCAAGAATTACTACGAGTGTTTTTCAAGTATTAATGAATGATCTTTTTGTATTTAAAGGGGACCTTAAGAGATCTATTTTTGCACCTCGACTTCACCAGCAGTGGGCACCAGAATTTTTAGATCTTGAAGAGGGGTACTCCGATTTGACAAAACAGTCTTTGGAGATGATGGGTGAGAAGGTAAGAAAAGCCCCTTGGAGTGCTGTAACTCAAGCAACTCATCTAGAGTCGGATGGCAAAGTTAAAGCTGTTTTTGATCCGCGAGATGAAGGGGGAGCTGAGGCGTATTGAGAGATTGCTTCGACGTTTTATCATGGCTCGCAATAACTGTACTATTATTGCGAGCCTGTTCAATTATTATAAAGCGAAATAATCTCTTTTAATCAAGCTACAACTACAAAAGAATATTTAAGCTTAGAGTAGGATTTATAATAAAAACCCCACCTAAGCTTCCAAACTTAGCCTCTCCATTAAGCTCCAATTGTTTACTTAGCTGCCAGTTTATACCGGGGCGGAAAGCCAAAGTAAAATCCACCCTTGATCCGGTGTCGATTCCATCAAGAGCGTTAACATAGATATAAGGGCCTGCAGAGATTCCCACATAGGGAACAAAACGGGAATGAGATCCCAAGGTGTAAATAGCCGTTGGGGTTAATTGAATTCCAGTCACACTGTTGGATCCACTTGAAAGACCGACACTGAGCATCTTGCCCCAAAAATGAAGCCCCAAATCGGCCCCCACATACAAATGATTGGAAGCTTCAGTTTGGGTTAATACACCCCAGGAAAATCCGAAACCGGTCTCACCGCTGTCAATAAGCATAGGAATGGCAAATCCAGCTGTTAAAAATGTACCGCTTCCAGAATGGGTAGAAACTGTTTCAGTTGAAGTAGAAGCTTTGTTTCTATCCGATTGTTTTCCAGCAGCTAAAGTTAGGTTAGTTGCAAGAACTAACGACGTTACAATTAAAAATAATTTATGCATCTTTTGACTCCATTTAAAAGGTTCATTTAACAATCCTAGTTAAATAACCCTACGAAACTTTAAGGTCAAGGTGAGCCGTTCGGAAAGAAAGTTCTGCAATCTCAATCTAAAAACTTAAAAATAGGTGGCTATAAAGTAGTCAAAACTATGCCCAAACTAAATTATGTTAAAAACTCCATTTTTGATTTGAGCTAATTTTTAAACGAATAATGTAATCTTTAAGTAGAGTTTTCTTGGAGGGGGATATGCAGGCTCAAAATCGGTTTTTTAATTTTAAAATTCTTTTTTTATTAGCACTAATTTTAGTCTTGAGTCGTAATGGATTTGCTGAAAACCACTCTATCAAAGTGAATGTAAGCGGGCTACTGTCGAGTAGCACGTTAAAAATTAAAAACAATGGTGTAAATGAAAAGATTATTACAACGAATGGGCTTGTGGCATTCACGACAAATATTAACCAGAATGAAGGCTATGCAATTACTGTATCAACACAACCCGTAGGACAAACTTGTATTCCAGATACGACAAATGCAATTGGAATAGCCACGGCTGAGGTAATAGTGGCTGTGAGTTGCACTCCCAATTCTTATAATGTGGGGGGCAATGTCTCAGGTCTTATAGGAACCTTAGTTATAAAAAATGGAACTAATGAAAAGATGCTAATTCTTAATGGGGCTTATAATTTTAAAGTCAACTTTAAAGAGCCCTTATGCAATTATCCGAATTAAAAATCCTCTAGGACAAATTTGTACCATCTCAAACGGCTTAGGAACTGTGAGTACAGCGGCTCATATAACCAACGTAAGAATTGCGTGCGCATCAGCCAGCTTTAAAGTAGGAGGAAATTTAAACGGTCTATTTAGAAGAACTTTAAGCCATTTCTTTAATGAAGAAAGGATAATCCTATCCCTTAATCTGCCTAATGGCCAAATTGAAAATCTACAAAAAACTGTCAATGGCCCTTATCAATTTCAAAGCCCTATTCCGAATGGCACCAGTTTTAAAGTGACCCTTGGAGTCCCACAATCCTTGGGGCAATCCTGTTTATTTGTTGCGAATCAATTAACGAATATAAAAGCCACCATAAATGAAGAAAACTATCTAACTGCCAATATTAGATGCATCGATCTCCCGACTATCAGGTTATCAGGGACTCCATCGACTCAAGGTCAAGTTGATCGTCCTTATCAATTTACCCCTATCTCAAACCGACCTGGATTGCCTTTTTTAATTGCGAACAAACCTAATTGGGCCACATTCAATAGTAATACAGGCAAACTTTCTGGCTTCCCAAATAGTTCAGGAGTATTTACGGGAATTATAATTAGTTCTACTGACGGTAGAACTGTTGGAAGGATAGGACCATTTACTATTAATGTACAAGGCGATCCGCTCGTGGCTAATTCGTGGCATCTTGGGAATACTGGGCAAACAACATTTGCCAAAAATCCTGGACTTGCTGGGAATGACCTAAATGTTTTACCTGTAATAAGATCTGGCCTCACTGGAAAGGGGGTGCGAATTATGATTTCAGATGAAGGCCTTGAAATTAACCACGAAGATCTGAGAGCTAACGTAATTGCTGAAGCTTCGAAAAATTACTTATTTGGATTTAACGGAAAAGAGCAGACTGATCCCACGAATGATTCTGAAATAGGCGATCATGGCACAAGCGTTGCTGGAATCGCAGCAATGAGGGGCTGGAATGGAATAGGAAGTAGAGGAATTGCACCTTTGGCCTCAATTGCAGGTAAAAATTTTTTACAGAATCAAAGTACTTCCAATAGGTTAGATCAAGCTCAAGGGGACTTTGATATTATTAATCAAAGCTGGGGAGCGAATAGTAGCTTTTATTACCCTATAGATAGTGCTTATTTAGACATCCTTGAAAGTGGTGTAAAAAACTTACGTGGCGGCAAAGGAATTATTTATGTCAAAGCCGCAGGAAATAATTTCTTTTTTAACAGAAATTCAGCCATTGATCACATTAATACAACGCCCTATTTAATTCTTGTAGGAGCCTTAAATGCGAGTGGACAACATTCTAGTTATTCATCTCAGGGCGCCTGTTTGTGGATAAGTGGTTTAGGTGGGGAGATAGGAATGGATAATACTGGACTCACTCGAAATTTTGTTGATATAACAAGAAAACCGTCTATTTTTAGCATAGCTAGTTTCCCAGATATTTTTCCACCTGCACAACTCGCCTTTCCTGCTATTCTCACAACTGATAGTAGCACCTGTGATAAAGGTTATTCTAGAAATAGCTTATTTAGAAATCTCCTTTTTGTGGAAGGGTGGTTTTTTGGATTCGATGATTACTTCAATAGCTTATTTAATTTCAATGTCACGTCACTAGCGGCGCATCCGCAGAATAGGTCTTGTAATTATACATCGACATTTAATGGGACCTCTGCTGCAGCCCCATCGATCTCTGGAGTCATTGCTCTGATACTAGAAGCTAACCCTTCTCTAACCTGGAGAGAGGTTAAAGATATTTTAGCCTCTACCTCCACAGAGATTTCACCGGGCGCTGGATGGATTCATAATTCTGCGGGTTACCATTTTAATAATTTATATGGCTTTGGAAGAGCTAATGCAGAACTGGCAGTTAATGCAGCTCGTAACTATGTCTCTAAAATGGCGGATTACAAAGAAACTCTTGGGAATTCAGATGAAGCTTGGACCTATGACACTGGCCCCATTTCTGTAAATGTTCCAGACAATAATTCAACGGGGGTTAGCAACAGCTTTAATGTAACTCAAAATTGGAAGACAGAACAAATACAGATCTCTATTAGTATTGAGCATCCCAATCCTTCAAATCTCGAAATTACGATCATCAGTCCAAGAGGCACCCAAAGCATAGTTTTAGATAAAAACAGTGAACGACCTCATTTCATAAATATAAACATGCCTAACCTTACGGATGTCATCTTTCTTTCTAATGCATTTTATGGAGAAGTATCCGAAGGAACTTGGACTGTAAAAGTAGCGGATCATACAACAGGTGAGACAGGAAGCGTTGCCAATGTAAAACTAAAACTCTATGGTCACGAGTAAAGTGTAAAATTAAACTTGGGCTTTTAGTTTTAAATGAAATTTAGGGAGTTATTATGAGAAAAATTATTGTCTCAGGTGTCTTGTTTGTAATTGTTTATTTCGCTTGGAATTATAATAATTCCAAAAATAAACTCCAGCCCAGAGCTAGTCATGAAAATCGTATTAAGAAGGAGGCTCAGATATCAAGTAACCTTTCTTCTATTAAAGAAAGCGAAACTGTCATTTCGAATCAAGTGAGAGAACCTGCTTTAGAGAGTGAGGATATTCCAGGTAGGCGAATTAACTTAATTCAGGCACCATTGCAGAAGGGTATTGCTAATAATGGCCAGAGTCTAGGGCTTAATTCACTCCAATATGTAGAACAAAAGCTTAGAAATAAAGAACGAATAAATGAAGAACTGGCTTTTTTACAGTCAGGAAGAAGTTTTAAATCTCTTCCTGGTGTGTGGGCTATTCCGAAAAATGAAGTAAAGGATCAAGGTAGTGTTACTTTGGTGATTAACTTTTTTTCTTTTGGAATTGTTAAAGATCAGGGGACCCCTCCAGACTCTAAAAATGCGCTTCCTGTGGTTTTCGATACAGAGCGAGGAACATTGGGGGTGCTCACTGGGAACTTTTCTGTGAAATACCGAGATAAGATCACATCAAGTAATACGGCAGCTCAATACCGTATATCTACCGTTCAAGAATTTCCCGAAATTAAAACAGTTATATTTCAAAACCAAGAGAGGAGTTCTAGTGAGTTAATTTCTAAGTTTAAATCCTTAAAACAAAATCCGGAATTTCTTAGGGTGAATTTAGATGTTTTTGAAAGTCAAATCGTGCCCCATTAAACTCTGGCCGCAACTTGAAATCTTTTAATGAAATATCCTTTAAGGAGTAAAATCAAATCTAGTTAAAACACAATTCAATTAACTAGTTTACATTTGTTATTAAAGATTATCTCTGTTCCAAAAAATGGAATAACCGGGAACAACTTTGAATCACTGCCTGACCACAGGCTTTCAGAGGGCGAGACAGATAACTACCTCCTAAAGCAGTCCAAGGTTTCAAAGGATCAAAATTAAAAAACCTTGCGAAATCATCCTCCTCAAATCTTGGTTTGGGGGTTATCTCGTGAAAACCGGTGTTTTTTTCGAGAACCCTATGAAGATCCTTTGAAAATGCGAGTACTAAAGTGAAGGGGGCAATCTTTTGAAAATATCTTTTCTTTTTCGACGATACCAAGGTAAAAATGACCTCTATTGAAAGCCCTTAACATGAAAAAAAAACTCCCCTTCATTTTATTGTTTATTCTTCTTATTCCCTGCTGGGGTATTAGCTGGAAACCTGGGGGCGATTTAGGGGTCTACTATAAGGCATCCCTTTGGCTTCAAAAGGGATGGGTGACAAAGCTATATTCCGACAATGCTGAAATTGGAAATTTTTTTTACGGCCCCTTTGGATTATCACTACTAAAACCGCTTGCGCTTTTAAGTTTCTCCAATGCGAATATTTTATGGCTTATTTTGCAAACTGTTTCTTACCTTTTCTTCTGGCGATTTCTTTTTAAGATCTTTCCTGAGCTTTTATCTCCTCAACGAACCTGGCTTTTTCTCTTAGTTTGGCTCGTCTCAATTAAACCTATCCATGCAAGCTTTCAGTCTCACAATGTCCAACTCATATTTGCAGCCCTTTTAGCGGGAGCTGAGTGGGGATCGAGATCAAGTAAAAGATCAACTAAGTTGATTTCTGGAGCTCTGGTAACTTTAGTGGCAAGTATAAAAATTTATCCAAGTTTTATTGCAATCTATTACCTTATAAAGCGCAAAACATCAGTTAAAGCAGGACTTCTATTGGGGGGTATTATTTCCCTTGTTATTCCAGTTATAATTTTTGGTTTTTCAACAGGCGTATCATTGCCCGGACAATTCATTCACAATGCGCTCAATTATCATCATGTTTATGACTTAGCTAAGGATACTGTTTCTCTCTCTTTCCCTTCTCTTCTTGCCACTTGGCTTCCTCAAAGTTGGATAAACCATGGAGCTATCAGCCTAATGACTGGCATTAGTTCACTTCTGTTTTTTATCTGGATTGCTCTTACCGCTTCTAAAGTTAGCCCCCATGAAGAGAGAAACTTTTGGGCATTTCTCTGGGCAATGATGGGACTTTTAAATTCAACCACTCGCCCTGATTATTTTATCTATTTTGTACCCGCTTTCACTTCACTCCCTCTCTTAATTGAAATCGCTTCTAAAAAAGGGCTTTACCAAATAGGACTGGTCATTTCGGTTGCATTGATCTCTTTTATTACCGAGTGGACTTTAGGAAGTCGTGATTTAACTCACCACTTAGAAAGCCTTAGGGTTCCTGTTATAGGAATTCTACTGCTTTGCCTCATGCAATTTATGGCTTTACGTAATAGTCTTAAGAGATGAAATACAGCCTATTATCTCTAAAAAACTCATGGGACTTTTTTTTAAGAAATCAAATTAGACTTTCAAGAAAAGTTTCTGATGAAACACCCATTCCTAATCGGGATAGCAAACTCCAAACCGAATTTCAGGAATTTTTTGATCTGTTTCCATGGAAAAAGATTCTACCCCACATTCAATCCCCCATGGTTGTAACCGATATCGGAGCAAGAAACTTTGTGTTTGGCCCCGTGATTGATCAAACCTTAAAGAAACAGGGGCATGAAGCCATTATTCATGGTATCGAAATCGATGCACATCGGCTCTTATGGGGTTTTCATTCTAGAAGAGATTTTGGAAACTATTATGCTAAAAAGATGAGATCTGGTTTTTTTTATGCAGAAGACTTCTTGAAATGGGAAAGGCCGACCGATCTTGCCCTACTTTTAAACCCCTTTGTTTCTAAAGAGCCCTTACTTTCCTGGGGGCTTCCCCTGTCAAAACTTAGACCTGAAGAGCTTTTCAATCACGTCATGAAAACCTTAAAACCACGAAAAGGAATATTAATTCTCTCTTGTCCCTCTCTAGAGGAGCTCGAAATCGCCCAAACACTTGCCCATCAGGCTGGGTTTATTGCGGGGCACCAAGTTAAATGGTTCCCCCCAAAAAACTCCATTCAGCAGAAACCTAGGTATGGCATTGTTTATCATTCTGAATTATGTTCTTAGACCTTATGACCAACGAACAATTCATGAAACTAGCTATCGAAAAAACTAAAGAGGGGATCTTGGCAGGACAAAGTCCCTTTGGAGCTATCATTGTCAAAGAGGGTAAAGTGGTAGCATCAGCTCACAACCGAGTTTGGAAAACCTGTGATCCCACAGCTCATGCAGAGGTAAATGCGATTCGAGAGGCCGCGAAAAAATTAGATACCATCGATCTTAGTGGAACCGTGATGTATACAACCTGCGAGCCCTGTCCCATGTGCTTATCAGCTATTCATTGGGCAAAAATTGATGTGGTCTATTTTGGCGCTACAATTACCGATGCAGCCGATGCTGGATTTAAAGAATTAGAATTTCCCGCAAAAGAACTCGCTAAACTTGGTAAGAGCCCACTTAAAGTAGAAGACGGCCTCTGTAGAGAAGAATGTGCGGCCCTTTTTCCACTATGGAAAAATACTGGGCTAAGTAAATCCTACTAGAATTTAACTAATTACCCATCAATCGTCGTCATTCCAGGAGGATCGGGAGGCAACTCTGGCATTTGTTGCTTAGGGCGTTCTCCTGTTAGGGCCTTTAAAAATTCGACGATATCGGCCACTTGATTTACGGTTAGTTCTTTATTGAGCTGAACCTTAGCCATCACCCGAACAGCTTCGTCTAAAGTTTTAATGGCACCATTGCTAAAGTAAGGGGCTGTTAGAGCTACATTTCTCCAGGTAGGAACACGGAAAAAATAGTCATTGCCTTCATCCTTAGTTAAAGGACCTCTTCCTTTGTCTTCCAGTAATTTATATTTAGCTACATATTCATTGTCTATAAAAGTTGGGAATTTCTGATAAAAACCCTCTCCCATAGGAAGATCATCTGGAGCATTAAAATTTCTACCCGTATGACAACTTACACATCCGACCTCAATCACAGTGTTCATTCCACGCACAGCTTGAGGTGACATTGCCTTTTTATCTCCTCTTATATAGCGATCAAAAGGGCTATTGGGAGTCATGAGAGTTCTTTCGTAAGCTGCAATAGCCTTAGCTACTTCATCGATTGTAATGGTTGTGTCACCGAACACTTTTTTAAATTGGCTCACATAACCAGGAATCTTTGCAATTCTATCGACAACCGCTTGTGGATTATCCATCGCCATTTCAATAGGATTGGTGAGAGGTCCTTTAGCTTGCTCTTCTAAAGAGGCGGCTCTTCCATCCCAGAACTGAACCGTGTGAAAGGCTGAGTTCCAAACGGTAGGAGCGGAACGTCCCCCTAATTTTCCATTGATCCCCGCTGAAAAAGCCCGATTGTCCCCTCCACTCGCCATCACATTGTGACAAGAGTTACAGGAAACAGTTCCATCTTTAGAAAGACGAGGATCCAAAAAAAGCTGTCGCCCTAAATAAACCTTCTCAGGTGTCATGGGGTTGTTTTTAGGGATGGGCGGAGTTTTTGGAAGCGCTGACCAGGGCAGTTTCATTTCGGTTGCTAATAAACTTTGAGAAAAAAACAAGACCCAAATCCAAGTACGCACGATTGCCTCCCAAAAAGAAAAACAATAAAAGTTAAAATGAATTCTAATAAAAGAGGACAAAAACTCTTTTTCCAATTCCAATAATACCGCGAAAAGAAAAAGACTCTCCATTTTTATTTCCTGGTATCAAAAGGCACCCTTTTTTTTTAAGTCGATAAAAATTTCAATCAACGAGTCGCATTATTTAATGGGTCTTGTTCTAACTATTTAAGAGTGTTAAACTTTTTGAATCGCTTTTTCTTAATAATTATTTGAAATTCCTGGCAATCACTTTGCAATATCCATGGCCGGATAGCAAATTACCTAGGGTGTCAATTTATGATGAGGAGTGTCTCTATGAAATTTAAATCTTGGCGTCTAGCTTTATGCAGTCTCTTAAGTCTTGTTTTTCTTTCGGCCTCTTTTTTAATTCCTTTGAGTTCAGCTGAAAGCGCGATTCCACAGGTCTTAAATCTTGGCAATGGCGGAGAGCCCAAAGATTTAGATCCTCATATTGTAACCGGGGTTCCAGAGTTTCACATTCTAATGAATCTATTAGAGGGATTGGTCTCTAAAGATCCCAAAACTTTAGCCCCCACTCCTGGAGTTGCAGAAAAGTGGAAGACCTCTAAAGACGGAAAAACCTACACCTTTTATTTGAGAAAAAATGCTAAATGGAGCAATGGAGATCCCGTAACCGCACATGACTTTATCTATTCCTGGACTCGCCTCTTAAAAGCGGAAACGGCCTCTGAATATGCTTACCAGGCTTTTTATATCAAAAATGGAAAGGCCTTTAACGAATCAAAGATAACCGATCCTACTCAGCTTGGACTTAAAGCTATCGACACCTACACTTTGGAAATTAAACTAGAAAATCCTACCCCCTTCTTTTTAAGTCTTCTTTTTCACCACTCTTTATATCCAGTGCATAAAGCTACAGTTGAAAAATTTGGAGTTCGATGGACACGGCCTGAAAATTTTGTGGGCAATGGGGCTTTTATTCTAAGTAAATGGGAAATCAACAAAGTGGTTTCCTTAAAACCTAATCCCTATTACTGGGATAAGGAGATTATTAAACTCACCGAAGCCAACTTTTTTCCTATCGACAAACATGAAACAGAGGAAAAGATGTTTAGAGCAAAAACTCTTCATACTGTAGATGATTTGCCTTTGGAAAAATTGCCCTTATGGCAAAAAGACAGTTCAGGAGTATTTAAAACTCATCCCTACCTAGGAACCTATTATTATTGGTTCAATTGCACTAAAGCCCCTCTTAATAATAAGAAGGTAAGACAGGCTTTAGCCTTATCAATTGATAGAGATCGAATTGTTCGATTCGTGACTCGGGGAGGCCAAGTCCCAGCCACTATGTTTACCCCTCCAGGAACTGGCGGATTTCAACCTCTTCCTCGCCTACCTAAAGATGGTAGTCAGGTGGCTAAAGCTAAAAAACTTTTAGCTGAAGCAGGTTTTCCTGAAGGAAAAGGGCTTCCTGCAATCGAAATCCTTTACAACACTAGCGATAATCACAAAAAAATTGCTGAAGCCATTCAACAAATGTGGAAAGAAAATCTAGGAATCACGACCACTCTATTTAATCAGGAATGGAAGGTTTATTTAGATAATCAACACACCAAAAACTACATGATCTCAAGAGCGGGTTGGATCGCAGACTATAATGATCCCAATACTTTCTTAGACATGTTCCTTACAAATGGCGGCAATAACCACGCGGGCTATAGCAATAAGGCTTATGACGAGCTCATCGAATCAGCAAAAAAAGAACGTGCAACTCAAAAGCGATTTGCTATCTTTCAAAAAGCAGAAGATATTTTGCTTGAGGATCTCCCTGTTCTTCCTATCTATATTTACTCAAGAAATTATCTCTTAAGTAATGAAGTCCAGGGCTGGTACCCCAATATTGAAGATATTCATCCTTTAAAATACATTAGCCTCGCGACTAAGTAGGTAGAAACTTATGGGCCTTAAATATATCTTAAGACGATTACTGACTATGATCCCCGTGTTTTTTCTCGTCGTCACTGTTGTCTTTTTTATGATCCGATTTGCCCCCGGAGGCCCTTTCTCTGCTGAGAAAAAAGTTTCTCCTCAGGTTTTAAAAAACCTAGAGGCCAAATATCACATGGATGAACCTCTCATTCAGCAATACTTTCGGTACTTAGGAGATCTATCCAGATTTGATCTCGGCCCCTCCTTTAAACACTCTAACCGAACAGTGAATGAGATTATTGGAGAGGCTCTACCGGTTTCCATGGAGTTGGGACTTATCTCTCTTTGTTGGGCACTTCTAATTGGAATCACAGCAGGGGGACTTGCGGCCCTTAAGCCCAATACCCCTTACGATTACATTCCTATGTCACTTTCAATTATGGGAATTTGCTTACCCACCTTTGTGATAGGGCCTGTTCTTGTTTTGGTTTTTGGGCTTTGGTTCAACTGGCTTCCGGTCGCGGGTTGGAATAGTTGGCAAGATAGGCTTCTTCCCTCTCTTACACTGGGTTTTGCCTATGCGGCCTATATCTCCCGATTAACTCGTGGTGGATTCATGGAAATTCGTCATCAAGATTTTATCCGCACCGCTAGGGCCAAGGGGCTTACCGAAGGACAAATTTTAATTAAGCACGCACTGCGAGGGGGTATTTTGCCTGTGATCTCTTATTTAGGCCCCGCACTGGCAGGGATTATCACAGGAGCACTAGTTACAGAAACGATCTTTAATATTCCAGGACTTGGAAGATTTTTTATCGAGAGTGCTCTTAATCGAGACTACACCGTTGTCATGGCAACTTCGCTTCTCTACTTCTCTTTGATTTTTCTCTGTAATTTTCTCGTAGATATTGTGTACGTTATTTTAGACCCAAGAGTGAAATATGAGTAACAGCCTTTGGACAGATGCTTGGCACCGCTTACTAAAAAATAAACTCGCGGTTTTTGGCGCAGTCTTTATTAGTTTAGAGATCCTAATCTGTATTTTAACTCCTTGGATCGCCCCCTATGGTTTTGAAACACAAAATCTTGAACTCACTCTAGCCAAACCCTCGATGGTTCATTGGTTTGGAACCGATAATTTGGGAAGAGATCTCTTTACCCGAATTCTCTATGGCGGAAGAATCTCGATAACAGTAGGACTCTTGGCCTCTCTGGTGAGCGTTGTTGTGGGGGTTATTTACGGAGCCATTTCAGGTTTTGTCGGCGGAAAAACAGATAATATTCTCATGAGAATCGTTGATCTTCTCTACGCCCTTCCCTTTATTTTTCTTGTAATTATTCTTATGGTCTATTTTGGAAGAAATATACTTCTTCTATTTGTCGCTCTCGGATTAACCCAATGGTTAACCATGGCTAGAATTGTTCGCGGGCAGGTGATCTCTTTAAAACAGAAGGAATTTATTGAGGCTGCTAAATCTATCGGAGTACGAACCAGATCAATTATTTTGCGCCACTTAATTCCCAATGCTCTGGGCCCTGTTATTGTCTATCTTACACTTACTATTCCCTCAGTTATTTTAGAGGAGGCCTTCTTGAGCTTTTTAGGATTGGGAGTACAGGCTCCTATGGCCTCTTGGGGAACTTTAATCTCAAGCGGAGTCGAAGTCATGGAGATCGCCCCCTGGATCTTATTCTTTCCTGCTTTCATGCTATCTCTGACTCTGTTTTCTCTCAATTTTCTCGGAGATGGTCTAAGAGACGCTTTAGATCCTAAGGGGGCAAAAGACTAATGGCACTTTTAGAGATTAAAAATTTAAAGGCCCACTTCCATACTCGAAAAGGTGTTGTTAAAGCTGTAAATGGAATTAGTTATTCACTTAATCCTGGGGAGACTCTTGGCATTGTAGGTGAGAGTGGCAGCGGGAAATCGGTTTCGCAACTAAGCTACTTGCGACTTCTTCCCAGTCCGCCTTTAAGAATTCCTGAGGGTGAGGTTCTCTATCGAGGGGAAAATATTCTCACAATGTCAGATGATAAGTTAAGAGCGCTACGTGGAAATAAGATCAGTATGATCTTTCAAGAGCCCATGACCTCTTTAAATCCTTATCTCACGATTGGAAGTCAACTTATTGAGCCTCTAGTTATTCATAGCAAACTATCTAAAAAGGTGGCATGGAAAGAGGCCTGTGAGGCCTTAAATCGAGTGGGGATTCCAGAGGCCGAAAAAGCTATGAAAGTTTATCCCCATGAGTTTAGTGGAGGCATGAGACAAAGGGTCATGATTGCCATGGCTCTTACGACCCGACCTGAAGTTTTGATTGCAGATGAACCCACCACAGCTCTAGATGTGACGGTACAAGCTCAAATTCTAGAGATCTTAAAGACGATACAAAAAGAGACCCAAATGGCGATTATTCTCATCACTCATGATCTGGGGGTCATTGCAGGGATTTCTGACAAAGTCGTAGTTATGTACGCAGGAAGAGTCTTTGAAGAGGCTCCGGTCGATACATTATTTGAAAATTCGGAGCATCCTTATACAAGAGCTCTTCTTAAATCGACTCCTCGAATCGATATTTCTCAGGAAAAAATTCCGGTGATTGGTGGAACTATTCCTGATCTAAGCCAACTTAAAACTGGCTGCCCATTCTATGAAAGGTGTGATTACCGTAAAGATATTTGCCAGGCTGAATTTCCCAAGGTTCGAAAGGTGTCCTCTGTTCACGAGAGCTTTTGTCATGTGGAGAATTTCAAATGAAACCCACTCCTATTTTAAAAGTTCAAAATCTTAAGGTTCATTATCCAGTCCGTTCGGGCTTTATTAATTTTAAGCCCCAAAGTTTTCTTAAGGCCGTGGATGGAGTCTCTTTCGATCTATTTCCAGGCGAGGTTTTAGGTTTGGTTGGAGAATCTGGTTGTGGAAAAAGTTCACTCGGTAAATCGCTACTTCGACTTCAAGAGCCCACAGCAGGTCAAATTGAACTCAGTGGACAGGATTTTTTAGCCTTAAAAGGTGAGGCGTTACGATCTCGCCGTCCTGAGATCCAAATGATCTTTCAAGATCCTTACGCTTCGCTTGATCCTCGTATGACTATTGAAGCCACACTCAGAGAGCCCTTAGAGGCTCACGGACTTTGGAAGAGTACTCAAAGCCAAAAAACGCTTAATAAAATCCTAGATCGAGTTGGAATTAGCTCTGTAGCTCTCTCCAAATATCCCCATGAATTTTCAGGCGGACAAAGACAAAGAATTGCCATAGCAAGGGCCTTGATCTTAAATCCTAAAATTATCGTGGCTGATGAACCTGTATCTTCACTAGATGTTTCGGTTCAAGCTCAAGTACTAAATCTACTCAAAGAGATTCAAAAAGAGTTCAACCTTTCGATGGTTTTTATCTCTCACAATCTAGCCGTTGTGAAATATATCGCAGATAGAATTGCTGTCATGTATTTAGGCAAAATTGTCGAGATAACTTCCAAAACAGAGCTCTATTCTCGACCGCAACACCCCTACACTCAAGCCCTGATCTCAGCAGTTCCTATTGCAGATCCTAAAGTAGAAAAGGCCCGCAAGAGAATCCAGCTACAGGGAGAACTTCCTTCACCGATAAATCCTCCCAAGGGGTGCGCTTTTCACACCCGTTGCCCCATAGTTAAAGAGAGTTGCAAAGCAGAAGCTCCTAAACTTAAAGATTTTGAAAAACCCTCATGGCAGGTCAGTTGTTTTGAAGTGAGATAGAGTAAGGGCTTCCCCGTCATAAAAATAGGATTCGAAGTTTCAGGACATGATGTGAGCCTGTTCGAAGTAAAAATAGCATTGCTTCCACAGTAGAAGACATCCGCGAAATGCTTGATGATGCCGCAGAACAAGCAAAAAGAAGCAATCTCAGTAAAAGTGACGTAAAGAGAGCTATTGCAGCTGTTCGTAAAGGCAGATAAAAACCCACACCCATTGCGCTTAATAGTATTCCGAATCTCTAACAGAAAAGTGAGACGCCTAGCGAAGTAATTACTCCAAGCCGAGCCGAATAAGTTTAGTAATTTTCTATCGGATTCTCCACCCGTTAGAATGTTTTTTGATGAAGGAACCGGTGATGTTGCCGACAGAGAGTTACAATATTACTAAGGCTATGCTCTCCACCTTTCGCGATGAGTTTTTTGTGGTGGAGATCTATCCATCTTTTATTCTGACATGGGTTAGCTACTTTATCTTTAAAAGTACATTGGCCACGATCCCGTTTCATGACTTCGTGTCGAATTTGGGCGGGAATGGGAGTTCGTTTGCCTTGGGCGTTACCTACTCTCCTTAAGGATAAAAAATAGGAGTCCCCTCTTTTTAAAGAAGGAGAAGGGGAGATAGAAGAGGAGAGTGAATTTTTTTTGAGAACTCGTTCGGCCTTTTTAATAGGATCCTTTCTTTCAAGATATAAAGTAGCCATGGCTTTAAGGGTCTCTTCAAGGTTTGCTGGCCTTCCCGTATTTTGAGAGACAATCTCCTTTACTCGTTCTATCTCTTTCATAAGCTCTTCTGAAATACCGCATACGAGTTTTACTTGGGGGGGCTGTAGATAGGTCATCTTATCTCTCACTGCCT
>SXGT01871984.1_pt1 | contig 24292 bp, 19 predicted proteins | sample 3176221 | NCBI WGS metagenome assembly SXGT01 (sample SAMN11356862, study PRJNA531348) | freshwater metagenome | isolation source: freshwater sample F1-120 | place: China: Fuxian Lake, Yuxi | collected 2017-12-25
ACCAAGCTCTCGCCGCAAGAGGCTCCGTCGGAATAGGTGAGACGGCCATGGCTTAGTTCAAGAATTGGTGGGTCGCCCGGGACTCGAACCCGGAACCTGCGGATTAAAAGTCCGACGCGCTGCCAGTTGCGCTAGCGACCCTCTGATTTGTTTACTGCTGAGAAACCTTATTTTATAAGACAAACTGAAGTCGATTGTCGGAATCTGTCGGATGTCGACGGTCCTTGTCGGAACCTTGTTGGTATCACGGTTGGTATCATCGGCTGGTCTCTCGTACATGGTCACGGGAAGCAAGGAATCATACTGAGTGTTCGCGTGTTGGTCACCTAACGAGGAAATGCACAATGGGAAAGCGCGCTAATGGAGAAGGGTGGATCAAAAAACAGGGTGATAGATGGGTCGGACGCATCTCGATAAATGGCACGCGGTACATGCGTCGGGGCGCAACGCGCAAAGAGGTCGTCGCCAAGATCAACGAACTTAAGGCCGCGGCGGCGAGTGGACTTGAACCAGACTCGATGACGCTCACCGTACATGAATTCATGCATACGTGGTTCGAGGAAGAACTCCAAGGGGTCACGCCGAGGACAGCCAAGGAATACGAACGCATCGCGAACGCTCACATTTACCCGAGTGTCGGCAAGAAACGATTAGTCGACCTCGGACCAGTGGATGTGAAGCGGATGACGAAATCCCTTGCAAACCAAGGTAAAGCCCCAGACACGGTCCGAAACGTGCGCGCGGTGCTGAGTCGTGCGCTAAGCGCAGCAGTCGAGAATCAGATCGTTGCGACGAACGTAGTCATGGCAACTAAAGGCGTGAAGCTCGAAAGGAAGGAAAAGCGCGCCCTTACCGAGGATGAGGTTCGCGTCTTTCTGGACGCGATCAAAGGGCATAGGTTCGAAGCGCTCTGGATTGTTCAGTCGTTCACTGGACTCCGACACGGCGAAGTGCTCGCGTTGCGATGGAAGGATCTCGACCTAACGAACGAAAAACCGAGACTCCGCGTAGAGAACACTCTTTACCGTGGCCAGCTACAGCAACCGAAGACGAAGTCATCACGAAGGAACATTGCACTTGCCCCAACAGTCGTTAACGCGCTGACCGCCCACCGCAACGGCCAGGAAGACGCGCCCCCTTCTGGTTTGGTGTTCCGCTCTACGACTGGTAACTATCTTGACTCGCGGCGCGTAGCGACCGAGCTATCGCAGGTGACTACGTCCGCTGGCCTCGGTCACGTAAACCCGCACATGCTCAGGCATACCGCAACGACGATCATGATCCGTGGAGGGGTGAAGGTGAAAACGATCTCAGCGACGCTCGGACACTCATCGATTCAGATGACCATGAACGTATACGGCCATCTATTTGAGGATGACTTAGAGGCTGTCGCCGAAATTATGGAGAAACAAATCGGGTCAGGTGCTCGGAATTAAACACCGAGCTACTGCCTGAGTCCACTCGAAACAGCAGGCGCGACTTCTACAAGCGAGGCTCCCAACAGTTCACTTGGTTGCTACCGCCTACCGAGGTTCGATAGCGATCAGTCAGGCCGCTATAGCAAGTAGTTGGTCGACCACGGTGACCGGGATAAGGCGCTTGCCACCGATCTTTTTTGACGCAATAGTGCCAGCGCTGATCTGCTCATGCACCCATTGTCGTGACACGCCTAACGCCAATGCCAGCTCTTTGGTTGAGTAAGCGAGCCGATTAACTGTCTTGTCTGCATCATTTGTCTTCATATCTACTCAAACCGCCAATGACCAATATCTATTCCCTCCCGTCCGGATAACAATGCGCGGCATGGCGAAGGGTGCGAAGATCACATTCGTGATTGAAGACGCTGCCCAACACTTCGCTAGCGAAAGTCAGAGCGAGCAGGAGCATTGGCGCAGCATCGTGCTATTTGGGCGCAACGTTGCCTCGTACAAGTTCGCTCTCGCCAAGTCGTTGCTAGAGATTGCCAAGGCGGGCACGGGCCGTGTATCGCTTGACGAGCTTGCTGTGCCCTTCGCTCGGCATGTTTGTGAGCACATCGCCGAAATGGACCGCCAAGGGACTTTCGCTCGCAGCAAGTTCCTCGACGCGTGCCGGTTCCATAACTCTGGCCGAATTAGTGACGATGAGCTCCGAGCAGCGACCGTGTTATTCGGATTCAAGAACGTGATCGATGCGTTTCACGTTGTGGGCAACTGCGATGTCCCCACTCGTTTCTTCAGCGACGACCGACGCTCTTCGGGCGCTATCTGGCTTAGCCAGGAGATGCTCGACCTCGCTAACCAATCGGTTGCAACCGATCTTTCACTAGAAACTGAGGCACGTTGGCGACTTGTCGAAACCGCGTGGTCGGCCAAAGCAGCCGGGGAGCAAGTCGGCGTCCTATATGACGCGCCACGCGAATTGCTGGTTCCCGCACTTACCGGCAGACGGCGACCGATAGCCGAAGTCCGACCCGCACTCAACGGCTATCAGAAAGGTCACTGCTTCTACTGCTTTACGCCGACGAGCCTGACAGCCGAAGGTCTCCTGCCTGACGTCGACCACTTCTTTCCCCACACCCTGATGTCACGAGGCCTGCCGTTCAATCTGGACTTGCCATGGAATCTCGTCCTTGCTTGCTCAACATGTAATCGCGGCGCCGCTGGCAAATTCGCGACGTTGCCCCATGAGCGATATCTGAGCCGCCTTCACCGCCGCAACGAGTTCCTAATCGGGTCTAACCACCCGCTTAAAGAGGCACTCATCGATGCTACGGGCGCAAATACACAGACACGAAGAACTTTCTTGCTCGCCGCGATGGATTTCTCGCAGCAGTTAGCTTCAACCAACGTAGGTTGGACTGCTGTTGAGGAACGGGAGCCCCTTTTCTGATGAGTGACTGCGCGTTCTGCGATCGCGTCACAAATGGTTTCTTCACCCAAAGTAACGAGCATGCCGTTGCCTTCGAGGACTCTTTCCCGGTAACGCCTGGACACACCCTCGTCATTTCGCGTCAGCACGTGGAAAGTCTGTTCGCGTTGACCCGGGATGCAAGATCCGCTATGTGGGCACTCGTCGACTCAGTCCATGAAAAGATCGTCGCGGAACTAGCTCCTGATGGCTTCAATATCGGTGTGAACATCCACGACGCGGGCGGACAGACAGTTCCGCACGCCCATGTGCACGTGATTCCTCGCTACGACGGTGATGTCGACGATCCACGCGGTGGCGTCCGGTGGGTAATCCCGAATCGAGCCGAATACTGGGACAAGCACAAGTAAGCAGTGTGTAATATTGCACGATCCGTGCCACTGTCAGCCCCTAGCAATGGCGGCTGTCACCAATCCGAATGGCCTCTCGTGCGGATCTGCATGTGGAGCAACGTCGTGTTCGTCGGTTGACACGCTTAGCGGAAATCTGGTAGTGATTCATAGGCAAATTGCTAGTGGACAAGGGCGAGGGGCATTCCATGACTTCTTTATCGCGTGTCACCAGGGTGGTGCTCATCGCTTCGATTCTGATCGTCCCAGCGAGCAGTCGCACAGCTGATGCAGATCCGCCCGGCACACCAGCGACTCACGCAGAGTGGCTCGACCGGCTATTCGCCGCCACGATCACCCGGCCGTCCCAATACACGGCGGTCAGTGCAGGTTCATTGCACAGTTGCGGGCTAAAGGTTGACCAGAGCATCGCGTGTTGGGGCAGCAACTCCGATGGCCAGACAACGGTGCCGGAGGGGTCCTACACGGCAGTGAGTGCAGGCGGCTCCCACACCTGTGCCGTACGACTTGATCATACCGTTGCTTGTTGGGGGCGCAATACGGAGGAACAGACGAACGTCCCTCGTGGCACCTACAGCGCAGTCACTACAGGTGAGAACTACACATGTGCGTTAAGTACCGGCACAATCCTCACATGTTGGGGCCGCAAGACATTTTACGGGAACCCATGGTCATACCTTCCGTTCATTGCAGGAGTGGAAGTCGCAGGAAGTAATACCCGCATCTGTGTAGTGACCTCCGGTCAACAGCTTGAATGCTGGTTAGACATGAACCGACCGGTAACGGTCAACTTCGAAGGCACATTTACATCTGTTAGTGCGGGCCACGAACATCACTGTGGACTCAGGACTGATCAAGGAATTAGCTGCTGGGGCAACAATAATTATGGCCAAACTAACTCGCCTGCTGGCAGCTTCACAGCTATCAGCGGGTCGTATTATCACACCTGTGGGCTTAGAACCGACAAGAGCATCGTCTGCTGGGGCAACAATAATTATGGCGAAACAACAGTTCTTGACGGGTCATATTCGGCGGTTAGTGCAGGCACATACCACACATGTGGACTAAGGACTGATGGTGACATCGCGTGCTGGGGCTACAACCCTGCAGGACAATTAATTGTTCCAGCAGACACGCTAGGCAGCATTAGCGATGCCGGTGTCGAACAATATGTCACCGATCTCGAAACAGATCTCGACAGCGCGACAAATGAACGAGACAACCTGATCGTCGAACGCGATGGTCTGCTAGTCGCCCCTGCATGTGAATTGAAGGTTCCATCGGCGAAAGGTGTTACCGCGCGAGTGAGCCGGAACAAGGTACTTAGCGGTACCGCTCGTTGGAATAGCCCCGCTACGAAAGCAAATATCACGATCACGATCAGCAGACCAGCCACTGGAGCGACCAGGTATTGGGCTGGCGGGTCTGCCTGGACTACAATCCCCACCTCCCGAACCGTATCTACAGGAACCACTTACGGCGGGGTCCAAGAAGCCCCATGGAAGTTGAATTTCCTGGTGGAAGCCGAAGTCGGCCACACCTACACCATTCAATGCAGTGCGACGGACACACTTGGGAACATGAGCCCTACACCTGACGTAGGCAAACTTAATACGATCGCCTAAAGCTCGACTGAACAGGTCCTTCGAACGCCACCAACGCATGAGGGCCTTGCCACCTGGACTGATTCGAACTTGCGTTCAGCTTCCGACCTGAAGCTAGACAAGGCTGTCCGAAATGCTGCCAGAAGCCTCGACCTTTTTCATCAAAGCGGAGGATGGTCGAGCCATCCGGCGTGGGGTAGGTCCAGCCATTCCCCAGCCGAATAAACGATGTGTCCCCACATCTCGCCACACGTGTCAACCACGACGATCTTGTCAGACAGAGTCATATCAGACGAACAGCGCCGGGCGGCTGCAACGAGCAGGACGACGTTGCCTAGTGCCAGATCCATGGTTTCCAATACGAGAACTGAGCAGTCTCCTGGCCCAGTACATTGCGTGAGCTTCGGAAGCTTGCCCTTAAACGCTGTGCGAAGCCTTAACTCTCTCGCATGGTCGAAGCCCGCCGGGAGGATCCGGATAACGGGAATGATTCCGTCTTTTCCGTGGCTTCCGTCGAGGAGACGGAAGAGGGAAAGCGCGATTGGCGTGATTGGGGGCGCGACATGGATCCCTTTCATCTGCTCGGCGCCGCGTGCAGAATCGGCGATACTCTGGTAGTTGGATTCAAGCCAAACGCGGATTTCTTGTCGCACGCGATCTTGTTTCTGCGGCTTGATTCCTGCACACGCACCGGGGGCTAGCGCAATTAGTAGTCGTACACCAGGCTCGATGTTTGCGATCATTTCAAATGAGGGGAACACGGATTCGACCAATTTCTCGTCCGAGATTTGTTCGGTGAATGACTCGACTTGGGTGTGTTCCAGGACTATCCGGCCGATGTCATCTTTGAAAATTGCATCGACTGTGGGTTGGGTCGAGTCGACATCATCAGGAAAGCACACGAGTTGTAGACCTGATCCACTGCGGAGGTCAGACAGCCATTCGGCTACGGCGATACACAACTGTTTGTCCGGCGAACCAACCTTACGATTTAGATGATCCACTTCACTCCCGGCGGCCATCGTGCGTCTACACAGTTCTGTGGTGTTAACAAAATCGCGTTTTTGCGCTAACAAATAGAAAATCGAGTCTCGACTTTAATCGTGAGAGTCGGGACGCGATTGCTGCCGCAGGTCTTGTGGAAGGCGTTCGGTGCGCTATTGGCCAAATCGGCGCACAAACTACGGAGTCCGAGCGCTTGGCTAAAGTGACTTGATGTATTTCGGCGGCGCAAGGCACAGATTTCCGACCCGTTTGCTGTGCATAGCTGCAGTGATTAGTGGTGTAGTCGTTCCACTACCTGTTGGTAGGGGAACGGCGGCCGCTGCAGACGATGTAATAGTGGATGTGGGTTCTGTAAAGGTCGTCGAGGGTGGTGACCGCACTAGGAACATCGCGGTCCCAGTCCTGTTGTCGCAGCCATCGGGGACAACGGTCACAGTTCAATACCGTTTGCTTGCGGGTACAGCGACCGCCGGTTCAGCATCGGTGATCGGGGCTGATTTCAACGCGGCGGCAGGCGCGTTCAAGACGTTGACATTCGCTCCAGGCGTGGTAGCGCGAACTGCAGTCGTTCCTATCTATGGTGATTCCAGGAACGAAGGTCCTGAGACCGCGCGTGTACTGCTGTCTTCGGTTGCGGGTGGGGCATCTATCGGGCGTGCTGAGGGCATTGTCACAATCGCGAATGATGACCCGGTGGCGACCCGAAAAGTCAGTGTCGGATCGGTGACCCTAACCGAAGGTGATACGGCGCGGCGTACGATTTCGGTGCCAATAACATTGACGACCCGCGCAACGGCGTCCGTGAGCGTAAAGTATCGAATACTTGCTGGGACCGCGACGGCCGGTAGCGATTTTTCGAATAATGGTGGTCTTGATAAGACCGCTGTGTTCAGAGTAGACGCCACGGGTTATACGCCGGTTCAAGTTGATATCCCGGTATTGCTGTATCCCGATGCTGTTGCCGAGGTGAACGAAACTTTCACAGTCAGAATTGTTGGGGTGACCGGAGTTGCGGTTGTAGGTACGGCTATAGGAAATATCACGATCGTGGATTCAACGGAAACTCCGACCGCCCCAGTGACGCCAGCCGCTCCGACTATCGCCTCTGCTGATGCGGGCAAGATCGCGGTGTCGTGGGTCGCCCCAAGCAGTGGCGGTGGTCAAATAACGACGTTCGGGATCTCATGTTCTTCGAGCAACGGAGGCACGCTGCTTGCGACGACGGCACCGGGAGGATCTAGTTCCTTAGTTTTTGAGGGGGTGGCAGTAAACAAGGAATATCGGTGCACAGTTGCTGCCGCCAACCTATTTGGATGGGGTCCTACTTCGTCTCTATCAAATTCGGTCACGGTCGAATCCCGTACGGCTCCTGATATACCAGGTGCGCCGAGTGTCTTGTCCGAGACGATGGGTGAGATCGCGGTGTGGTGGTTCGCTCCAGCGGATGGCGGGAGCCCGATAACCAGTTTCGCAATTTTTTGTTTTTCCGGGACAGCTCCGGCAATTCTCTCTGCAACGGCACCAGGCGGATCAAATGTCTTCACCTTCGAGCAAGTGCAGGTAGGTGCGGATTATCGATGTACTGTCGCTGCGGCTAACCAGTTCGGCGGTAGTGCCACCTCTCCCCTTTCGGAGTCAGTGATCGTTGAGTCGGGCACTCCTCCAGATGCGCCAGATACCCCAAGTGTTTCATCTCTAGCGGTCGGCCAAATCGATGTGTCCTGGACCGCGCCATCTGATGGTGGTAGCCCCATAACTGGCTACGGGATTCTTTGTATTTCAAATACAGGCGGCGACGCAGTTTCGGCAACAGCAGCGGGTGACGCGAATTCTGCGCGGGTGTCAGGCGCCGCGGATTGGGATAGTTACCGCTGTACGGTTGTCGCTCGGAACTTTTTCGGGGACAGCCCAGAGTCACCACAATCGAACGCCGTCATCGCTCTAACTGCTACGCCTCCAACGTTCACCCAGGTGGGAGCTGGAGGGTCGCACTCATGTGGCCTAAATGCGGATCACAAGGTCGTTTGTTGGGGTGCGAACGCGTATGGGCAGGCGACCGCTCCAAGCGGGCTGTTCACACAGGTGAGTGTCGGCCTTATACATTCATGTGGGCTAACCCTGGAACAATCCGTGCATTGTTGGGGGAATAACGGTTGGGGGCAGGCGACGCCACCTAGCGGGACATTCACCCAAGTGAGCGCGGGCAATTCCCATTCCTGTGGCGTACGGACGAATCAGGCAGTCGTCTGTTGGGGGTACAACGGGTACGGCCAGACCGCCGCTCCAGTGGGCACCTTTTCCCAGATCGACACTGGTCACGTGCACTCGTGTGGCGTTCGCGTTGACCAAACGGTTGCCTGCTGGGGGTACAACCCTAACGGCGCGGCGACCGCGCCACCCGGGCTGTTTTTGCAAATAAGCGCTGCGGAATACCACTCGTGCGGGATACGTGTTGATCGAACCATCCTCTGTTGGGGGCTGAGTAATCCCAATAGTTTCCAATACAATGACCCCGGCCAGCTAAAGGCACCGGCAGGGCAGTTCATGCATGTGACTACGGGTTGGGCGCATTCCTGTGGTCTGCGCCTGGATCGCACGGTGGCTTGCTGGGGCGACAATTCCAGCGGACAACTGGACGCACCTCCTGGCAGTTTCACAGAATTATCCGCAGGCTCGGAGCATGCATGTGGCCTACGTGAGGACGAATTAATCATCTGTTGGGGACGCAACTCTGGAGCTGCGGCGACCGCTCCGGAAGGGATGTTCGCAGCGGTGAGCGCTAGCAATATGCACGTTTGTGCACTACGAATAATCGGTTCTGTCGCCTGCTGGGGAGACAATGAGGAGGGGCAGGCGAGCGCATCATCTGGCACCTTTACACAATTAGCTACGGGTTCGGACTATTCGTGTGGGATACGCATCGATGATGAAGTTATTTGTTGGGGCGACACGCCCTTTGGGCAGGGTGATACGCCATCAGGACCATTCAAAGTGTTGAGTACAGGTTCTTATCATGCCTGTGGGCTCCGAGCAGACCAGTCAATCGTCTGCTGGGGATTCAACAATTCGGGCCAGGCAAGCGCGCCACCCGGGACATTCACGCAAGTAGGCGCGGGGGGCATTCACTCGTGTGGGCTAACTGTGGACCACTCGGTTGTTTGTTGGGGCAATAATTCCGGTGCCCAGACGAACGCGCCTGAGGGGCAGTTCATGCAGTTGGATGTTGGCATAAATCATTCCTGTGGAATAAGGACAGATCAAACCGTGACCTGCTGGGGGTACAACGGTTCGGGTCAAGTGAGTGCGCCATCGGGCGCGTTCATCAAGGTCAGCGCTGGTGACGGACTCTCGTGTGGAATTAGGACGGATCACACAGTGGCGTGTTGGGGTTACGGCATTTCAAGCGAAACTGATGCAATGCCCGGGAGGTTCGTCGAGGTAAGCGCAGGGTCATTGAATGCTTGTGGCTTGCGCAACGATCGCGTGATTATCTGTTGGGAAGGCGAAAATGGCAGCAGCATCGTGCATTAGCTTGATGAGCGATTCGGACACACTGTAACGAATGGCTAATTCGCCTGCGCCCTACTTGCCATACGCCGATAGGTTCGACGCACTCGTAGCTAGAGATTCGTGCGACTGGTTGAGCTCGGGCCGTCGATGGTGGTCAGCGATAATCTAGATTCAACACGAATTTTATGGCATTCAAAACTTGTCGACTATCGACAGCACGATGGGATCGTCATCGTCGGAGCCGCTACCGGGCAGCGCCCGTAGTCCCGGGACAATCGACTTCGCCGGGCGAGCCTTAGCTGACTTTGGCAGTTCCTGAAATAGATTTCTGGAAGTCGTCGGAACGTTGGGTTACTGCTCGGTAGTGCAAGGGCGCGTTCGAGACGTAAGGCCACAATCCGACGAACCTGGCAATGCCACTGCTGTCTGCGATTCTCTTACTTACTGTCTTCCAGCCTGTCGATGTGAATTTTTGGAGTGCCACTGCGCAGTACCTACAGGCCAAGTATCCGCTTGAAGATTCCAATCGTGACTTGGCCGTAAATGTGATCTGTTGGCCATAGGCGGCTGTCGTGTCATTCACGCTTAAGGCCGTTTTAGTGAGCGGATCCCGCATCGTCAAATAGGTATCCAATGAATGTGTACCTGTGCTGGTTGAAAAATAGTGCACATCCATATGCAACCGCCACTGCCCAGGCGACGCGAAAGTGCCACATACCTGCATCGATGCGATGCCCGAAGTCCCGTCCAAGTAGGACACCCCGTCCCAGCCGCGTGCCTGGCCGCCCTGGTCATAGAGCGTCAAGTCGGCATACCAATACGTGTAGGTGGCAACAAGACTTGGGTCTGCAGAGTACGAGTACGGCTTCTGCCAACACCCCACGTAAATCACCCCAGTTGGGCTGGAGACACTCTCTCCGGCTGCTGTCGCAGAAGTGGCGCCAATCATCGGCGCCAGCATCGTTAGCAGAAACGTGGTCGCTGCGCCCAAGGCAGCGCAGCTGCGGGTACGGCGCGAACGTCCGTTGGCATTAAGGATCATTGTCAACCTCCCCGCGATTGCAATCTAGACACCGCACTGCGGTCGATCTCGGTGTGCTGGAGAAACGTATCCCTACACCCACGCGCCTGGCAAAGCGCCAACGAAACCCCACCCGCGACAATCATGCAACCCTAATGCCGAAGGCCGATCTGATCCCCGTGTGCGATAACTGCCACCGCGTTATCCACCAGACCAGTCCCGCGCTTTTGCCTAAATCTGTTCGGCAGATACTCCGGCGGCAGCGCCGACCTGCACGCCGGTAGGGGCTAATCACGCGCACGAAGGCGTAATCGAGCGCCTCCGACGACACAAATGCACGTCACTTGACACGTTTATCGCACTCCAAGAACTACATCGTCTATTTGATGGTCGAAGGTACGTAGAGATCAGGTGGAGCGCGTCGGGTGCCTGTCAGATCGCAGTACTGGTGATTCGGTCGACTTCGCTGGCCGGAATCAGCCGCTTGCCGCCGATCTTTACAGATGCGATGTTGCGTACTCTGATCTGTTCATGGATCCATTGCCGTGATACGCCGAACGCCGCGGCGAGCTCGTTAACGCTGTACATGATTCTCTTTTTTGCGCCGTTATTTTTATCTTCCATACTGACTAAAACTCCCCGGCGCAAGAAAATATTCCCGAATAACGCAACGGTCTTTCGAAATTTCTTGCCTCGCTTGTTGCTAGTTGTCTTCTGTAAACGCAACGATGAACAGGAATATTCCAGCCGCGAGGGAGACCCGCGGCTGTCCCCGTTTACAGCCGTTCTCGGCGACGGTGGGCACGACTCCGGTAGGACTAAATCCAGACGGTCAACCTTGCCGCCGATGACTGCGACACGATCCAAAAAGCTCGAGACCCCCTGCACCGATAGGGTCTACCAGGCGTTTATGACCAGGCTTCGGATTATCTAAACCCGTTGCGGCGATAAAAATTGTTGTGGTATTTCGACGAAATACGGATTAGTTGCACGAACGAACAGATGTTCGAAGTACAACTGTGTCATGGACAAAATATCGCCAGCTCGGCTATCCGGCACCGTGGACCAAAACCCATCTTCGGCGCGTTTCTCACCTGTAGACCTTCGACCGAGACCCCTGCTTAGGAACCTTGATAGTAGGACAGAACTCGCACACGCAGACTGGGAGGTAGTGATCTATGGCCCGTCTCAAGAAGCTCATGTTTGTCGAAAAAGTTATTCAGCCCCTAGCAAGTCGACAGGTAGTTGTTCCCCAAACGACAACGAAAAGCGAGCGGTGCGCCGCGCTACGAACGTTGTCAGGCGATTCGTGATCGGGAACAACGTCCCAAACTTCGTGACACTCACTTACGCGTCGCAACCAACGAACGAGAGCGAAATCAAGGAGGATCTGAGGATGTTCCACAGGAAAATTAAGAAAGCCCTCGGTAGCGAATCGTTTCCGTACCTTGCGGTCCTTGAAGGCGGAGAGCGTGGGCCTGAACGCGAGCACATCCACATGTTCCTCGCACGGGTCGATACCTCAGCTATCGATCGAGCATGGAAACACGGCGGGGTAACGATCTTTGACGTGCCGTTGATTGAACACCGGCGTCGTGGCGCCGCCTACATCAGCAAATCGTTCGGTGGAATTCGTCCGGTTGGGCGACAACGCTACTGGTGTGCGCAAGGTTTTCAACCTGAGGAGACCCGTATCCCTGCATACAGTCTCGAAGACGGATGTGCGGTCGCCACGAACCATTTCGGGCGTGAGTATGACGAGATTTGGAGTCCGCAGTTGGGCGAAGATTTCCCAATCTCGATGCGACGCATGTACTGGAATGATCAGCTAGACCACTGTACGAACTTGAACGATACCGGCGGACGGTACCCGTGGGATGAAGCGCGGTGACCATCCACCCAAAGAGCAATATTGATGACAGCGTGATATCAGCTTCGTCGGCACAATCGCTGAATTTGGCACCTTCGACTCAGCCGGGAAATACCGATCCGCGGCAAATCGGGCGCGCGCACGCAGGTTTTCGTTCCAGTCGGCGCGAGTACCACGAAGTCGCCGCCGTGGCCTCCATGCTCGCCTCAGACACTCGTTGGCACTAAGTGTGCAAGGTCGCCTGGAGTACCCACATCAATATCGATGAAGCGGCTCGCAGGGCCTCCGGCAGGCGTCTTTACAATCGGATGCGGGCTATCGCCAAAATCGAGCGACGCCTCGCGATATCGGCCCGCGTAATAGCAGCCGGAGGGATCCATCGGGGTCTGGCAGCCCAAATCGCGCGAGAATTTGGTGTCACTGAGGCGACGATTTCGCGTGATCTCAAAGCAATCCTCGCGCCCCCTATCAACGAAGGGTTCTCTAGCCCGGTCCAGGACAGAGGCCCTGGGTATGGGAGCCATGCGATCGAAGTTCTGCGGAATGCACTAGATCCAGAGCCGTGGCTCTAATGACGAGTCCTGATATCGCCACGAAACGGGTGGTGCTGTCAGCATCGCTCCGCTCTAGCCATATTCGATCTAGTCGGACCGCCCCGAACGTCTTCGGTCGCCGAATTTCGAGCAGATTGAATGACATTTTCCTGTTGGACGGACAGGCGAAAAATCCAGCAGCCGAGGGTTGCGACAATGCCGTTTTCTGCGAAACTACTGCAATGAGCTCACCGGACTCTCCTGTAGCCGCGAACCTGGGCGCACTCCAGAAACTCTTGGAGCTGCTTGATGCAGGAGGGCTCGATGTGTCGCCAGCTCAAGAAGCATTCCTGCGTGGCTCAGAACAAGCGCTCAGGACTAGAGACCAGACCGGCGCGGTGCCCATCAGCAAGTAGCGGCCGAAGGCTAGGCGGTGCGCCGGGTGACGACTTTTCGTAGAAAAAACAAGTGCCATTTTACAACAAACGACCGTTTGTTGTAAACTCCAGGGTATGACCACCACATCTACAGACCAGAAAACGACGAATGTTGTTGGGTATTTACGGGTCAGCACTATCGAACAGGCCCAATTCGGGGTCAGCCTCAATGCTCAACGTGAACAAGTAGAGGCCGAGTGTGCACGCCGGGGCTGGACGCTCGTTGCGATACATGAAGATGCAGGGATCTCAGGCAAAAAACTCAAAGGACGCCCTGGACTCGCCGCAGCATTAGAAGACATCGAGTCAGGCAGAGCCGGGACATTGCTCGTAGCCAAGCTCGACCGGCTATCTCGCTCGCTGATCGACTTCGCGACACTCTTACAGGCAGCTCACAAAGAAGGCTGGAATCTCGTAGCTCTCGATCTCGGAATCGACCTCGGCACCCCGGCAGGCGAATTCCTAGCGTCTGTAATGGCATCGGCTGCTCAATGGGAACGCCGGATCATCGGTGCTCGCACAAAGGATGCGCTCGCAGTGAAGAAGGCACAAGGAGTCGTTCTTGGCCGCCCGACAACAATCGATCCGCTAGTCGTTGAGCGCATTAGCAGGGAGCGCTTGGCTGGTGGCACGCTTGCAGCGATAGCCAGCAAGCTCAATGCAGAAGGAATTCCAACTGCACAAGGCGGAGGCATGTGGTGGCCATCAACGATCAGGGCGATCCTCCTCAACCTGTGAGCACCGCTCCAATTACACGTCAAGTACCGCCAGCGGTGCCCCCGTTGGTGCCTGCCTGTCGCTCGTCAATCTGCCAGCTGACGACGGCCAGAACTGCTACGCCGATTGCGAAGAAGGCAACGGTCGTGCGCCGGGCGGACTTCGCGCCAGCATCTCCACACGACTGGTTTACGGAGCTTGGTATGGGTGTACCGGCAGCGCTTGCGACCTCCGGGCGGTTTTTGTCGAAAACGCTCGTGCAGTAGGTGCCCGGTACGCGCTGCATGGCGAAGTACCCAGTGAACAGCGCGAGCGCGACAGTTATCACGATTAGCACGAGGCGACGGGTACTCACTACTTGCCTTTCAGGCCACGTTCGGCCACAACAATATGAACTTTCGTTGCTTCGGTGACTATACATCTGCAGCGGTAATGCCGGGTGGCAATCCTCAGGGCGAGTTATCCGCCCTAAACCGCATGACACTCAACGAGATAGTCCCGAATATGGGAACGGTGCTGCTAGCTACGGCCGCCGAGAGTCCGATGCCCAGCAGCGGTCATTTCTTTTATACAAACTGAACGATGCTTGGAACCTCGATTCCCTAACCACCACTTTCCTGCCCGGGGCTTTCGCGTAACATCGTCGTGCCGAGCATTGGGATTTCTGCGCTGTCGTTATTGAAGCTGCCAATTCCCGTGTATCGGGCTCACCCATATTGGAAAATAGATGACAATCGTGCGATGGTATTTACGCGATGAACCCCGATAGGTGTGCACCCTCAGACCCGACGCCGACCGTCCACAAACTGATGCTCGACACGAATGTGGTCGACGAGTTGCTTGACGATTCGCACTTGGTCAAATACATAATTGCTGCGGTTGAGTCGGGCAACGTCCAATTATTCGTTACGCATGTGCAGGCTGACGAAATTGGGAGAATGACGGGCGAAAAGGCTACGAAACGAGAAGCGCTACTCGGCGTCCTAACAGAGGTACCAGCGAGCAGCGTCCCGACGGCTGGAATCGTCATTGGTCACTCTCGATTCGACCAAACCATGTTTGGGAGCGATCACAACGCAGAACTATTTCACGTTCTCAAGGGCGGCAACAGCAAACATATCGAGGACGCCCAAATAGTCCTTACGGCAGCATGGCTCTACGCGGACATCGTGAGTAATGACAAACGAGTAGTAAATACGTTGGCACCGGAGGTAGGTATCAACGCGTACCGAACATCTGAGCTTAGGGAGTTCTTGTGTCAATGGTGTCCGCGTGACGATGGGCCGTCGTTCTGACTGCAGGAGGCCGAGACACGGAGGAGCGCGCCGCTCGCTTGTGTGCCACCTGGCGCATAGCGTCTGATCTCTGGCACTATCACCTAGTGCTGTACCCCTACTGAGCAGGCGGAGCTAGTGAGTAGCGACACGATCAAGAATCATGCGGCATTTATCTGGTCGGTTGCCGACCTATTGCGCGGTGACTACAAACAGTCAGAGTATGGGCGAGTAATTATGCCCCTGGTTGTGTTGCGCCGTCTCGACTGTGTACTTGAGCCGACCAAGACAAAAGTCCTTGAGCGCAACGCGAAGCTGAAGGGCACTATCGATAACGTCGAACCGGTGTTGTGCGTAGCTGCTGGCGAGCAGTTCTATAACACGAGCCCGTTCGATTTCCGCAAGGTCTTAGATGATCCAGGCCAGATTGCTGGCAACCTCCGTGCCTATATCGCTGGGTTCTCTGTATCGGCTCGCGACATTATCGAGAAGTTCGATTTCGATACCCAGATAACCAAACTCGATCGAGCCAATTTGCTTTACCTTGTGGTCTCAAAGTTCGCCGAGATCGATCTCCATCCGACCAAGGTCTCGAATCTCGAGATGGGTTATCTCTATGAGGAACTGATCCGCAAGTTCTCTGAACTCTCGAACGAGACCGCTGGTGAGCATTTCACTCCGCGCGAGGTAATCAGGTTGATGGTCAACCTGCTTTTCATCGAGGACGCCGACGTACTAACTAAGCCTGGAACGGTGAGGACGATCTTCGATCCGGCTTGTGGCACCGGCGGCATGTTGAGCGTCGCTGAGGACTACCTCCGCAACCTGAATCCTGGCGCACGACTAGAGGTGTTCGGGCAAGAACTCAACGAAGAGACGTACGCGATCTGTCGCTCTGACATGATGCTAAAAGGCCAGGATGCGACCCATATCACTGTTGGTAACAGTTTCTCAGAAGATGGCCATGCAGGCAGCACCTTTGACTACTGCCTAGCGAACCCGCCGTTCGGCGTGGAGTGGAAAAAGGTCGAGAACGTAATCCGCTCAGAGGCAGACAAACTCGGTTACCGGGGTCGCTTCGGTGCTGGTCTACCGCGCATCAACGACGGCAGCTTCTTGTTCCTGCAACACATGATCTCAAAGATGAAACCGGTCGAAGATGGCGGCTCGCGTATCGCGATCGTGTTCAACGGTTCGCCCTTGTTCACTGGCGCAGCCGGTTCAGGCGAAAGCGAGATCCGCCGCTGGATAATCGAAAACGATTGGCTCGAAGCGGTCGTCGCGCTCCCCGATCAACTCTTCTACAACACTGGCATCTCGACCTACTTCTGGATCGTCACCAACCGCAAGACCACAGAACGCCGAGGCAAGGTCCAGTTAGTTGACGGCCGTACTTTCTTCACCAAAATGCGCAAGAGCCTTGGCGAGAAACGCAAAGAGATCTCTGCCGAACAGATTGATGAGATCACCCGCCTATACGCAGACTTCGTCGAAGGCGATTGCGTCAAAATCTTTCCGAACGAAGCATTCGGTTGTATGCGCATCACCGTTGAGCGACCGCTACGAGCCAAGTGGCGCATCACCGATGTGGCTCTCGCAAGCCTAGAGAAATCGAAGGCGTGGAAGACCTGGGCTAAAGAAGATCACGGCTTCACTGCCGCAGAAATCTATGGGGATCGGGGCAAACTCGCATTCAACTGGGAAAGAACACACGACACCGCTGAAGCGTTGCATTCGTCGCTTTGCACCAACCATGGCGGAGGTGTGCCGATCGCTGTGATCAACGCGCTAGTCGAAGCATCGCAGGTAGCCGACCCAGACGGTGTACTCATCACCGACAAGAAAGGGAACGAACTACCAAACACCGACCTCCGCGACAACGAGAACGTTCCTCTTCCTGCAATCCCAGTTGAGTGGACGTCCGATGTCACCGAACGGCTCGCGACAATCGAATACCGCACCACGATCGACGAATACCTCGCAGCAGAAGTGCACCCATATGTGCCGGATGCATGGGTCGCCTACGACAAAACCAAAATCGGATACGAGATTCCACTCACCCGACACTTCTACAATTACATCCCACCACGACCGCTCGCTGAGATCGACGCCGAAATCAAACAACTCGAAACAGAAATCCAACAACTTCTGAGGGACGTCGCGCAGTGACGCCCCTCAAGTCTCTAGCAACGCTGATCGTCGAACAAGGGGAAATCGGCGATTTTCCCTATGTCGCCCTGGAACACGTCGCAGGAGGCACTGGCGCGCTTGAACCCGGAGCGGAGTTGCCTATTCGGACAGGCGGATCGCCAGGTGCAAGCATTGCGCGGCCAGGCGATGTCCTGTTCGGTAAACTTCGACCTTATCTTGCTAAGACGTGGCTAGTCAGTAGCACTGTGTACGCCTCGACAGAACTCATGACACTCCGGCCGACCTCTATCACGGAACCGAAGTATCTTGCCTATCTGGTTAGTTCGCTGCCCGTCGTCGAGTGGGCTATGTGTACCGCTGACGGAACGAAGATGCCCAGAACGAGCTGGGGGAAACTTCGCGAGTACAACGTCGACGTTGTCCCACCCACCGACCAACAGCGAGCGATTGCGGATTACCTCGATGCGGAAACCGCACGCATCGATGCGCTCATCACCAAAAAACAACGAATGATCGAACTCCTTGAAGAACGATTCGATGTCGCGACCGCAACGTTCTTCCTAGCCATCGCCGCGCCTCACCGGAAGTTGCGATTGGTTGCGAATGTCGCCCTCGGTCGCCAGAGGACACCGTCGTCGAGCGTCGGGCCGAACATGGTCCCATATCTGAGGGCCGCAAACGTCAAGGACGGCGCTCTTGACCTGTCGGACGTCAAGTCGATGAATTTTACGCCTGAAGAGCAACGTGTCTTCGGTCTCCTGCCTGGCGACGTACTTGTGACCGAGGGTGCTGGTAGCAGGGCTGCGGTAGGGGCGAGTGCGCCTTACAACGGCGAACTTGAGGGTGTCGTGTGTTGCCAGAACACGCTCATTAGATTGCGGGCGAAACCTGACGTAGACCCTGGCTATCTTGCGTGGTGGATTCGCTCGGCTTACCGTAATGGCATTCTCGCTGGCTTAGCCGGTGGGGCGAATATTTTTCATATCGGTGCTGGACAGATGCAGATGCTGGCCCTCCCGATTCCGAAACTCGCCGAGCAGGGGAAGATTGTCGCGTTGCTCGACCGAGAAGGTCAACGTTTTAGTTCATCTCGGTCGAAACTCACCCGCCAGATTGAGTTGCTTCGTGAGCATCGGCAGGCTCTTATTACTGCTGCTGTGACTGGCGAGCTTGACATTCCTGGTGTGGCTGCGTGAGCGTGTCTGAGAAGGGCTTCGAGGACGCGATCGAGGCGTCGTTGCTTGCTACTGGTTACGTCAAGTCTGTCTCTTCGAACTTTGATCGTATGCTCGGGCTCGATACCCAAGAATTGTTCGCGTTCATCAGCGCCACGCAGTCCAATGCTTGGAACGAACTGCTCGCACGTGGTTACGGCAAAGATGCTGAAACTGCACAGAAAGGTTTCGCGAAGCGTCTCGCATCTCAGATCAATGAGCGCGGCACTGTCGATGTGTTGCGTCACGGAGTAGTCGATTATGGCATCACGCTCCAGCTCGCTTACTTCAAGCCAGCACACGGGTTGACTCCTGAATTGCAACTCAAGTATGAGGCGAACCGCGTTTCGGTGACACGCCAGTTGCATTATGAGACAGGCAGTGAGAAATCGCTCGATATGGCGCTGCTTGTCAACGGGATTCCGACAGCAACAGTTGAACTAAAGAACCCGTTGACGGGCCAGAACGTCGAGCATGCAATCGCCCAATACCGGTCGGATCGAGACCCTGGGAACGTGACGCTTGCTAGGCGTGCGGTCGTGCATTTTGCTGTTGATCCTGATCATGTTGCGATGAGTACACGGCTCGATGGCGCTAAGACTCGTTTCCTGCCGTTTAACCAGGGCTCTGGTGGCGCTGGCAATCCTGGCGGTAAAGGCAACCCGCCTTCGACAACTTCTCATCGCACTGCATACCTGTGGGAGCAAGTATGGCAGCGAGACGCATGGCTCGATCTGCTTGCGCGTTTCGTACACGTTGAGCCGCCCGGCAAGGGAACGAAAGCCAAAGCGAAGAACCAGGAGCGCAAGACGATTTTCCCGCGTTTCCACCAGTGGGACGCGGTACGCAAGCTAGAAGCCGACGCGAAGATCGCTGGCGCTGGCCAGAATTATCTGGTGCAACATTCAGCTGGTTCAGGTAAGTCAAACACGATCGCGTGGATCTGTCACCGACTCTCCAATTTGCATGACGCAGCTGACACGAAGGTGTTCGACAAGGTGATCGTCATCACCGATCGCCTCGTCTTAGACCGTCAGCTTCAGGACACGATCTATCAGTTCGAGCACGCCAAAGGCGTTGTCGTGAAAATTGATAAGAACGCCGTGCAGCTAGCCGAAGCACTCGTAGGCGAGCAGGCCAAGATCATCATCACGACACTGCAGAAATTTCCTTATGTGCTCGACAAGATCGGGAACACACCGAAACGCCGTTACGCGGTAGTGATCGACGAAGCACACTCATCACAAACCGGCGAAGGAGCAAAAGGCCTACGTGCAGCGTTGGCGAACCGCAACGATGCTGAGAACCTCGCGCTAGCGGAAGCCGAGGCCGCAGAGGCAGCCGAAGAAGCCGCTCGCGGCGATGCCGAGGACCAGCTCGTAGTGTCGGTAGCCGGACGTGGTAGCCAACCAAATATTTCGTTCTTTGCGTTCACTGCGACTCCGAAAGCCAAGACCCTCGAGTTGTTCGGCCGCAAAGAAATGACGATGGATGGGGAACGATTCGTCGCGTTCCACCTGTACTCGATGCGCCAGGCGATAGAGGAAGGATTCATCCTCGATGTGCTCGCCAACTACACGACTTATCAGACCTACTGGAAAATCGAAAAGGCCATCGTCGATAACCCTGAGTACGACAAATCTCGAGCCAAGGCTGCTATCGCCAAATTCGTGTCGTTGCACCCAACGAACCTCGCGCAAAAGGCCGAGATAATCGTCGAACATTTCCGGCAGCACACAGCAGCCAAAATCGGCGGTAAAGCCAAGGCCATGGTTGTCACCTCGAGCCGCTTACATGCAGTGCGCTACAAGCAGGCCATCGATCGCTATATCGCAGATCACAAGTATTCCGACGTAGCGGCACTAGTCGCTTTTTCGGGCACAGTCATCGACTACGGCGACAGCTTCACAGAACCCGTGATGAACACGTTCCCCGATAGTGAGACCGCCCAGCGTTTCGACACAGACGAGTATCAGGTGCTCATAGTTGCCGAGAAATTCCAGACCGGCTACGACCAGCCACTGCTACACACGATGTATGTCGACAAGCCTCTCACGGGCCTGAATGCCGTGCAGACCCTTTCGCGACTGAACAGGATCAACCCCGAGAAGACCGACACGTTCGTGCTCGATTTTCGTAACGAGATCGACGAAATCCAGACAGCATTCGAACCATGGTTCGAGCGCACCGAAGCGATCCCGACCGACCCGAACCTATTGTGGGATGCACATCGTGCGTTTCTCGCCCATGAGGTCATCTACGCCGAGGAGATCGCCCCTGCTGTGGCAGAGTTACTTGCAGGCAAAGGCGCTGCCAACCACGAGAAGGTCTATGCGCGCCTAGACCCTGCGCTCTCACGTTTCGAAAACCTTGATGCTGATGCCCAGGAAGCCTTACGCGACCTGATCGGTCGCTTCGTGTCGCTCTACGGCTTCATCGCTCAGATAGTGGCCTTCACTGATATCGGGCTTGAACGCGACTACGTATACGCCAGAGCATTGCAGACACGACTTCCCGGGCAGGAAGTCGAGAGGATCGACATCGGAACAGAAGTAGCCCTCACGCACCTCCGAATCGAACAGACCGCGAGTGGCGCAGCGTCCTTGTCAGAAGGCGATGGCACAATCGCTGCGATCTTCTCCGGCAAGGGTCCGCAACACGAACCTGACCCCGAACTCCTGTCGAGCATTATTGATGCTCTAAACGCACGTTTCGGCACTGACCTCAACGAGCGCGACCAACTCCTGTTCGATCAGTTCGAAGCAACCTGGATCGCCGACCCAGAGGTAGTTGCACAGGCACGTAACAACGAGTTCGCGAACTTCCAGCTGGTATTCGGACGCATGTTCATGAAGACGGTCGTGGGTCGCATGGACGACAACGAAGAGATTTTCAAACGGTTGCTCGATGACCCAGAATTCCATAACTATCTGATGGGCCACTACGCGGCCAGTGTCTACCGCAAGCTCCGCGAGAATGCTGCCTCATGACCAAGGACTCGCTTCCATTCACCGTCCTCGTATCGGAACTGAACACCGACCCAATAGAGCTTTACGACAAACATGCAGCGCTCAAAATTTCAATTATCGAACGTGCTGGCGTTAGAGGTCTTGGCGACGAATGGGATGTTCCAGGTGCATATCTGCTCCTTGATCGCCACGACAATGACGGCATTTGGGGCTGCTACGCAGGCAAGGCTCCAGCAGGGGTACGAGCGCGAATTAAAACCCATTTGACCACTAAGGACCACTGGTATCGCGCGGTGCTCATCAGGCGCGACACCACATACGGGTTTAATTCCGCCGAGGTCGGCTGGCTAGAAGGACGGCTATACGACCTATTGAACGCATCAGAGAACGTCCGTCTGCATAACGGCAACCGCCCACGCGATGAGTCACTACCTCCGTACGACCGACAGGTCCTAGAAATGGTGATCCTGCCGGTACGTCGTCTGCTCCGCATGCTCGGCCACGACCCCGCAAGCCTTGACGACACGATGGTCGAGGACAAGAAGCGCACTAGAACTAGTCGTTTCTTGGGCGTAACAATCGAGCAGATCGTTGATGCAGGCTTGCTCGAAGTAGGGGCGACTCTCGTATCAACAAACAGCGTATGGCCCGCAACCTGCGTGGTTCTCGCGGGTGGACTACTCGAGTACGCCGGGAAGACTTATGAGCAGCCGTCTCCCGCCGCTTACCAAGTCAAAGAGCGGCAACCGACGAATGGCTGGGACTTCTGGGCACTCGAAACACCGAATGGGCTACGAAGCCTGGCGACGTTGCGGGCCGACTACCTAGAAGCTAGGGGTAAGCACGAATGAGAACCGAGGGTGCAGCTATCGGATCTCTTCGCATGGACTGACGGGTCGCCAGCTATTCAAATAATGCTGTATTGCCATCGATAGCGAAGTTCTCTGCGGTGCGCGAGACTTTTCCTTGTTGGTACAGGACCCGATTCCGAACTCATCTCCTACCGTGTCCAAGGCGGATCCGCGCGCGGTGAGGCGTGCACGACGCAATCGAACTCGGTCGCAGCCACTAGGGACAAGCGAAGAACAGCTTGCATGGCTCGTTGGATGGGCTGGTTGTGATTCCGCTTGGGAGGGACCCGCCCAGAAGACGGCACGTCGTCGTGTGGCATTGTTGCAGTTCGCGGTAGGAGAAGCATCGGTGGACGGGCTTGTGAGCGTCGCCGTTGAACAGACTTTCCAGCGAATTAGTAGGCGAATTTCGAATCGTGGGCCGGTAGAAGAAGGTGGAAAAGCCGGTTTTCGCGGCTATTGCCAGCAAGTTTTGAACAACGAAGTTAAGAGACAACTTGGCATAAAGGCGCGCAGAGAAGCGTCCGGCCCGCTAGAGACTTTGGAACCCGTCACGGTTGATCTCGGGTTCGGACCGACATTCCAATACGGACCGGCGACTGAGAGTCCAGCTGAACTTCCATCACGCCGGGGACCTACGAAGAAGCGGTTCGCTGCATTGGACGAGGTCGCTTCGCATCGGGTCGAAATCCGAGTTTGGGCACACAAATACCACGAACGGCGGGTTGCAGCTTTTGAAGACCTCACAGGGGTGGGCTCGTTCGTGATCGACGACGGTGTAGAGAAGTTTGGCCTGGAACTCAGAGCGAGCACATTTCGAGTCCACCCGCACGCTTGGGACGTTCCGGCGAGTGGAGGGAGGCGGTTGAGACTTGAGAATAATTCACCGACACCAGTACATGTTCTGATCATGGTGGTCGGTTACACCCAAACGGATGGTCGACTTGTGCCGCTAAGTTTTCCTCGGCGGATCCTAGATACGGCGCGCGGAATCGGGTTTCAACCTGCTTCCGAGACTCACGGTTATGAATTTGCCGTGACGAGGGATGAGTACAACGTTACGCAAGAAGAGCGGGACTTGCCTGCGCCGCGCAGTAGGCGAAACAGTCTGCTGGTCGATTCTGCAGCTGCTTCTAAGCCGCATCCGACGCCGAGGAAAGTCCCTGCCCGCTTCGACATCGAGGTTTGTGACGCGCACGGCATCGATTACGAGGTCGTGCGTATTTCACTTCTAAGGCACATAACTATGCAGTCGATCGTGCAACAATCGCGCGGCCAAGTACCAACTACTTGGCTTCATCCACACCGTGTCGGAACAGTTGCCGCATCAATCGCCGAACTTTGTGTACCAAAAGACACGGTCCAAGCAGCGAGTCTCGTGTGCAGACTGGTCGAATGGGGCCACCGCGGGTGCCACTTGCCACACCATGCGCCCGACAGCCATCCAGGCGGCCATCCGCTCGAGTCTCAAATTGAAGCGGTCGTCTTGGCTACAGCAGATGAATTCGGTTTGCGAGGAGCGCCAAATACTGTGAATCAGGCACGATCGCGCATGCGCGGACGAGTAGTCGAGAGGATCAGCCGCGCGGCGCTCGATTTGCATCTGGAAATGTTTATGTCACCAATTAGGTTTTGAGGGTTAATGATTAGAGAACTCCTCTTGCGGTTGCGGAGGAAAGCGGCGATGTGTGGTCACGGTCCGGCCCCTATCTACTTGGTCACGGTCCGGCCCCTATCTACTTGGTCACGGTCCGGCCCCTAGCTACTTGGTCACGGTCCGGCCCCTAGCTACTTGGTCACGGTCCGGCCCCTATCTACTTGGTCACGGTCCGGCCCCTAGCTACTTGGTCACGGTCCGGCCCCTAGCTACTTGGTC
>SXGT01731679.1_pt1 | contig 24259 bp, 21 predicted proteins | sample 3176221 | NCBI WGS metagenome assembly SXGT01 (sample SAMN11356862, study PRJNA531348) | freshwater metagenome | isolation source: freshwater sample F1-120 | place: China: Fuxian Lake, Yuxi | collected 2017-12-25
AACTGTAACTACGAGCGCGGAAACCAGTACCTCGGACGCACCACGGTCGTCGGCTCCTACGCGCCCAACGCGTATGGCATCCACGATATGCACGGAAACATTTGGGAGTGGTGCGAGGATGTCTATGACTCAGTTTTCTACGGACGACCTGAGGCGCTGACGCTAGACCCGGTGGCCACCTCGGACTCCGAATACCGGGTGTTGCGGGGCGGCGGCTATGACTACCTCGCCTGGGACTGCCGGTCCGCGTTCCGCTTCGAGACCGTTCCTTGGGGCCGCTACGACGTCCTCGGCTTCCGCCCCGCCAGGCCGTTGGTACAACACCGTTCATCTCCATAGCGCCATTCGCTTCGTGACTCCCAATGATCGCCACTGTGGACGGGATATCGAGATCCTCAAACACCGAAAAACGGTCTATGAAGCTGCTCGCGCCCGACACCCCGAACGATGGAGCAGAAATACTCGGAACTGGAACCCAATTCAGGAGGTAGTCCTCAACCCAAATCAGGTACCCATGCGACACACCGGATGACGTTCAATGAGGCGGCAAGTATCCTGGCCCCGGGGGCTTCAGGACATGAGTCACAGGTCCGCAAGGTGCCGTTAAGCGCGTCGTCAACGTCACCTGATCGCCGTTTTGACCGTCCCGGCGAGTGCCGGCAAGAGCGACAGGGTTGCCGCGAGCATCCTCCAACCGCCAGCTGGCGAGCACCTCGGCGCTCGCCTTGTCGACCGTTTCACTCAGCCAGACGTCGCGCTCGGCCCACAACATTGCGCGCATTTTCGAGGACGAGGGCTGCGGTGCGCGCGCCTTGCAACTGAACGGGTTGCTAAGAAAGCACTTCACTGACAACGCGCGCCGGGAATTGATCGGTAAGCCGTTCCTTGAGCCCATGGCGCTCCAGCACCAGATCGCGGGCGTCGAGCCCCAACAGGTGCAGGATCGTCGCGTGGAAATCATGTACGCTGACGCGATTTTCCACCGCCTTGAAACCAATGTCATCGGTCGCGCCGTAAACAGTCCCACCCTTGGTGCCACCGCCGGCCAACCAGACGCTGAAACCACTGGGGCCATGATCACGCCCGGCAACCTTCCCCGTCCCTTGCGACATTGGCAGACGCCCAAACTCTCCGCCCCAGATGACCAACGTCGAATCCAGGAGCCCACGTTGCTTCAAGTCCTTCAGTAAAGCGGCGATGGGCTTGTCCGTCTTGCCACACGCGTAGTTGAGGCTCGATTGCAAATCGCTATGGCTATCAAAGATCTGATTTTCGATATAGAGTTGCACAAACCGAACGCCACGTTCAACCAGCCGCCGTGCCATGAGACAGCGCTTGCCGTACGACGCCGTGGCGGGTTCGTTCAGCCCGTAGGCTTCGCGCGTGGCGTCGCTCTCCCTGTTCAGGTCGAGCGCATCGGAGGCAGCCAGCTGCATGCGCGCAGCCAGCTCATAACTGGAAATGCGGGCATCGAGCTCCGGCTGATAGGGGCGATGCTTGCGATGGGCTTCGTCAAGTCTCCTGACCAGATTCCGCTCGGCCACCACCAGCGGCGTGGGAATCTCGTGGCGCGGTTCCAGGTTCAGCACCGGCGGCCCCTCCGAGCGAAAGCGCGTTCCCTGATAGATGGGCGGCAGCCACGCTGATTGCCAGTTGGAAATACCATTGATGGGCAGCCCCTTCGGATCGTCCAGCACCACGTAGGCCGGAAGGTTTTGATTGTGCGTACCAAGCCCATAGGAAACCCACGACCCAATCGAAGGGCGGCTGGCGATGGTGCGGCCCGAATGCATCAGAAAAAGGGCCGGCTCATGATTGGGATGCTCACCGTACATGGAACGGATGACCGCGATGTCGTCGACGCATTCCGACAAGTGCGGCAGGGCACTGGAGATCTCGAGGCCGCTCTTGCCCGCAGGCTTGAACTCGAATGGCGAGGGCATGAGCGTCCCGGCGTCCTTGCTATTGGAGATGGCAAAGCTGAGTTCGCGGCTGGGCACGGTCCCCGCCAGGCGCTTCAAGGTTGGCTTGGGATCGAAAAGATCCACCTGACTGGGTCCGCCGTTCATGAACAGGTGAATCACAGCCATGGCGCGCGGCTTGAAATGCGTCGGCTTGGCAGTCAGGTCGAAAATCTGAGAATCAGCAAACGCCGTGGCCGTGAAAAGATCCGAGCCCAGTAGCGAGGCAAGCGCCGCGCCATGCAACCCATCCACCATGCTGGAAAAAAACTCGCGGCGTGTGCTCTTGAGCATTGGCATTCGTCCTCAGTCAATGAAGCTGAATTCGGCGGAGTTCAAAATTGCGTGACAGTAGTTGGCTACCGCAAGCCATTGGGCGCTGAAAGAACGTGGCGCATCGCTATTGTCGGATTCAAGGCGTGCGGGCCACTCCTTGCGGAATTGCTCGATGGCTTCCAGGCCGTCGATGGTCTCTCTCTCGCTGGGGCGGCGGGTGTAGGCGCGGAGATAGATGTTCTCCATCAGCCTGGATGGGTCCCCGTCGGATTCGTCCAACACACGACCGGCCATGAATCGTGCCAACTCCCAGGTCATCGATCCGTTCATCATGTGAAGAGCCTGGGTTGCGACATTGGAGCGGCGGCGCTCCGTGCAGTTCGGCGTCATTGGCGGCTGATCAAAGGCATCCATCAACGAGATGGGCGTCTGGCGGCGGTGCAGGACAAAAATTGCGCGGCGAAAACCTGCCTTCGTGGCCTTCGCCGTAACCTCGTTGTTGGGTCCGATTTCGATGCCGACAGCCGGACCGAAAGGGGTTGGATCCAGACGGCCTGCGGCGGCAATCAGCGAATCGTGGAGAGTTTCGGCGTCCATGCGGCTGAGCGGCATGCGGGAAACGAGCGCGTTGTCAGGATCGGCGGCCAGTACCGAGGCCGTGTTGCGCGAACTTTGGAGGTAAGCCCGGGAAGTCATCATCAAGCGATGCATGTGTTTCATGCTCCAGCCGCTCGATACGAATTCCGTCGCCAGATAATCGAGCAGTTCCGCATGCGAGGGCGGCATACCGGAGTGACCGAAGTTGGCAACCGTGACAACAAAGCCTCGGCCGAAGTGGCGCATCCAGAGCTGATTGACGGCGACACGCGCCGTGAGCGGATGACTGGGTTGAGTTAACCATTTGGCGAGCCCCAGGCGGCTGCCCGTGGCGCCTGGAAAAGGCGAGACTGCCTGGTAAGGTTTCAGCCCCGCTCCATCGAACGCGGCGGGGACACCCGGCTCCACAGGGTCGCCAAAGCCTACCGGATCACCGCGGCGCAGCAGGTAGGAAACGGAAGGCTCTGCGTTGTCGGTGAGGATTCGAACATGTGGTTTCGCCATCATCCTTTGACGAATCGTGCCCAACTCTTCCTGAAGCGGTTGAACCTTGGCCTGCAACTCCGGGTACTTGCGGGCAACTTCGCGATCATCGACTTCGAGAGTGCTCTTGAATTTCGCCGTGAGGTATTCTTGCAGATCGTTTCGCATTTCTGCCGGAACCGCGATCGCATCGCGCAGATCGTTTCGCACCTCGGCAGGCAGTGCGGCCAGGCGCTCTTCGAGCAACATCTTGCGGAACGGCTCGAAGCTCTTGCGAATCTCTGCCTGAATGTCCCTTGCTTCAGCCTCCAGAGGCACGTTGACCCTGGCCATTTCCCTCAACTCGCTCTCCAGCGCCAGGGGGTACTCACGTTGGCTGGGAGTCTTCCACTCGTAGGGGTCGTAGGCGGATTGCAAAATCGCACTGAGCCGATAGTAGTCACGCTGCGGAATCGGATCGTACTTGTGGTTGTGGCAACGGGCGCATCCCACGGTCAGGCCCAACACGGAAGAAGTTAGCACTTCGACTTCGTCGGCCACGACATTCATGCGCTCGGCGATCAGCCCGCGTTCACTCGCATTGGTGGGGTCAGGAACTGTCCGCAGAAAACCCGTGGCGGCAAGACGGTCGATGATGTCCTGGCTGACAACGCCCTTGGCCTCTTTCCAGTCGCTTGAGAGTTCGTCGCCGGCAATCTGTTCAACAAGGAATTGTGAATAGGGCTTGTCGCTGTTGAGTGAACGTATTACATAATCGCGATAGCGCCATGCGTAGGGGCGTACGCCGTCGTCCTGGCCAAATCCTTCGGAATCGGCGTAGCCGGCCAGGTCCAGCCAGTGTTGTCCCCAACGCTCGCCGTAGTGCGGGGAGGCAAGCAGTTGGTCGATTAGCTTTTCATACGCCTCCGGAGATGCATCGCTCAGATACGCGTTGATCTGCGCTCTCGTGGGCGGCAGGCCGATCAGGTCCAGATAAGCGCGACGCATCAGCGTGAGCCGATCAGCCTCCCCGGCGTAGCTCAGACCCCTGGCCTCGAGCTTTTCCAGCAGGAAGGCGTCGATCGGGTTGCGCACCAAAGTTTGATCCCTGGTCCTGGGGACCTCGGGGCGCACGGGCGGTCGAAATGACCAAAAGTCCAGGTCCTCTTTCTTGACGATCGCGTCGGCCGCCACTCGAATTGGCTCGGGCTCACGAGCACCTGCCGCGATCCAGGCACGGATGGTATCGGTCTCACTGGCCGTGGGCAGCTCCACCGCCAGTTCCTTGGCCATCTTGTCCGGCGGCATCTGGCCACTCAAGATCCTCTTGTAGAGCAGGCTCTCTTCGGGCTTGCCGGGCACCAGTGCCGGACCGGACACGCCGCCTTTCAGCCGGCTCGCGACCGTCCGCAGATCGAGCATGCCCTCGCGCTTGCCACTACCGTGGCAGATCACGCAACGCACCTGGATGATTGCGCGGGCGTCCTGCTCTCGGACGGCGTCCTCGACGGCGACTGGCACGGCCTTGACGCCATGGTCAATCCAGCCGCGGATCTGATCGATTTCCGCGCCCGTCAGTTTCGACTTACCCGGCGGCATCTGGTGCGTGACGACTTTTTCAATCAGCAGGCTCTTCGCGGCCGCGCCGGGAACGACCGCCGGACCGGAAGCGCCACCCTTGAGCGCGGCCTCCGGCGTACGCAGATCTAGCTTACCTTCTGGCTCGGCGCCATGGCAGGCGACGCACTTGGCGTCGAAGACCAGCTTGGCCGTGGTCTCGAACGAGGCGGATTTAGGCGCTGATTGGGCGAGCGCGGCCGAGCAAGCGAGGGCGAGGCCAAGGAGTTGAGCAAGGATTTGGAACGACATGGTGGCCAAGCTTTTAGCTTATCGCAACTCGTGGCCTGGTCATCAACAAAGACTTCAAATACAGGTGAAACGACGCCACCACCCTCCTCCTCCAGGAGAACCGTCTTCACCCCCTCGGTCTTGTTGCGGGCGAACCCCTCCATCACTTCCCTCGGGATCGAGCTGCATCGGGCAAGGAGGGGACCTCTGGCCCGCCCTCGGCCGACTGGGCTGAAGATCCCCACGATCTCGCAATGGCGCAGCCGGCCGCAGCGCTCGACGAGGCATTCGCGCCTGCGAGTCTTCTCAACCAGTCTCACATCGCCCAGGTGCTCCGTCCTGCGACGATTGATCGATACTGTTCGACCAAGGAGCCAAGGCCCCAGGGCTCCACCGCTACAGTCCCGCATCCAGAGCCAGCACCAGCACCAACGCGACGACGGAAATCACTGTCACCATCACCGTCCACGTCTTCAACATCTGCGGCACGCTCAGGTTGAAATACTCCTTCACGAACCAGAACCCGCCGTCGTTCACATGCGACAAGACGAGCGAGCCCGCGCCCATCGACAGCACCAACAGCTCCAGGTTCGTCCCGGATTTCCCCGCAACTATCGGAGCCAGAATGCCCGCTGCCGTCGTGATCGCCACAGTGGCAGAACCCGTTGCAACGCGAATCAACGCTGCCGCGAGCCATCCCAGCACCAGCGGTGACACTGGCAGGTCCTTCACCAAGGCAGCGATGGCGTCGCCCACGCCGCTGGCCAGGAGCACGCCGCTAAACCCGCCGCCCGCACCAACAATTAACAACATGGACGCTACCGATCCCACGCAATCATTGCTGAACTTCAGGATCTGTTCGCGATTGAATCCTCGGGCAAATCCAAACGACCAACAGGAAAACAGGAAAGCCACGGTCATCGCCACGAGCGGATGCCCAAAAAAGTCCAGCCAGCGCCGCAGAGGGTTCTCCTTCGGCAACGTCACGCCTGCAGCCGTCGCCGCCAACATCAGCGCCACGGGCAACAGGATGGTGACCAGCGTCAGCCCAAATCCCGGCAGATTCTCGCGCCCCGTTTTCGAGACCAATTGCGATGCGGGGCCTCCGTCCAGGGCGACTTCATGGCGTGCCGCCAGCCAACGCGCGCACATTGGGCCACCGACAATTGCGGTCGGCAAACCGACGATCAGCGAATACAGAATAGTCAACCCGACATCCGCCTTCAAGAGGCCGATCGCCACCATGGGCCCGGGATGCGGAGGTACGAGGCAATGTGTCACGGACAATCCTGCCCCCAGCGGCAACCCGAGCACAAGCAGCGGCGTTCGAGTCTGTCGCGCAACCGTGAACAAGATTGGAACGAGTAGCACCAGGCCGACTGTGAACCAGACCGGGGTTCCCACCAGGAATGCGACGAGCATCATCGCCCAGGTCAGCCGCCGCTCGCCCAGCGTGCGAATGAGTGTCTGCGCCACTACCTCCGAGCCGCCCGATTCCGCGAGCATCTTCCCGAGCAACGTGCCGAGCCCGACAATCATCGCGATACCACCGAGGATCTTGCCCACTCCATTGTGAAATACCGTTCCGATCTCCACCAGGTCCATGCCGGAGGTCAGACCGACAAATAGCGCCGCGAGAATCAGCGCCACGAAGGAATTGACCTTGAACCGTGCGATGAGCACCACCAGGCCGACCACCGCCAGAAGCGCGAACACCAGAAGACTTGCGTGCTGGGTAAGTCCGGGAATCGTCATGCGTCAAAGTGTAAACCTACGCGCAAGCGCTGCCACCGACCAAAACCGACTGTCCCTGACGAGCTCCCAAAGTTTTTGCACGGCAGTCAACCGTCGCATGGACACCTCCGGCGATGGTTCTGGTCTCAAATCAGCGAAAGCTCACGTTTTCGAGGCCTCCCGGGCCGCAAGGATCTCCGCCCTGAGGTGACTCAATCTTCCGGCCGTCAGGTCAAGAAGCTCAACCGAGCTCTCTCGCGCGCGAGCGGCGAGGACGCGTTGCGGACGGACGGCCAATGCCGATCATTGTTCTTCGGCGGGCTCTGCGCTCTTGTCGACGCCCGTGGGTTCTTCTGCGCCACCCTTGGGCTCGTCTCGCTCTGGAGCCTCGCCAGGCTCGCCGCTCTGGGAATCGCTATCGACGTCCTTGCCATCACTCTTGGCGTCAACAGCCTTCTTGTCGTCGAGAGCCGACGCGGCGTTTCCGCCCGGGGCCGCGCGTGTCAGAATCTCCTCCACGCGAGCATGCAGAGCGTCGGCGTCCTTCTGGGCCTTGCTGGCACCAGGAGTCCTCTGGCCTGTGCCCAAAGTACCCCTGCGATACTCACCGATCTCGGCGATCTGGAGGGCGATCGCGCCAAGGATAGCCACGATGGAAAGAACCAAACAGGCAGTTGCAAGCGGCGAACCTGGCTTTTTCTCAATGATTTCTTCAGCGACGCTGGTGGGTGGCATGTTGCGTAATCCTCTGGGGTGTGTCTTTCAGGGAAAGCAATGTCGGCCGAACCGGGCTCGATCAGAGCTGCGTGGAGGCCTTGTCGCCCTTCTGAATCTCGGCCCCGTCTTTCGTGAGGACAACTTCCGCGCCGCAGAGGTCGGGGTAGACTTTGATGACTTTCACGGTGCCAATAAACTCGCCACCGCGATAGACAGAGAACTCAAATCCGAGCTGGACTTTCTGGTCCTTGCCCGCCGAGAGGAGCACGAGCTTCTCCTTCACGTCGACCTCCTTGACCACCGCGTCAATCTGGGGCGCGGTGGAGCCAATTCGCGCCAGCACGTCTTCACCCAGGCGGGCCTTGAGGGCATTCAGGACGAGCTGCATGTTCTCGAACTCCTCGCTGAGCTTGAAGTGCTCCCCCTTGAGCGCGTGCTGCTCCTGCTGGGACTTCTCGAGGTCAAGAACCATGCTGTCCCGCTCCTCCCCGGCCTTGATCCTGGCAGACAATGCGTTGTCAAGGTCGCTCTTGACCTTGTTCATGCTTTCCTGGAGCTGGGCGTAGCTTGCCTTCTCGTGATCGAGAGTCCTGGAGAGATTCAAGGCCGCCTCGGCACTCTTGGCTGCATTGGAGGCGTTGGTGGAGGCTCTTGCCTTCTCCTCCTTGAGGTCCTCGTGGAGTTGCTTGAGCCTGTTGCCAAGCTCATCTTGGTTGGCCTTCACTCCCGTGTAGCTCTTGTCAAGGCTCTCAAGCTGGGCCCGCAAATCGTCATTCTTCTTCGCGAGCTTTTCGAGGTCTGTCCGGGCAGACGCCTCGAGCTTGTTGTAGGCGCTGCGCCAGTCGGTACGGGTCTTGTAGAGCGTCGCTGACGTTCCGAAGAACGCGATACTCAAGATGAAAATGAACACCACGAAGACCTGCGCTAACTTACTCATCTCAAGTCCTTCCTTTTACACATCGAGGCGCTTCAATTGCTATTGCTTACGGGTGCGCCGCGAGCTTGCTCCGTCTCTGTATCTCTACGGTGTATCTCTACGCTTTATGCCTGGCCTGCTCGTGGGGATTACTTGCTGCTTCTAGCGAATCCTGGGAAAAGAAAACCACCAACTGAGCCCTCTCGGGACGTTTGCATGCAGGAAAGCCACACGAATCAGGGGCAATTCCGCCTCACGTCACGGCCAGGGAGCTTGGAGACCCCTCCTGGCCTGAAAGGAGCGACAGGTGGACCATCAACGGCAGGAATAGCTTGTCAAGAAAACTTGCTTCAGTTTTACGGAACTTGTGTCGGAAAAGCAAGCCTCTGTTGACCACGGGTGGGGCAGTGGGTGGGTTAACCCCGCCGGCCAGGAGGGGAGAGCGGCTGAAAATACCCGTGGCGAGTGTCAAGCCCCGTTGTCGCCCCCCTCTGACAAAGCTCCTGCGACGGAAGAATTAGCCAGCCTTCCTGGCCAGGTACTGCTGGTACAAAAGGCGAGGCGGTGGAAGCACTTAGGGCCCGTATGCCAACGCGACCATCCGCGGTCCCGCGGCGCGTGGCCGGAAGCACGCTGAGTGGGCGCAGTGTTTCCTGGGTAGTATCATCCGCCGGCTCCGCGCGATAAAGTGCCCGAGACCAGTCCCAGTGATCCTTCGAAGCCCCAAGACGTGCCAGGAGAGCCGGAGCGACGAAAAGGTCCCAGACGGAAGCCGTCTGGAGAGGCTTGCCACTGATCGCAAGCACGTCCATTCCGAGGGACTTCGCGTGAATGAGACCGGAGGCGCCGTCGAGATCCACGCCAGAGAGAATCAACTGCGACTCGAAACGAAGCAGGCTTTCGAGTGTGCGATCCGTCACCCCTTCGGAAACGCCGCCAATGAGCAGCAAGACATCGGCACGGCTCCTGAGGTGCAGCAGGGCATCCCTGAGGCTCTCCGCCGTCTCTGGTCGCACCCCCAGAGACAGTCGTTCGAGGCCCAGACTCTCGATCGCAGCCAGCACCCAGCCGAGAGTGACGTCTTCTACCCCTTCGGCCCCATTTCGCGCCTCTGCGCGCAGGATTTCGTCTCCCACAACCATGAGGGCAACCGTGAATGGTGGCCGCACGCTGACCATCGATACGCGGTAACGCTCGAGAGTCGCCCGAACACGTTGGTCGAGCCTCGTGCCCGCCGGGAAGACGATCCGGGGCTCCGGGGCCACCCAGGCCAAGCCTTGATATACCCGTTCGATGCGGACGAGGCCGCTGCCAACAATGACGGCGTCCTCGACCAGCGCGAAGCGGTCGAACCCCTCGGGCTCGGCGGCTCCGCTATCCACACGGTACGCGTACTCCGCCGAGACACCGGCATCGAGTGGTTTCTTCGGACTGACGCTTCGCCCCGGCGGGCTGGGGCACAAGACCCCGAGCACGCGGCAAACGTCCCCCTCCCTGACGGACGAGGAGATTGCAAATCCGTTCCGCACGGCGATTCGGCGCGTGGCCTGAGTCGTGCCCGAAGCCATCTTCATTTCGCAGACAACGGGCTCGGCGAGGTAAAGCGGTGGCGCTTCATGAAGCGGGAAGGCTTGCGGCCGCAATGAGTGAAGACGTGAAGTGATCCTTCGGAGGGCCTCGAGAGGATCGAGCCTGTTCGGGGGAGGCATGGAGCGCTTAATATGACGGTATGTTCACTGGGATTATCGAACGTACGGCCAGAGTGACTCGTCTCGTGGATCGACCGGGTAGCCGCATCATCGAGCTCTTGCCCGAGGAGAACGACAAGATCTCCCGGTGGCACTCGGCGGACCTGGGCGAAAGTATAGCCGTGAACGGAGTCTGCCTCACGGTAGTTTGTGCGATGCCGCTGAGATTCGAGGCAGTGCCGGAGACACTTTCGAAAACGACGCTCGGAAAGCTCGCGGAGGGCGAGCGCGTGAACCTGGAGCGATCGCTTGCGGCAGGGGACCGATTCGGCGGGCACTACGTGACCGGACATGTTGACGGAGTGGGGGAGATTCGAGCCGTGCGCCCGGTGGGGGACCAGCTTCTGTTCGAGATCTCCGCCTCTCGAGCCCTGCTTCGCCAGATGATTCCCAAGGGATCCATTGCGGTCGACGGCACCAGCCTCACGCTGATCGACGTCGATCGGTTGGCGCACTGGTTCAGCTTTGCCGCGATTCCGCACACGGTGGAACGCACGGTTCTTTCCCAGCGTGGCAGGGGTAGCCTCGTCAATCTCGAGACGGACGCGTTCGGGAAGTGGGTGCTTCATGCACTCGAGGGTCTGGCCCTCGACTCGGCAGGGCGAGATCCCCTTCAACCGCTCCTTGAGCGCGCAGGCTTCAAGTCACCGTGATATCCCCGACAGCCATGCCCGATCGTGCCTACGACTTCCACCTCCACACTCAGGCTTCCGACGGCGCCTTCACAGCCGCCGAGGCCCTGCGCAAGGCCGCTCTGTCGGGCCTCTCGGGGATCTCGATCACGGACCACGACACGCTCGATGCCTACAGCATCTTCGATGAGGCGCCTCTTCCGCCCACGAACGAGAGCCTGCCGCGAGTTCTTCCGGGCATCGAGATCTCGACTCGCCTCGGCGAGGAAGAGGCGCATATCCTGGGCTATTTTCCTGGAGGTTTTTCGCCTGCCATCAGGGAGTACGTCGAGGCAATTCTCCAGTGCCGCCGGGACCGCATGGCCATGGGCATCGTGAAGCTACGCGAGCGTGGCATCGACATCAGCTCTGGCGATTGCGAACGGCTGGCGACCGGGCGAGTGATCTCCCGCAGCGTGATCGCTGCGCTGCTTGTCGAAAAACGCTACATTGGCCGAGCTCACCGGGCCTACCCCGACTACGTGGGGCCGAAAGTTGTGCCGCTTCCCAATGAGAGCGCTGCACAGGCGGTGACCCGCATCGGAGATTTGGGCGGGGTGAGCATCTGGGCGCACCCGGGTGCAAAGCAGATCGAGGCGCATCTCGAGGAGCTTCGCGAAGCGGGCCTCGAGGGAGTCGAGGTCCTGATCCCCCGCAGGAGCCCGGCGGAGCGGCAAGCCCTGGCAGAAAAAATACGTGCCATGGGCCTGCTCGTCACTGGAGGATCGGACTGGCATGGACGGCCCGATCGGCCGGACCTGGGGAGATTCAGGGTCGCTGGAGGCTTGGTGGTGGAGTTCCTTCGGCGCGTTGGATGGGAGAATGATTCTTCCGATCGAGCAAGTATTTCCGGATAGTTTACTCTTAACCATGCATCAGGAACTTCCGATAACGGGAATTGTGGGGGTGGTCGGTGGGGCACCGGGCGAGGTCGAGGCGGCTTTGCGGACACTCGAGGCTTCCGGTGCGTCACGGCCGGACGCCCTGGAAGTGCGCGCCGATCTCTTCGATCGGCCCTGGGAAGCCGTCGAGGTCCTTGAGCTTTTCGGAAGCCGCGTTCCAATTATTTTCACCGTTCGGCTCAAGAGTCACGGTGGTCGCTGGGAAGGCGATGAGTTCGAGCGTGTGCGTCTCAGTGAAGAAGCTCTTCGCCGGGGGGCAACCCTTGTCGACGCCGAATGGGACAGCCCGGCTGCGCGAGAGCTTTCGCAGAGGGCAGCACCTCTCGTCGTCTCGCACCATGATTTCAAGGGGATGATGGAACCCGGGGAGCTTCGCCGCATAACGTGCGGCATGCTCGAACTCAGGCCCTGGGCGCTCAAGTGCGTTCCGACGGCGACGTCACAGCAAGATGGGGTGCAGATGCTCGAGTGGATCGCGCAGGCCGGGGCCGAAGGTCCCAGGCGACTGGGGTTCGCGATGGGGGAGATGGGCCTTCCAAGCCGGGTGCTCTCCATCGCCTGGGGCGCTCCGTACACCTACGCCGCGATGGCCCGGGCAGTGGCCCCTGGCCAGGTGTCTGTGAGCGATTTACGTGGGCTCTACCGATCCCCAAATCTTTCGCGGCGAACACGAGTCTACGGGGTCGTGGGCAATCCCGTCGCACACTCTCTCAGTCCCTACCTTCACAATCGCGCGTTCTCCGCACGCTCCCTGGATGCGGTCTATCTCCCCCTTCGCATCAATACATTTCCGGAACTTCTCGATGTGGTCGATTCCCTTGGGATTGACGGGCTAAGCGTCACACTGCCGTTCAAGGAGGACGCTCTGCGCGCCGCCCACGAGGCTGACGAGCGAGCCCGTTCCGCTGGCGCCGCCAACACGCTGCTCATCGATCGATCTGTCGTGGCGCAACGCTCCCCGGAAGCGACTGCGCGCATCCGGGCCTTCAACACAGACTTCGACGGCGTGCTGGAGCCCCTTCATCGACGCAGGCTTCAGCTCCCTGGGCTCTCGGTGGCCATCATCGGCAACGGCGGCGCGGCCAGGGGCGCCGCGAAGGCCCTACTGGCCGCCGGAGCAATGGTCACGCTTTACTACCGCAACGCAGAGCGAGGCGAGCCGGTGGCCCGGAGCCTGGGGGCGCGTGGGCGCAACTTGGGAGATTTCACACCAGGCTCCCACCAACTCATCGTGAACGCGACCTCGCTCGGGCTTCACCACGGCGACGGATCTCCTCTGAGTGCGAAGGTGTTCGATCCCAACACGTGGGCCTTCGAGATGATTTACGATCCGCCGGAGACTCAATTTCTTGTGGACGCCCGCGCAGCAGGCGCGCAGACCATTACGGGTCGGGAGATGCTCATTTGCCAGGGGAGAGCGCAGTTCAAGCTCTTCACGGGCGAGGAGGTTTCTTACGAGGAATTCGAGGCCGCCTTCCTCGAAGGCCAGACGGCCCGGCGAGGCGGCTGAAAAAGTCCTGGATTGGGCCCCGGGAGCGCTCCAAACGCCATGCCGCACTCCCCCACCGGTTCCGATAATTGCTATTATGATGAGTTCCGTGGGGAAGCGCCGGTGGGGTGGGGTGGAACAGCGCCCCCGCGCCCCTACTTCAACTCGCCACCGACCTCGATCAGGTACTTGATACAGTTGTCTCGCCGCTCGGCCTGGGTTTCAACCGCAGGGGCAAGCCCGTCAAGCCCCGCACGGTGCGTGTGCATGTCCTCAACCTTGAGGATTCCGTTCTTTACGTAGGCCATGACCTCGGGCCATGTGTTGGGCGCGAGCCAGGAGTACCTCAAGGTCTTGTCGAGGAAGAGCGCCGGCTGGCACTTGTGAGTGAAGGTCGTCCCATCCGACATGAGCCCAAAGAGAACGACCGTCGAGGCGCGGCCGCCCAATTCCCAGCCCTGCTCGATGGCCGAGGCCGAGCCCGTCGCAACGATCACCGAGCGGGCGAGTTCGCCACCGTTGATCTCCTTGATGGCTCTGGCCGCGTCGCCACAGGGATACCGGGTCGGCCCCTTGCCGATGTTGAGACGCACATCGGCGCCACGGGCCGCATCGAGCCGATAGTCGCGAGTCCCGACAAGGACGACCGTGCCAGCCCCCTTGGCCTTGGCCATGTCGCACATGGCGTTCGCGATGGGGCCGGCGCCGAAGATCACGACGCAGCCGTTCGGCTCGACGTCCGCGTTGTTGACAGCGTAGAGGCCGCAGGCGAACGGCTCAAGCCCTGCCGCCTGCTCGAAAGACATCTCCCTCGGTATCGGATGAGTGTAATGCTCGTGAGAGAGAAAGAACTCGGCGAAGCCGCCGTCGTAAGAGATTCCCGTCACGGAGCTCAGATCCACGTTGCCCATGCCTCGCTGCACCCACGGCGACTTCGGGTCGGATTGGACGGGATCAACAACCACTCGCATTCCAGGCTTGAGGCTCACCACTTCTTCCCCCACGGCGTCGACAATCCCGGCCGTCTCGTGCCCCAGCACGCGCCCGGCGTCGACGGAAGCCTTGCCATAGACGTACGAGACGTCGGATCCGCAGACCCCTGTGAAAGCCGTACGAATACGGACCATTTTCCCCGAGGGCTTCGGGATCTCGAGGTCGTTTCTATACGCCAGTTGCCCCGGATGTTTGCCATCGCCTTGCCGGACCAGGACAACGCCGCGCATTTTCGCCATGGAAGATCTACCTCTCTTGGGATGGTTGTTGGGTTGGTTCATGACGGAAGCTCTTGTCCACCGTCACAGTCTTGATAATAAGTCTCGCCTGGAGGCCTGGGTCAATAGGCAAGGGCAGAAATTTCGACCCGCACGCCTGGGCTCACCCGGAGCGCCGCTCTTGCCTGTGGCCCTTTTTTTGAGGAGCGAACTTGCGATGGCCGGCACGAAGTCGCCGCCGCCAAGGAAAAATAACCGGCCGATGTGGCCGCTTCCACGTCCACAGGGTATTGTTTGACAGCACCGCTGTGGCCCACAGAAAAGGAGGCGCCCCAGCTGGGTTAGGCTGGGGCGATATGTGGGAGGGGGGAGAAAAGTGGGCTGCCCTTGTCAGGAGGGCAGTAGGGTATGGGGTTTCTGGTGGAACGAAAAGTTGAAGTGACTGTGAGAAATTTCGGCGAGGCCGCGCATAGCCTCGCCGCTCATCTGTGGCCGGTCAGGACTGCGCTCTTGGCTGGAACCAGCGAAGGGCTTGCGGCAACCGGAACCGGTGCCGGCGCATTCCTTCCGTGCCCGCTTCTTCAACTTCTTTTCGCAGGGCAAAAATTCTCGTGAGTGTTTTCTCTGTGCTCGACAGGAGGTCAGCCGTGCGCCACTCCTTCGAACTCAATTCACTTATCGGCAGACTCCCCAAAAATTCTTCAGGGGAAAAATAAAAAAGCCGAGCGGCTCACCGAGGTTCCGGAAACCCTACGTGTTCGAGCGCGCTGCGCGTACTCAAACAGCGACTACAGGTGCCAAGGCAGCGGGGAACGAAGGGGCTCCGTTGCCACAAATCGAAACCCATCGAATGGAACCCTCGTGGCTACAGCCGTGAGATGTCTTGGGGCGGAGCGCCAAGCTTCCCCTGCATTGCGCTCACGGTCTCGAAGAAGTCGAAGTACCACAGCCCCTTGTCCTCGATGAAGATCAAGTCGGCCCCAAAGGTGTTAAGGATCCCGTTCGCATCGCGGGCCGTCGGCGTCACCTTGATCACGGAGCGTCCAGACTCTTCCCGTATTGCCACGACCTCTGTCACCGAGGCGCTGATGAGGTCGTAGATGGGAACGCTGTGATAGTAGGGATCGCTCGTCCAGCGAATCGCGAGCTCAAATTTCGTCTGACTTATCTCCGCCTTTGAAGCGGCGCTCAAGCAATGATACGCGTAGTCCCACTGGTGAGTGTCGACCGCGTAGACGAAGCCCCTCAAGGAGTCAAGGGGCGTGGCTTGATTGAAGAACTTCTCCGCCCGTGGGGCCTGCGGCCCACAGCAGCCCGCAAGAGCTGCCGCTGCAGTCGTCACCAGGATGAGTGTGAGTTTCAGGACTTCTCCCTCCAGCGATGGATGCACGGACGCAGTCTGAATGTACCTTACTTCTGCTTCGCTGGAGCGCGGTCCAGCAAATCGATACTGGTTGCGACGGGCGCCTCGCCCTTCAAGGTCCCGTCTTTATCTTCCAGTGTCCACATCTGCATGTCACCTGTTCGGATATTGCAGACCCAAAGAATGGGGTTCACGTTGCGCTCGCTCATGTGGATCACGGTGTCCTTGCGCGGAAAGGCCTTGAGATCCACCGCCGCCACCCTGGACCGATCCACGCTGCCGATCTCGTCGTTGCGAAAGTGATAGTTGGCCATTCGACCGTTGGTGCGGTTGACCACCCACATCATGCGGCGAATCGGAAAGAACTCGTAGTCACCCTCATCCAACGCGGCGTGAACTTCCCGCATCATCGCTGGAAAGAAACTCATCGGCTGCCCGCTGCCGGGGCCGGACTCGGGGACGATCACTGGACGCCAGATGGCGGATCCTCCGACTCCCAGGACAATTCCCGCCAGAAGAAACAGCCCCGTGCCACACATTCTTTTTTTACTCATGCAATTCATGGTTGCTCTGCTCATGGGATTCGTTCAAGGCTCCTGGCCCTTACCCGTCTCACGGGGTTCATCCGGCTCGTCAGGCTCATCGAGGTCTTCAGACTCGTCGTCCTCCTCTTCACCGAAGACCAAGCCCTCTGGAGCCGCATCTTCTTCGGAGGTCGGACCCAGGTCGAACTCAATCTCCCCGGCACCAGCTCCGGGCATACCGGTTCCGGACGCCAGTGTATTCTCCACCTCGTCGGTCATCTTGGAAACGTCCTGAACTTCGTCAAAGACCTCCTTGGTGACAAAAATATCAACCTTGTTCTTGAGCGCCAGGACGAAACAGTCGCTCGGGCGAGCATCGATTCGCACCTCGTTCCTCCGGGAGACCCAGGCCTCGCTCCCTTCCTTGATCTTCTGCTGAAGGATGAGCGTCGCGCAGAACGTGTGCTCGAGGATCGTGGATATGATGACATGCTTGACTTCAAGGTCGAAGCCGAGGAAGACGTTCTGAATCAACTCATGAGTGAGGGGACGAGCAGGAACTTCATGGTTGATTTCGCGAATCAAGGCCGCCGCCTCGTAAAACCCGACAAAAACCACGAAGGTTTTCTTTTCGTTGCCAAGCAACACTGCCGCGCCACTGGGGGTCGGGCCAATAATCCGTTTGATCTTTACCTTCTCGAGGTGCACTGGAACTCCCGGTTCTTGGAACCGTACGAGGTTCTCTCTACTGTCGATATCGATCGATTCAGAATTCGTCGGAACATTAACACAACCGAGATGATTCTCTCACGAAAACGATTGCAACCCTCACCACCCCAAGAGCTCAAAAGTCTCCGGGAGCTCGGAGAGGTCCAGGGCGCCAAGGTCGCGCAAGTCGTCTTCGAGGGAGCCCTGCGCATCTGGACTCCCCAAAATCTGCTCCAGGTCCCAGATCATCTCCCGCGGCGAGATGCCTGCGCCAAAATCGCTCAAGTCTTCCTCCAGACTTTGCTGGGCGTCATCCATCCGCACCAACTCCTTCGCTGACCACGCCAACTCATCCACCTGCATCGTGAAGGTTGAGCCAGGCGCAACGCTCTGGCAGCCCGCAAATGCCAAAATGCCAGTGGCCGCCAGCACCCCCAGCCCCTCTGGCGCGCGGAAGATGATCTTGCGTATTCGGTCGCGTTCCGCAGCCCTGTGCAGCGGAAAGAGCACCAAGTGGAAGAGCGTTGTGATCCCTTCGAGGAGAATTGAGCCCGCAAGCCGCAGGGCCTGGAACGTAAAACTGGGCCCTCGATAATTGGGACGGACGGGTTTCATGGGGTAGGTCCTTTGAATTGCCAGCAGTGTACCGCTCTCATCGGCGTTCGACAAATAGGAGCTGGAGCATATACTCCTCGCGGGGGAGGAAGACCTCCCCGGCGCCGATGGTGAGGGAGCGTTGGCCAGGATGTCCCGGGCATGGCAGCGCCACGTGTAACGTTCCTCAGGACCCCAGAATCTCCTGATAAAGCTGCTCCACCCGCTCGGCTGCCGTCCCCCACCCGAGGTTCCGGACATGCTCAAGCCCGCGGTGACGCCGAACCTCCTTGTCGCTCGTTCCCGCAAGGATCGCTTCCAGAACATGCGGCGCAGCGTCTGGATCGTCAGGATCAACGAGCCACGCCGCCCCGCCGGCAGCCTCCGGGATCCCCCCTCGATCGCTGGCAAGCACCTCGGTGCCCGACGCCAGCGCTTCAAGGACGGTGAGGCCATAGCCCTCATGGTGGGAGAGATGCAAGAGCGCCTCCGACATCTTGTACGCTGCCCGTAGCACGCGGGCAGGGAGATAGCCTGCGACGATCACGGCTTCCCCCGCATTCCGAACGGCGAGCTCTCCGGCGCTTCCATGCCAGCCAAAGCTTGGTTCCCCCACCAGGACGAGCTTCAGCTCGGGCCTTACTCTTCGCACCGCCAACACCGCGCGGACGCCGGCCTCGATGTTCTTCCGCGGACAGAGCGCCCCCACCGTCAAGACGAACGGCGGCTCAATCCTGTGGGGCGCAAGCTCTCGCCGAGCCTCCTCGAGCGAAAGCACCGGCGGAGCGATGATCCCTGGCGGGATCACGTGCACCTTGCACCGGGGCGCCAGGCGGCGCACGATCTCGCGCCGGGTCGCCTCGGAGAGGGTGATGATCGCGCTGGCTCTTGTTGCGATTCGCTCGTACGCACGCCTTTTTTTCTCTCGAAAAGATTCGCTCGAAAATTTTAGTCTCGCGCTCTCCGGCATCACCGAGAACACGTCGAACAGGGTCACAACGAGCGCTCCCTCAAAGGCCGATGGAACCCTGGTGTCGAGGGCATGAAGAAGAGAGTAACGGGAGGAAAAACGTTGGCCCATCGCATACGCCCGGATGGGAAGAGTCGGAAACGCTTCTCGCAGGAGGGATCTCCTCCCACATCGGGAAAACGGGTGAACAAGCTCGTAGCGGCACCGAGATCGCTCAGAGAGCGTTTGAATCAATCCGCGCGCGTAAGTTGCGATCCCCGTTGGACGGCTGCGGAGGGTGCCCGACACCTCCAGGGCGATTGGCTTCTGAATCTCCTCCGTTCGCGGTCCTTTCATCGTCGGCCTCCGCTTCCTCAATCGCCTGGTCCAAACTCCTGCGGCGCCGCACGTAATACACGCAGCCAAGAAGCGCCCAGAAGTAGTAGACAACACGCTGCAGGATGCAAATGAGCGCGCCTTGATTGCCAGGGATGCCCGCCAGGGGCAAGAGAGTGGCGTAAATCCACTCTCCGGTCCCAATCGCCCCGGGTGGGTTTAGCGGAATCGCCATGGCAATCTGGGCGAGGGGGATGAGGAAGAAAAATGCCCCCCACGAGAACCCCTGGGCACCGAGCGACTGAGCAAGCAAGAGGTGCATGACCACGATGAGCAGGTGAACGAGGAGGCTTGAGAGCACGGCCATCAGCATCACGCGTCGGTGGAACTTGTAAATGTACACCGCATTTGTGAGCTTGCCGACAATACCCCGAACAGGAAGCGGAAGTTGCCTCACGATCGAACGAACCAGCCCGTGCGAGCGAACGCGATCGGAGAAAAACGCATATCCACCGACGAGGCTCGCCAGGAAAACGAAGCCCGTCAGCGCGGCGAGGAATTGCAGATAGGAGTGGCCCAGAATCCGCTCCAGGTTGAAAGGGATCGCCAGAAGGGCCACGCCCACGAGGACGAGTAGACCGACGATGCGATCGACAAACACCGACATCACTGCGGCGCCCTTGTTCGCCCGGTGCTCCGTTGCTATGGCGTACGCCTTGACGACATCGCCCCCCGTGGTCCCCAGGAGGAACTGGTTGAAGAAGTGCCCCACCATCGTGAGTGCAAAGGCGTCGCGCATCGAATAGTCAATGTCCTGTGCTGAAAGAAGGCATTTCCAGCGAATCGAGCAGAGGCCGAGGACGAGACCAAAGGGCACCAGGGATGCTGCCAACCATGGCCAGCCGCCCCCCACTTTCTTGATCTCGTTGAAGTCGATCTTGCCTGATTTCACAAGCCAGGCGATGACAACCACCGCCACGGTCAGCTTCACCACGAGAACGATCCGGCGCCTGCGCGAATGCACTATTTCTTCTCCGGATAGGTCTTGATCGGGGGCTCATTCTTTTCATTCCCGGATGTCGACAGCACTCCAGAGTCTGTCGGCTTCGGAACGGGGAACCTCTCGGACTTGTAGCGACTCCATCGCTCCAGCTCGGCCAGACCGAAGTCCTTCCCGCTGAGCTGCCGGACGCTATCGAAGACCGTGAGTCGAATTTCACCGTAGCGTCCGGACGGGTATAGCAGCGCATCCAGCAAGGTCCTGAGCGCCTCCTCTCCTCCGACCGCAGCAAGAGCCTTGACGATCTCCAGCCGCACCTCAATGCGAATCTCATCGTCGAGTCGCTTCGTCAGGGCGGGTAGAGCCTCGGGATCAGGATTTCTTGAGAGTGCCCGGGCGGCTTCCAGCTGGACGCCCCAGGACTTGTCCTCAAGCCGACGCAGGAAGAGGCTCGTCAAACGTGGCCGCCTGAGGTGGCTCAGGCTGTCAATGGCACTGGCCCTGTTGACAGCGTTCTTGCCAATCTCGGCAACCTCGGTGAGGTACTTCACGGCCTCCTCATCGCCCCTGTCGAAGGTCACTCCTCGGCCTTCCTTCTCGCGAAGGAGTTTGCCGACGTTGACGACAGCCTCGGTGACGCTCTCCGGGTCGCCGCGACGAGCCTCGACAAGATAGTCGTTGACGCTCGAAGCGCAGCCAGATAGCCCGACGAGAACAGACAGGATACACGAGAGCTTGCGCATGAACAGGAGACGCATGAGCAGGAGACGCAGAGTAACGAAACTATCCAAGGTACTTCGGTTCATCCGGCCGCCTGGCTCCACGACAAGAAGCCCACAGCCGCAGCGCCACACATTCCGATAAGGAGCACAACCGAGGGCGTGAGCTCGGTGAGCGCCGCTTCCTGCAGGGTAAGCCGATGTCCGTGCCTGAGTCCAGTCGCCTCCACCACAGCTCCCCACACAAGGAAGAGCGCATCGCCCACGTAAGGGATCATGAGCAAGGGCGCGATGCTGGCGTTCGAATAGCTCACGATACGAAAAGTCGTGGTGAACGGCGCCCTGGAACGCCCCGAGAGGACCAGCGACAGATGCAGCAAATGGGCCCGGAGATAAGCATAGATTGGGGGGGCGAGGAGAAAGGCGAGCACGATCCAACCAGCTTTGAAGTTCGGTCCTTCGCCCGCAAGGATGGAGCCTTCCGCGAGGCTCACCACAAGAGAAGAGCCACCGAGCAGAATCGCGAAGAAAACCGGCGCCCACAGCCCCCCCCAGTACGCAAAGTCACGAAACGAGCCGTCTGGTCGCCAGGCGAGGGCGAAGGCTGTCTCGCCTGCCCAGGCCAGCCGGCGCAGGCCCACGCCAAGGACACTTCGCTGCCGACAGGACTCTGTCTCGACGCGCGCCCTCGATTCAAAAAGAGGGTGGAGGGCGTTCTCATCCTTACGACAAGCAATCGCGCCGCAGCTCGGGCAACACTCCAGCTCGCTGGAAGAAGCCTCCCCGCAGAGGAAGCAACGCACCCGAGAGCTGTCCGCCTCCCCGAGCAAGCTCTCGCGGGGAAAATCTTCTCTGGCTTCTTCTCTCTCCCGAGAATCGAAGGCTGCATCCGGCTTCATCGGGGCGCGAGTGTAGCCGAACTACCGTTCAAATACCCATAAAGAAGAGTGTGAAATTTGGCGATAAAGATGACGGAGGAGTACGAGTGCCATGAACGATCGACGATCTGCCAGACTGGTTTATCTCGTGGCTTGGGTAATTGTTTTCTTGCTCGGACAGGGAGCCAGTGCGGGGCCCGAGGTTCGCGCTATCTGGATCACGCGGTGGGACTTCCACACCGAGGACGACGTGCGTCGCGCGGTCCGTTGGAGTGCTGCCCTGGGTCTCAACCGTGTCTTTTTCCAGGTAAGAGGCCGTGCGGACGCCTACTACCGCTCGAATTACGAGCCGTGGGGAGAGGAAATCGGTGGGGAGGACCCGGGCTTTGACCCGCTCGCAGTGGCGATCGAGGAAGCTCAGAAGTCCGGCATCGAGCTCCACGCCTGGATCAACGTAATGCCCGGCTGGAAGGGCACCACGGACCCCATAAGCCCTCGCCATGTTCTCCACCGGAATCCCGACTGGTTCCTGGTCGATCGAATGGGGAGACGTCACCTCAAGAGCGACGCTGACTACACGATCCTGAACCCTTGCCTGCCTGAAGTACGACGCTACCTCATCAACATCCTTCGTGACATCGTGAGCCGGTACCCGGTCCAGGGGGTTCAGTTCGACTACATCCGTTTCATCGGCCGAGACCCCCAGCGCAAGGTCGACTTTCCGTATGATCCACATACCCTCGCACTCTTCCGCAAGTACTCGGGTGCCTCTCCAACCACCGCGCCCCAGGAGTGGAACAAGTGGCGAGGCCTGGCGATCGACACCCTCGCCTACCGGTTGTCGGAGGCTGCCCGCAAGGCTCGGCCCGGGGTGCGTGTGAGTGTCGCCGCGATTCCTGATTACAAGAGAGCCCAGGAGGGTCTCTTTCAGGACGTTCTCAAGTGGCAAGAGAACGGCTGGATCGATGAGATCTACCCGATGACTTACCAAAAAGACCCTGAGATCTTCCGCTCGGTCACCTCACAATGGATCCGCTCGGGAGCAGCAGGCAAGGTGATCCCCGGGCTGGGTGTGCACCTCCACGAAAGCGCCGAAGAGACTGCAAGGCAGATCGGGATAGCTCGTGGACTGGGGGCTGTCGGCTACTGCTTGTTTGCGTACTCCAACTTCTTCCCGTCACCCTCTCATGAGTCGCGAGCCAACGCCGCTTCAGAGGTCCTGCGCAAGCAACTGCGTGACAAGGTTCGCGATCTGAACGGCATTCCACCCGTGGCCAAACAGCCATCGAGGGCAGTGTCAGCCAATGTGCCGAGGTCCTGAACGGGCTTCTGACCCGAAACCCGGCACAGTACCCACTGGGGGCCTTCCCTCACACCGCAGGTTGGGGCCGGGGCCTGTGCCGCATTCGCGCTCCACGCAAGCCTGGTAGGCCTCCTGAAGCCTGCGCGTGATCGGGCCTCGGACTCCAGCGCCCACCGCGCAGCCGTTCACTCGAGTGACGGGCAGAACCCCCTTGATTGAGCTCGTGATGAAGACCTCGTCCGCCGAGAAGAGCGCCTCGGGCGGGATGTTCGTCTCACCGATCCGCACGCCAACCTTCGGCGCCTCTTCGAGAAGGACGGCACGAGTGATCCCGTCGAGAATGCCGAATGGATTTGGGGTCCAGACGAGATCGTTTTTTGCCACGAACACATTCGAGGTCGTGCCCTCGGCGAGGTAACCCTCGAAGTTGCAGAGGATCGCCTCCTGGGCGCCAGCGTCAGTAGCATCCTTGAAAGCGAGGATGTTGTTGAGGAAGTTTCCGCTCTTGATCGCCGGGTCGAGGGCCCTTGGGCTGTTACGGCGAATCTTCGAGATTACCACCGAGATGCCCCCGCCGCTTGAGGTCGGCAAGCTCTCTGGCGGCACGGCACCTGGCACCAACTCGAAGATGTAGATGATGTAGCTCGGGGACGGGCACTTCGAGATGTCCAGGCCAATGGGCCCAATGCCGCGAGAGATCACGACGCGCACACCAACGTCCGCGTCGAGAGGGACCTCCCTCAGCGATCGATGGATCTCCTCCTCAAGCTCTCTGCGCGAGAGCGGGAGCGGCAAGAAAATTCTGTCGAGGGAGCGCTGGAGGCGATCGAGGTGGCGGCCGAGGAAGAACGGACGGCGATGAAACGTCCGAATCGTCTCATAGACCGAGTCCCCATAAAGGAAGCCATGGTCCATGGGAGAGATGCGAGCTTCCGAGGCAGGGGTCAACGTTCCTTGCAGGTTGATGAAGATCTGCTGGGTAGACGGCACAGACACTACTTTCTTGCTCGGGCTCCGCTGGCCGGGAATTCCGGCGGAAACCGATCGTTCCTCGCCAACGTGGAGGCGGCAAGGTCAGGAACAAGGCTCCCTCCAGAGCCGAGAAGGGGGAATGTGGGCGCGAATGTTACGAAATCGCCCGAGCCTTCGCAACAGGTTATACCGCACGCGGGCAGTGATGAGACCTTTTGCGGCCTGCGAAAGGTTGCGGCTGCTCGCGCCAGAGGCGCCCGGCGCCCATCAGGCGCCGAGGAGGGGGTTTGCGGCGAGCTGGCGGAGCCGCAAACGGCTCGGAGGGAGCCAGCGCCAGCGAGAGCTGGCGGCTCCCGAGAGCCTGGCCCGGAGGCGCACGCG
>SXGT01089378.1_pt1 | contig 24257 bp, 18 predicted proteins | sample 3176221 | NCBI WGS metagenome assembly SXGT01 (sample SAMN11356862, study PRJNA531348) | freshwater metagenome | isolation source: freshwater sample F1-120 | place: China: Fuxian Lake, Yuxi | collected 2017-12-25
GACCTGGACGGCTGCATTCGTGACGGCGGCGTCGCGGGCGGTCGCGCGCCCGAGCACGAACACGAGCTCGTCGCGATCGAAGGGCTTGGACATGAACTCGATCGCCCCGAGCTTCATCGCGCGCACGGCGTCCTCGACGGTGCCGTGTGCCGTCAGCATGATGACCGCCGTCTCCGGGTACTCGGCCGTCATCTGCGCGAGCAGCTCGAGGCCCGACATCCCGAGCATGCGCAGATCGACGATGGCCGCGTCGTAGGGGCGCGCCGCGAGCGCTTCCAGGGCGGCCGCGCCCGAGGTCACCGCGCGCGCCTCGAACCCGGCCTGGCGACAGAGCGCCCCGAGCACGGTGCCGACGGCGACGTCGTCGTCGACGATGAGAACAGAGTGAACGTGTTTCACACTGGCGACGCTCATGGGGCCTGACTCCTCGATTCGCCTACGTTCGCCTACGCTCGCCTACGTTCGATCCGTCAGGACCAGGGTCACGGTCGTACCCTGGCCCGGCTGGCTCGTGATGCGCAACGCGCCATCGTGCGCCAGCGCGACGCGCCGCGCAAACGCGAGCCCGAGACCGCTGCCGTGGGCCTTGGTCGTCACGAAGTCGTCCGCCACCTTGGCGAGGTAGCGCGGCTCGATCCCGACGCCCGTGTCCGCGAAGGCGAGCGTTACGGTGTCCCCGGTGCGGGCGGTCGTGACGCGCAGCGTGCCGCCGCTCGGCATGGCCTCCAGCGCATTGTGAACGATGTTCTCGATCGCGCTCGCGAGCAGCTCGCGATCGCCGCGCCACGGTCGCGGTGCCTCAGCGGAAGGGCCCACGGCGGGGGGCGGTGCGGTCAGCACCAGCAGCTGAATCGACGCAGACCCGACCGTCAGGTGGCGCGCGACCTCCGCTGCGAGCGCTTCGGGATCGAAGGCCGTCGCGACGATCTCGACCTTGGCGAGGCGCCGATAGCGCTCGAGGATCGTCTCCATGCGCCCGACCTGCGCGACCATGATCGGCCACAGCTCGGCGTCGAGCGCGTCGCGCCCCGGCGCTTGGCGCGCGCCCTCCAGCACCTGCATGGCGCCCTTCAGCGCGGCCAGCGGGTTCTTCAGATCGTGGGCCATCTGCGCCGAAAAGCGCGCGACGCCGGCGAGCTCGTTCGCGCGCGCGCGCCGGTCGGCGACGCTCTGCGCCAGCTCGCGCACGGCGATCACCAGAACGGTGATGACCGCAACCGACACGACGAGGACCAGCGGCAGATCGCGCGTCGGCGCGCTCGACGCGACCGCGATGACCGTGGCCCCAGCGATCCCGAGCATGGTCGCATAGACCGCGATCGCGCGCCGCTCCGAATGGACGAGCAGCTCGAAGCCGAAGACGACGGCGGCGATGATGAGCATGGCGATGAACGCGCCGAGCGTACCGAGCTGCGGAATGGCCACGAGGTCGTCGAGGAGCTCGGTCGACCCCAGCGTACCGGCGACCACGACGGCTGCGATGAGCAGACGTGCGCGCATCGCTCGGGCGGGAAGGTCGCGCCCCAGCCGCAGCTCGCGCACGAGCATCGCGATGACCATCGCCATGATCGGCATCCAGCCCCCGAGGTAAAGGACCGACCACGCGGAACCCTCGACGAACGTGCGCGCCCAGGGCACGACGAACGCGCACGCGGAGAGTGCGGACAGGATCCCGAACTCGACGAATGCCACCCGCTGAAGGGTGCGGACGCGGCGCGTGAGGCCGGCGTAGGTGGCGATGAGCCACAAGACCAGCGGCGGCGTCCAGGGCGAGAGCGTGACGTCGACCCAGTGCCAGGTGTCGTCGCCGGTCAGCTCGAAGAGGGCGGTCGCCGCGTTCCAGCCGGCCAGGTCGAGCGCGAGCAGCGCCAACGGCAGCGCCACCGGATCGCGCCGCACACGCCGCATGGCGAAGCCGCCGATGGCCGCGAGCCCGGCGGCGGCCGCGAGTCCGACGGTGTGGAAGGAACTTGCCACCTTCCTAGGGTAGTCGACCCTCGCCAGGGCTGGAAGCGCGCGCGGGCGCGAGGCCGAGATCGGTAGATCGTGGGAAGTTTCTCATCACAGCCGAGGCCCGATCTCGGCCCATCGCACGGATCGCGCGTGGCATGTGCCTTGCTCATGGCGGCCGCGACCCAGGCGGGTCCGGGGGCTCCATGCGCAAGAACTTCGTTATGCTCGGCGTCGCATCTCTCACGGTCGCGTCGGTCTGGGGGACCGGTTGCCTCGAAGTCCGCGGAGGGCTCGCGCGTGAGGCGGACACGGTCGGCTCCACCGACACCGCGGGCAGCGACGTCGCCGAGACGACCGCGCCCGACGTCGATCTGTGCGCCGGCAAGTCGTGCGACGACGGCAACCCTTGCACCGAGGACCACTGCTCCTCCGCCACGGGAACCTGCGAACACCTGACCGTCGGGGCCGGCGCCGCGATGCCGGCCGAGCCCTACGAGTGCATCAACGCGAGCGCATGCGATGACGGCAATCCCTGCACCATCGACGCGTGCAACATCCGGCAATGCAGCGCCGGCGGCTATTGCACGCATGCGGCGAATCCGGAGTGTGCGGTCGGTTGCTCGAGTGGCTGTGACGCCGGCAATCCGTGCACGGACGACGCGTGTGTCGGCGCGGCCTGCGAGCATGCGGTCCTCGCCGAATGCGACCCGCAGTGCACGAGCGCCGGCCTCTTGCCCGTGCGCAATGCCTGGTTGGTTCCCTGGGGAAGCGCCGTCAAGGCGCTCGGGACCGTTCAGATGGAACGCATATCCTCCTTGTCATGCATGGACCACGGGCTCTGCAACTGCTGGGGCGCTCCGGTCCTCGAGGGCTTCATGTCCGAGCTCGCGCTCTATGTGACCAACCAGGACGAGACGGCCATGAGCTGTCGCTCGCACGATGCGCCCGGGCCCGGGAGCATGGGTGCGACGACCGACGTCACCTGCGAGCCGATGGCCGCCGCCGTCAACTACCGCGTGTGGGGCATCGGCGGAGGCGCGGGGCCGACCCCGAGCGCCGGGGCGCCGGGTACGCAGCCTTTGCCGCCTCCCAGAATCCAGGGGATCGCGGTCGAAGGATACTGCCTCGACACCGCCGATCTAGCGCTCACCGGGCGCTACCAGATGTTCTTCGAGCGCTGGGGCGAGACGGCCGAGCTGAAGGCCGAGATCGCGATCGACGAGCCGGGATGGCTCTACCTGCACGTGCAGGGGGCCCTCTGCGCGAACTGCCCGCCGATCGACACGTGGAGCGTGCTCGAGGTCCTCGACAACGGCATCCGCTTCAAGTTCGACGCGCAGTTCGACGACATGGATCGGGGCGTGATCGTTCGCTTGGCCTCCGTGGCCAACGCGCTGACCGGGCGCTGGGTGCTCGAAAACTACGCCGCCGGACCGGCGTTCACGCTGAGTGGACCGGCCGCCGGCGACGCGCCGAGTGGCGGCGCCGGGAGTGCCTCGACCCCGGCACCTGCCGATTCGGACGGCATGGTGGATCCCTACTATCAAGGCGGCGCGCTGCGTCTCATTCGCCTGCCCGGAGAGAGTCCGCGTTCGCCCTGCGAATGGACGCCCTGAGGGCCGAAACGGTTCGGCGAGCGCTTCCTCGACGCGTGGCTCGCGCGGCATCCGTCGAGCGCGACCGATCTCGGGGTCCACACCTGGGACGCGCAGCTCGAGGACCCGAGCCGGGCCGCGCGCGCCGACGAAATTGCCACGCTCCATCGCTTCGCGGCCGAATTTGACGCTCTGTCGCCTGCCACACTCTCGCCCCGAAACAAGGCCGACCGCGCGTTGGTCCTCGGCGTCATCGACAGCAACCTGCTCGCGGTCGACACCCTCGATGCTCGCACGCGCGACCCGGACGGTTGGGCGTCCGCTTTCGCCGCGAGCGCATTCTCCTTGGCCAAGCGGCCCTTCGCCCCGCCAGCGGTGCGGCTCACAGCGCTCGTCGCGCGCCTCGAGCGCATGCCGGCGTTCCTCGCCGAGGCGCGGCTCGAGCTGCTGCATCCGCCGCGCGTGGCGACCGAGATTGCCATGGACCAGATCGATGGCAATATCGCGTTTTTCGAGACCGTGCTTCCGGCGGCGTTCAAGGACGGGGTCGCCTCCGACGCGCCGCTGTGGAAGCGCTTCGAGGCCGCCAATCAGGCGGTCGTGGCGGCACTGACCGCGTACAAGGCCCTTCTCGCGGACGAACTCTTGCCGCGCTCGGATGGCACTTTCGCGCTCGGCGCCGAGCACTATGCGCGCAAGCTGCGCGCCGAGGAGGGGATCGATACGCCGCTCGAACCCCTCCTCGCGATCGGCATGGCGGATCTCCGCCGAAACCAGGCGGCCTTCGTGGCGACCGCCGCAGCGCTCGATCCGACGCGGCCTGCGCCCGAGGTCTTCGCCGCGCTCGCCGCCGAGCATCCGGCACCGGACGCGCTGCTCCAGACGACGCAGGCGACGCTCGATGCGCTCAGGACCTTTCTCGCCGATCGCCAGCTCGTGCGATTGCCAGCTTCGGCCGCGGTGCGCGTCGCCGAGACGCCGTCCTTCATGCGCGCGCTGACGAGCGCCTCGATGGACACGCCGGGCCCCTTCGAGACGGCGCCGCTCGAGGCGTTCTACTTCATGACGCTGCCCGATCCGACGTGGCCCGCCGCCGACACCGAGGACTTCATGCGCCAGTGGTACCCGGCGATGGTCTCGAATGTCATGCGCAGGAATTCCCGTCGCGCCTGCGCAAGGTCTTCGGTGCGAACTCGAATGCCGAGGGCTGGGCGCACTACGCCGAGCAGATGGTGCTCGACGCCGGCTGGAAAGCGGACGATCCGCGCTATCGGCTCGCGCAGTTGCAGGATGCGCTCTTGCGCGACGCGCGGCTCGTGTGCGGAATCCGCATGCACACCCAGGGCATGACGGTGGAAGAGGCGCAGCGGTTCTTCGTCGTCGAGGCGTATCAGCCGCAGACGGTGGCACTCTCGGAGGCGCGCCGCGGGACGTCCGATGCGACGTACGGCTACTACACGCTCGGCAAGCTCATGATCATCGCGTTGCGCGACGCCGTGCGTGCCGACAAGGGCCCCGCGTTCTCGCTCGGCGCGTTCCACGATGCGCTCGTCGCCGAGGGCCCGCTGCCGCTCCCGCTGCTCGCGCGGAAGCTCCTCGGGCGCGACCTGAAGCTTCTCGAGTAGTGCGCGCCCCTCACCCGGGCGCCGAGCTGCGTTTCAAGTCCGCTTCCCGCGCCCTAGCGTCGCCTCGAGCGCGGCCATCGCGGCGACGGGGTCGATAGACCGGGCCATGGCCTCTGCCTGGGCGTCGATCCGGCTCGGGACGGACGGGAGGTCCCTCCGGAGCTCCTCGAGCAACCCGATGATCTTCGCGGTCTTCTGCTCGGCCGCGAGGTTCACCTGCAGCTCCAACATGGCCCGCTGCTTCGCTTGGGTCTGCTGTCGGGTTTGGGTGATGAGCACGCCGGTCGTGACCACCGCGGCGTACACGCCGATCAGCCCCTGCAACCAGAAGAAGGGCGCGGCGTCCGGCGGTTCGAGCCCCGCGACGGCCGTGAGGACGTTCCCGGCGATCCACGCGACGACCACCACGAACACCACGTACAGCGCGGCGGGGCGGCCCAGCGCGGCCGTGACCCGCTCCACGATCCGCTGGTGGACACTGCGCGACGCTTCCGCCACGTCGTGCATCGTGGCCACCGTCGCGAGGTGCTCGTTCGCGACCCGCAGCTTCTCCCGGGTGCCCTGGAGTTCGCGTTCAGCCCGGCTGACCTGCTCCGACAGGTCGCGGGTGATCTTGATGAAGCCTCGGAACACCCCGGTCTGGTCGTGGAACGCGGTGAGGAGCATGTTCGCCATGAACGTGCTCCCGTCCTTGCGCACGCGCAGGCCCTCGGCCTCCACGCGCCCGGTCGCTCGCGCGTCACGAAGGTGCACCTGCGGCAGCCCGGCCGCCCGATCCTCGGCGGAGTAGAACACCGTGAAACTCCGGCCGATGATCTCGTCGCTGCGGTACCCCTTCAGCCGCTGGGCACCGACGTTCCATGAGGTCACGCGCCCGTCTCCGTCCAGCATGAAGATGGCGTAGTCCTGGACCTGATCGGCCAGCAGGCGGAACGGCTCCTGGCTCAGCTCCACCACCCGATCCGACTCGATCCGCTCCTCCGCGAGGTTGGCGTCCGTCTCCACGCGGAGCTCGCTCGCGGCGACCTCGTCACCGCCAACCACGCGCTCGGCGTCGAGGCTCGCGTCCGTGATCTCGCGCCGCTGGTCGAGCGCTTCGGCCGCCTCCGCCACAGCGACGGGAGGCCGCGCCGCGGCGGGGGCGGATGGGGTGCGGGTTCGCGCCTTCGGCGTGCGATGTCGGTGTCGGGCCATGTCCACATCGTTCGCACACCTCGTGCCCACCGCAACGGGCCGTTGCGTCCCAGTTACAAACCACCGGAACGTAGACGCGCACGCGCGCGGTCGTCGTCGAAGCGCATCATCCGCAAGAGGCCGCTGCCGTTCCCGCTGCTCGCGCGGAGGCTCCTCGGACGCGACGTGAGGCTACTCGAGTCGTGCACGCCCTGATCCGGGCGCCGGGCTGCCCGCTGACAATCCGTTACCGAAATGCGCGCGTCCGAGACGGAAGTCGGCCTGCGCGCCCAGCTAGGGTTCCCGGGTTCGCGGATGACGACGCACGTTTACCCCGCTTCCCCGCGACGTTGAGGATTCACCATGATGCGCAAGTGGCTTTTGGGTGTGGCTGTTGGTTCGATGTCGTTGGGCGCGGTTGCGGCCTGCGACGACCTGGGCGTGACCGACGAGTTGGCAGAGAGTGACGGCGGCGAGCTCGTCAGCGAGGAGGCGGCCCTTCGCCTGACGCATCCCGAGCTCATCGGGCGCTGGTTCCCGACCAAGGCGGCGACCGGCGCCGGCGAGTTCGTGCGCCTCCAATTGAAGGACGACGGCACCTACGCCGACTCGATCAACGTGTACTGCGTGATGGCGCCGTGCAACCCGGTGAACTCCAAGGGCCGCTGGGAGTCCGACGGCGTGACGCTGACGCTCTCGACGACCAATGGGGGCGCGCGACAGTTCCCCTACACCTTCACGGATGGGCTCCGTCGCAAGCTCGACCTGGTCCACCCGAGCGGCACCAAGCAGCGGCTGCAGGCGTTCTGACCGCGATGCGCCGCCGCGCCTATTCGCAGCTCGCCGGGGTTGGCGTACAGGCCAAGTCCGCGGTCGGCCGCAAGATGCGAATGGGCGCGGCGTGGTTGCGGACGTAGGGCTTCCCGCCGACCGTGACGCTGTTGCCCGCCTCGGCGTACCACGCGATCACGGTTCCGGCCGGCACCGCGATGGACGGCGACGTCCACGTCCCGGCGCCCGACGCCGTCATCGCCACGGAGGTCCACGGCGCTTGAGTCCGGTCGTCGAACACGCGATCGGTCGACCACGTCCACCACACGCGGGCTGCCGTGGCAGCGGCGCTGGTCGTCGCGCTGGCCACGAAGCTGTCGCCGCTCATGGTCGCGCTGTCGCTCGTGATGTTCGGAAAGATCGTCGCCTCGGACCCGGCGCCCGAGGCCAGGAGCTCGGCGCCCAGCATGGGGACCGCGGTGGTGCTCGTCAGGTCCCCGTCCTCGCCGTCGGCCCCCTGCTCGCTGGTCGCCTTGCGCACGAAGCGCCATGGTCGGCTCGTCAGGCCGTCGAGAAACGCGCTGTCGCTGCCCGTGCCCGCGTCGTAGATGCCGTCGTGCATGTTCCACATCCCGACGTCGCCATCGATGAGGAACACGCGCGGGTGCATCAGGTCCAAGTTCTCGACGACGCCGTAGAGCTCCTTGAGAGCCGCACCCGCGGGCGAGACGGAGCGCCAGACCTGCCCGTCCGCGACGCTCTGAATCTTGCTCTGCAGCTCGGATCCTTCCGCGCAGCCATAGGCCTTGATCATGAACTGTCCCCACGCCTGCGCGTCCCCGGTGGGCGAGCCTCCGGGGATCCCGACCTCGATGCGATCGTCCACCATGAAGGCCAGCCACGCGGCTTTCCCCTCCTTGGAGAACCCGCGCAATGCGACCTTCTGGACGTCGCCGCCGGCCTGCTCCGCGAGGCGCTGAAGCAGCGTGATCGCGCGCAGGTCCGTCTTCGCGAGCGCGAGCGGGAAGTAGCCGCGGATGTAGTCGGCCGGGATGCAGCGGTTGACGCGCGCGAGGTGTTTCCCGGAGGCCTCGTTGATATCGGAGCGCGCGGTGTACCCGGCCTGCACCCAATTCGGATACTCACCGTGGTAGAGGACGGGCATGCCGAAGTAGCGCGCGATGGTGGCGGCGGTGCCGGTGTCGACCTTGTCGACCCCGTGGGCGGCCAAGACGAATCCGAGGTTCGGATGGTCGGTGTTGGGATAGCCGTCGGGGATATAGACGGCCGCGGCCTCTTTCAGCGTCACATCGACGGGGTCGCCTTCGGGCGTGTAGGCAGGAAAGACGGCCCCCACCAATCCCCGAAGTAGATCGTGACGCCCGATTCCTTGCGCGTGGAGGTCTGTTTCCAGCCGAGCTCTTCGAGCGTCAGCGCCTTCACGGCCGCGAGGTCGACGGCCTCGCGGATCGAGCTGGGTAGGTTGGGATTGGCGAGCGTGTCGGCGTCCGTCTCGGAGGCGCTGTCGGCGGGGACGTCGGCGCTCGTGGCGGTGTCGCCGCTGGTCGCGACCGCGGTGTCATGCGCGTGCTGATGTTTGCCATCCCCACACCCGGTGACCAACGCCACGAGCACGAGGGACCATCCGAAACGATCGTTTTGCATGTTGAACATGGGCGCGACATGCACGCTCGGACCCGCCGCTGTCAAGGCCCACATTGGCAAAGTCGGAGTGTGCCAATATGCCCCGAGATGGCACTTAGCCCGACCCCGACCCCGACGCGCGATCGCGTTCGCGTCGCGAGAGGCCACGACCACGTTTCGATAGGCCGACGCCGGCGCCCATGGTAGCGACAGGCTGGCGGAGGAGTGCGGGGTGTACGACGTCGTCTTTCAAGGAGCGCTCGCGAAGCTCTGGGTCATGTTGCACGCGGTTTCGGCGATCGTGCTGGTCGGGGCCGCGACGCATCAGGCGGTCGTCACCTGGGGCGCGCTGCGCGGTCGCCCGCGACCCCGACTCGCGCGCGTCTATGGGGCCGTCATCGCCGTGAGCTACGCCGTGACGCTCGTCCTCGGGGCGCTCGCGTACCCGGCGTTTCGCGTGAACGTGCGCGGATTGTACCTCGATGCGAATGCCGTATGGGCCTCGAATCTATTTGACATCAAAGAGGATTTCGCCGCGCTCGGCTTGCCGCTCGCGCTCGGGGCCTGGGGGCTCGGACGGGTCGCGGCGCGTGCCGCGGAGCCCAGGTCGCATCCGCTGCCGGTCGCGGTGGTGGCGGTCTTCGCCACGGCGGCGATCGTGTGGTTCGATGTGGTGTCCGGCCTCCTCATCACGCTCACGCGGGGGGTCTGACGTGGGGGATACGGCTGTAACGTCGCGCTCCCACACCGCGCTCTGCTTGGCGATTGCGGCTTTCGCGGTGGCGTTCACGCTGCCGACGCTCGTGCCGCTTCCGCTGCTTTGGTACCACCCGCTCGAGGGCGCGTGGCGCTTCGAGGTGACGCCGACCACCGTGGCGATGGGCTGGTATGGGCGGCTTCTGTGGGGCGTCCTGGCGGCGGGGATCGGCTTGGCGCTCGGGCGTTTCGTGCCCGCGCGGCTGACGCTGACGCGCACGGCGCAGGCTTGGTGGGCGCTCGCGACGCTGGCGGTCGTCGTCGCCGCGATGACGATCTTGGTGGTCACAATGGTCGGGCGCACGCCGGTTCCGCTGGCCCCACCGGGGTCGGCGTCAGGGGCGACAGCCGATGAGCGGACCCTCTTCGCGCACGAGCTGCGCGAGTGAGGCCCGATCCGCGCGCGTCAGGTCCGCCATGCGCTCGGCGAAGGCTTGCGTCTCGCGGGTGAGCGCGTCGCGCGTGACCGGGTCGCCGAGGCGCGCGCGGAGCGGCGCGTGGGCCGTGCCGCCTTCGAGGCGCGGCGAGCGCGCGTGCGCCTGGCCGAGGAGGCGCCCGAGGTAATGCGCAAACTGGGTGGCGTCGTCGGGCGTGAGGCTCCCGTCCGCGAGGCCGCCCCAAAGGCGCTCGCGCTCGAAGCCCTTTTGGTAGGCGGTCCGCTCGCGCACACGGTAGGAGGCATCGGCGCCGGTGACGAAGGCGAGCAGGGCGTCGCCGCGAGGGTCGCGTTGCAGCGCCTGCTCGGCCGCGACCGAGCGCGCCGCGGGTGATGGGAACGCGCGATGCGCGTGGGCCGCGGGAAGCGTCCACGTGGGCGCGGGCGCGACCTCCTTGAACTCGATCATGAGGCCGCCCGCGGGCGCTGGCGGGGGGGGCTCGGGCTCGGGCTTGGGCTCGAACTCGGGCTCGGACTCGAACGCGGGCTCGGGCTCGGGTTCCGGCTCGGGCTCGGGTTCGGGCACGTCGTACCAAACGTCGAAGCGGCGTAGCGCGAAGCTGGCGATGCCCACCCCGAGGCGCCGCGCCATGGCGCTCGCCTCGCCGCGCAGGATGACCTCGCGCAGGTCCTCGGGCAGCCCGTCGCGCGCCGCGGCGCCAGGGGACCACTGCGCCATGAGGTCGCGCACGAGCGCTTCTTCTGCGGCCGTGCACGGCACGAAGCGCTCGTCCTCGACGAAGGTCGGCAGCGGCGCGTCATGGTCGAGCGCGCGGAGCTCCGCGCGATCGCCGCCGGCCACTTCGGCCCGCGCGACGAGCTCGCTTGCGACGCGGGGCAGGGGCCCGAACGCGTCGGGGTCCACGAGTCCGGCCGCGTATCCGGCCACGACCGCGTCGATTGCGCGCGCGCGGTCCGCGTCGCCGAGCGGCGCCTCGTCCCAGACCAGGGCGACGCCAGTGGCGAGGCGCCGGAGGTCGTGAATCCAGGGGCCCCAGCTTGCGGCATCGAAATCGTTCCACTCGATCGTCATCGTGCCGCCGTCGCCCGGCTGGGCCTGAACGCGGCCCGGACCGGGCACGCGGAAGGTGCCGGCGTTCTCCGGGTGCGGGTCGCCGACGAGCATGATCCAGTCGGCCTCGGGCACGGTGATGGCGCTCGGTTCGCGCGCGCGCCCAGCCGCGTCGTAGTGGTCGGCGTGCCAGAGGGCGAGGGTGCCGCGGAAGTAGACGAACGGCTCGTCGGCCATGAGCGCGAGCTTGTCGGCGACGGCGCGCGGGTCACGCACGAGCGTCGCGTGCAGATCGCGGCAGAGGCCCGCCTGTAGCCACACCGTGCGCGCGTCTCGCGGCTCCTCCCCACACGCCCCGAGGCCCGCCCAGAGGGCGAATCCGCTCGCGATGAGGCGGGTGCGACGCGACATGCGTCATCGTTACGCCGCACGGAGCAGGGCGTCGAGCCCCCGACCGCATGGGCGCGAAGATGTCACCGGAGCGCCACAAACGGGCCTCGCCGGCCGCTCAGTCCACGGGCGCTCAGGCACTCACGCCGTAGTGTTTTGCGAGCTCCGTCAGGGCTTCGCCCGTCTGGACCGCGATGCGCTGCATGTGCGGGAGGGTATCGCGGCAGCCGGTGAAGCCGAAGTTGAGGCGCCCGGCATAGCTCTGACACGTGATGTTGAGCGCCTGACCGTGGACCGGCACGGACACCGGGTAGGCGCCTTCGAGGCGCGCGCCGCGGAAGTACAGCTGGCGTTCGGGGCCTGGCACATTCGAGATGCAGACATTGAACTGCGGCGTGACGCGCCCGCTCATGCCGAGGACCTGCTGCAGGCCGGACGGCATCAGCATCACGGCCGAGAGCTGCAAGATCGCGTTCTTGGAGAGGTTTTGGATCTGCTCTTTGGCGCGGCGGGTCGAGGCCATGATCGCCTCCATGCGCGCGCCTGGATCCGCGAGGTGCGTCCCGAGCGACGCGAGGATCGTACCGACCGCATTGCCGCCGCCCCGGTCGTCCTTGGGGCGGATATTGACCGGGCACATCGCGACGAGCGGCTTGTCGGGAAGCGCGTTCAGGTCCTGGAGGAACCGGCGCAGCGCGGCGCCCGAGAGCGCGAGCACCACGTCGTTGAGCGTGCCGCCGGCGGCTTTGGCGATGGCCTTGATCTGGTCGAGCGGGTAGTTCTGCGTCGCGAAGCGGCGGTTGCGGCCGATGCGTCCGTTGAGGACACACTTGGGCGCGGCGAGCGGCCCGATGATCCCGGTGTCGCCTTCGCGGACCGCCCGCCACATGTCACGAAGGACGCCGGTGACGTCGCGCGCGACCTCGAGCTGCGCGCGCACCGCGGCGTAGATCGGGTTGCCGCCGGTGGCGACCGGCTCGGGGCGCGGCGCGCGCTCTCCTTCGGAAATCGCGAAGAAGAACGGCGTGTCGCGGGCGCTCGGATCGGGCGACATGCTGCGCGCGAGGATGCGCATGGCCGAGAAGCCGTCGACCAGCGCGTGGTGCATCTTGGCGTAGAAGGCGAAGCGTCCGCGCTCTAGGCCCTCTATGATGTGCACCTCCCAGGGCGGGCGATGGAAGTCGACGGGGTTGCTGTGGAGACGCGACACGAGCACACCCAGCTCGCGCTCGTCGCCCGGCGTGGGAAGTGCCGAGCGGCGGACGTGATAGTCGATGTCCGGCGTCGGGCCCTCGACCCAATGGTGAACCGGATTCACCATGAAATCCGGGGTCTTGAGCTTGAGATTCCACGGACTGAAGATGCGGCGCTCGTCGCGCACCTCGTCGACCCACTCGCGCAGGAAGTCCGGTGGTGCGTCGTCGGGCGGCGTGAAGGGCAGGAGTCCCGCGACGTGCATCATCGTCTCGCGGGACTCGCTGTAGAGAAACAGCGCGTCCATCGGGCTCAAGCGTTTCATCATGCGATGAGTGTCCGAGTCCGAGGGCGGTTTGGCAAGCGGCCCCGGAGGGCGGCTTCTTGCGCGGGTCACCTCAGGGCGTGAGCCTCAGGGCGTCAGCCTCAGGGCGTCAGCCTCAGGGCGTCAGCCTCAGGGCGTTAGGTCGATGACGCTCGTGAGCTGCGCCGCGGTATTGTTGGTGTACGTACGATCCGCCAGCTCGAGCACGGCGCCGACCTCGGTGAAGCGTTGCTGGATGGACCCGGGCTCGACCGTGGTGCGAATGCTGTTGTGATCGTACGTGGTGCCGGCCGCGTTGTCGGATGCGCCGGCCGTGTTCGGGGCGCCCGCGGCGATGACGTAGGCGAGGTCGGGATTGACGCGCGCGAGGCGAGCGCCCGCGGCTCGAAAGCCCTCGTATTGAATCAGGATATGCGGGTAGTCGGGGGCCGACTGCACGTGGTCCTGCTGGCTTGCGATGACCAGGAACATCAGATCGGGGAAGCGTGTGACGGCCGCGTCGATCCAGTAGACGCCGTTGCGGACCTGCCAGAAGGCGGTCGCCTCGGCGGCGGTGGCAACCGTCGCGGGGCTCGCGGGGAAGACGCCGTTCGCGGCCGCCGCGGTGGTCACCTGGCCTGACCAGTAGTTCGTGCCGTCGTGCGTGGTGGCGCGGAAGACGAAGTCGCTGCCGGCCGCGGTGCCCGGGTTGGCGGCGCCGCTGTGATCGGCGTCGATGTAGAAGACGCCCGTGATACTGCCGGTAGGCTGCTCGAGCGTGAAGCCTGCGTCCCAGCGCAGATCGGTCCAGCTCCAGACCCCGTTGGTCGGGTTGTAGGCGGGGTTCACGGTCGGGCTCGGCGTGCTGGAGCCGTTCGCCTTCACGCCGTGATCGGAGATGGGCACGCCGTCGCCGACGGGGGACTCCCAGTTCACGATCCAGGCGATCTTGGGCGGCGCGGTCGTGCCGGCGCCGGCGGCCAGGATTGTGGCGTTGCCGCCGTTCGAGGACCCGAGCATGCCGATATTGCCATCGAGCGCGACATGCGGCGCGACCAACTCGGCGAGCGAATCGCCGTCGGTCGTGTCGAGGGTGCCAGCCGCGAAGCGCAGGACGTCCTGCAGGGCGCCCCAGCAGTTCGGGCCGCGCATGTCGTAGGTCCCGCCCGAGGCGGTATCACCGGTGCCACCACCGGGGTAGTTGAACTCGAGGACGATGAAGCCCTCGTCGACCAGCGGCAGCGGGTCGGCCTTGATGCCGGTGGCGCCCCAGCCGCCCTCGACCAGGACCACGACGGGTGCGCCGCTCGCGTAGCGCTCGGTCATCGGGACACGAAGGCGGACGGCGATGCCCTCGCTGCCGGCGACCGCCGAGGGGATGTGGAAGTCGGCCGTCCCGCCGGGGCCGGGGCCGACCGTCGTCGTGGTGCCGTTGTCGTATGTGTAGGTCGTCAGGACCGCGTCGAGGTTGGTGTCCCAGCGATCGGCGCGGCTGCGATCGGCCATCTCGGCGATGCCGGCCAGCGCCGCGGCTTGGTTCACACCGGGGCCGGCCGCGAGGCCCGCCTGCCCGGCGTTCGCCCAGTCCGAGGGCGGGCTGTTCGCTGCAACGTCGGGGAAATCTGTCGTGGCGAGGACCGCCTTCCCGTAGGCGCGATCGGGGTTGAGACGGGTCCAGAGGCCGGCGGCGCGGAAGCCGTCCCAGGCCTGATGGATGTGGGGTTTGTCGGCGAGGATCTGGACGTGGTCGCGCACCGAGAAGACGAGCATGACGTGCAGATCCATGCCCGTGAGCAGCGGGTAGCGCGTGACGCTCTGGCGGTAGGCCCAGAGGGTCGCCGCGTCCTCGGGGGTCGTGAGGGTCGCGGGCCAGCTGCCCGCGGTGAGGCCGTTGGTGCGGAGCGCGGTGGTGAGCCGGGCCGAGTAGATCTGCTTGCCGTACATCGACGGGATCTTGTTGCCCAGGACGTGGTCGCCGGCGGTCACGGTGCCGCTGCCGTCGAAGTCGAAATAGGGGTGGCTGCCGTTCCAGCGTGCCTTGCTGTAGTCGAGGTCGAGCTCGGTCGCGTCGTACGAGGCCGGGTAGGTGTAGGCCGGGTTGGGGACGGGCGTATTGGCGTCGTCGAAGTAGCCGACCTCCATCGCCGAGACGGCGTCGGTGGTCGGGTTCTCGCGGCCGACGAACCACTTCACGGCGGCGAGATCCGCCTTGTGCAGCGCGAGGACGTTCACGGCGCCGATGCCCGGGTGCGAGAAGGCGTAGAGGCCGAGCTCGTCATGGAGGGCGGCGAACGGCAGGCGGTCGGCCATGAGCCAGCCGTCACTGTCGCGGAGCTCGCCGGCGAGGTAGCGCAGCACATCGGCGAGCGCTTGGATCGAGAGCTCGCCGCCGTAGTCGATGCTGCCGTCGCTCTTCGCGCCCGTGGCGGCGTCGCTCATGCCCGGGAGCAGCGGGGCGACCTGGATGAAACCGGCGCGCCAGGCCTCGTTGGAGGCGCAGAACGCCTTCGGATCGGGCGTGAAGAACGTTGGGATCTCCATGACGATCGGCGCGCCCGCGGGGTAGCGAGCGACCTTGGGGAGGTGCAGCCGGACGGCGATCTTGCCGATGCCTTCGGACGCGACGTAGACGACGACCGTGTCCCCGGCGGCTGTGATCGGGGCCGTTGCGTCGGGAGCGTCGAGCGTGTCGGCGCCGTCAATCACCACCGTGTCGGCGGGCGTCGTCTCGGCGCTCGTCTCGGTGGGCGTGGCCTCGGTCGCAGGCGCGTCCATGGCGGTCGCGGTGGTGCCCGTGGCGGTCGCGTCGAGGTCGGTCGCGTCGTTGCCCGCCGTGTCGCCAAGGGTCGTGTCGGTCGCGGTCGTGTCGGTCGCGGCCGGGTCGTCGTCGCCGCAGGCGCCGTGGGCAAAGCACAAGAGCAGTGACACGAGAGCAAGACGTGGCTTGTCCATGCGGACTCCGAAGGTCAGGAGAAGATCGCGCCGAACGCGTGCATGCAGAGGTACGCGACGAGTGCCGACATCGGCAACGTGAGGATCCATGCGACGACGATGTTGCCGGCCACCCCCCAGCGGATCGCCGAGAGGCGCGTGCTGGCGCCGGCGCCCATGATCGCGGCGTTGATGCAGTGGGTCGTCGAGACCGGGACCCCGAATGCGCTCGCGCTGAGGATCGTGGCGGTGCCGGCGGTTTCGGCCGCGAAGCCGTGTAACGGCGTGATGCGAATGATCTTCGAGCCCATCGTCTTGATGATGCGCTTGCCGCCGGCGGCCGTGCCGATCGCGATCGCCGCGGCGCACGCGAGGACGACCCACATCGGGATGGCTCCGGGCGAGGTCGGCGCCATCCCCTCCGGGAGCTCGCCCGGGTGCGCCGCCATGAACGACGCGAGCGCCAAGGCGATGACCCCCATCACCTTTTGAGCGTCGTTCGAGCCGTGCGCGAACGCCATCGCGCACGCGGACGTGAGCTGCATGCCGCGCGAGGTCCGGTTGACGGTCGCGGGGCGCGCCCGCCGAAACGCCCAGATGAGTCCGACCATCATGAAGAACGCGATGATGAACCCGAGCAGCGGGGACACGATCAGCGGCACGAGCACCTTCTGCCAAAGCGCGCCCCAGTTGAAGGCGTCCATGCCGGCGTGAGCCGTGACGGCGCCCGCGAGGCCGCCGACGAGGGCGTGCGACGACGACGAGGGGATCCCTTTCCACCACGTGAAGAGGTTCCAGACGGACGCGCCGACCAGCGCCGCCAAGACGACCGTCTGATTGACGTCCGTCTCGCTGGCGAAGCCGCCGGCGATGGTCTTGGCGACCGCGGTGCCGGCCAACGCCCCGGCGAAATTGAAGAGCGCGGCCAAGATGACCGCCGTCCGGATGTGGAGGACGCCGGTCGACACCGAGGTCGCGATGGCATTCGCGGCGTCGTGGAACCCGTTGATGTAATCGAAGATGAGGGCCGCAACGATGACTGCGATGAGCAGGCTCAGCATGTCGGCTCAACCGTGCTTGACGGCGAGGTGGGTCAGCGTGGAGCCGACGTGCTCGCAGTAGTCGACCGCCATCTCCAGATCATCGAGGACGATCTTGGTTCGGAAGATCTCTCTCGCGTCGTTGCCGTTGGGGTCGTGGAAGAGCTGCGAGATGGCGTTGCGGAAGATCTGGTCGGCCTCTTTTTCGAGGCGCCGGAGCTGACGCGTCTGCTCGACCATCTCCTTATAAGCGCGCTTGCGCAGGTTCGGCATGGCGAGCGCGAGCACCTCGGTGCACTGGACCAGCAGGCGCGCGAGCTGCGTCATCGCCTCGGAGGGCTTGTCGACGCCATAGAGGACGGCCGCGCGGGCGGCGCCGTTGGTGAGGTCGAGGACGTCGTCGAGCTCCTTCGAGAGGCGCTGGAGGTCCTCGCGATCGATCGGCGTGACGAACGTCTTGGCGAGCGCCTCCTCCATCGCGTGTACGACGGAGTCGCCTTCGTGCTCGAGGATCTGCACCGCGGCGCTGATTTCGGCCGCCGAGCCACCCTCGGCGCTGCCGAAGCGGGCCAACGCCAGGGCGCCGCGGTGGGCCGTCGTGGCCTGCTGCTCGAGGAACGCGTAGAATTTGTCCTCGCGCGGGAGGAGCCAACGAATGAAGCTTTGGACGCCCATGGGCTGGCTCATCGCGCTTCGCGCGCGATTGGTCAAGCGGGGCCAGGGGGGCGAGCGCCAAGGCCCATGCGAACGCCCTCGTCGAGATGGTTGACCTGTCGTCAGGTGCGGGTCCGTGGGGGGTGCGGGCTGCGCGGTTGGGGCAGTAGCTCGGCATCTTGACGGCTGTTCGAGCCGTGTTAGCGTCCGCCCCATCCGAGCGAGGAGCTCGAATTCAACTCTAGAGGAGGGTTCTCATGGCTGCTAATGCGACGCCTACCGGCAAGCTCACTGCTGGTGGAATTGGCGGGTTCCTACTCGCCGGTGCGATGGTTTTGTTGTTCGTCAGCGAAGCTGCAGGCGCCGGCGGCGGTGCTGGTGGTGCCGGTATTCTCGGGCTGATCGCCTTTCTTCTCGTCGTCGGTGGCGGTATCTGCCACGCACTCGGCTATTTCGGGATGGGCAACTCCCTTCCCGGCATTCTCGCGATTGTCTTCGGTATCGCGCCGGTCCTCGCGATCGTGCTTCCGATCGTCGGTGGCCTCACGATGCTGCGCATCTCCCTTCTCATCCTCTTCGGTAGCGGTGGTCTCCTCGGGATCCTCGGCGGCATCTCGCTGATGGGCAAAGAGAGCGCGGGCGGGCTCGGCAAGGCCGGCGGCATCGTGTCGCTCATCGGCGGCGGCTGCATGGCGTTCACCGCCGTGCTCACGCTGATCCCGGATCTCGCGATCAGCCTCGGCGGCGTCGCCTCGATCATCTCGATGGTCGGGCTCTTCGGCTCGGCGGCGGGCTTCGCGCTCGCGGGTGTCACGATGCTCGGCCAGCGCAACGCGGCCTGAGGCTTCGTCAGGTCAAGCGCACGGCATTTCGTTATGCGGCCACGGGACGCCCATCTCACGATGGGCGTTTTGTTTGTGTGCCCAGCATGGGCATCGACTTGGAGGTGCAAGTCCTCCTGGGAACTGGTCATGGTGACCAAAGGGAACCGCAAGCTGGGAACCGCGAGGGACCTGTTGAAAGAAGCGGGGAACGCAGCCGCGGGCTGACGTACAGGAATCGGATCGGAGGCGACCCGAGCCAGGGCGAGTGGGCAAGTGACCACGAAGCTCTCGTGACCAAGGTCGAGGGGCGTAAATCCGGCAGTCGCGCGGTGAAGGCGCGGTCTTGGCGATCCCCGAGATTCGGCCAGCGACCTCGAGGGGGTGCCACTCCCCCCAATGCGCTCGCTGCTGAAGTTCCGACATTTCCTGCGGCACACCTTTGCCGTCGAGCTCGACCGGTCCAACCTGGTCGCGCTCGGGCATGACCTCCGGTTGGTGGATGCGCCAGTGATCGGGGCGATCGCCGCCTTCGAAGGGTTCCTAAGACAAGCGGGAAACGCGTTGAACGAGTGAGCACCGTGTGGGAGCCAGGCGCCTCCCGCGCCGTCAGTCGCCGAGCATCCGTCTCGCCTGCCTCCGGCTCAGCCGGATGTGGATCTCGTCGCCTTCGAACACCACGACCGACTTCGGGATCCCGACGGTGGCCACGTGCGCGACGATACGTTTGACGAGTGCGCGATCATCCCTCCCCTCTTTGACCTCGGCGAGCGTCGGCGGACGCTTGGGCTTGGCGGCCGCGCCGGCGCCCCGGAGCTCTTTGACCGTCACGCGCGCGAGGGGCTTGCCGTCGATCGTCGCTCCGCCCTTCGCAAGCGCCGCGGCCGAGTCGTCCTCGGGCGTGGCCTTGGCATAGGCGACGAGCGCGTAGGCCTTCTCGACTCCGAGCCGGACCGCCTCCGCGCGCGGGAGCTGCTCGGCCACCGCGACGAGCTTCCAGAGCGTCGACTTCTTCATCCCGAGGCGCGCGTCCGCGAGCGCTTCGAGCGACGCAAACCCGAGCGCCGTCGCCACGCCCTCGTTGCGCATCGCCGCGAGCACCCGCCCGAGCTCCCAGAAATCCCGCGCGATCTTCGCCTTCAGGGCGATGGCTTGTTCGAGCAACGCCTCGCCCCGGTTGGCCAGCGCGCCCTTGGCCCCACGTCCTTGCGACACCAGCGCCTGAGCCGTCTTCTGGATCTCCGACTTCGTCTTCATGCGACCTCCGTGACGCTGAGCGTAGTGGCAGTTTCGAATGTGCGGTAGTCGGACTCCAGTCGACTGGAGTCCGGACTCCAGTCGACTGGAGTCCGGCCCGATCCCCGAGAAAGGGTCCGAAAGCCCGGGTTCCGCGCGGGTCAGGCGATTGCCTCGAACGCGTTCCCGGAGCATGATTCGAGCGCACCCCTAGTATGTGCTCGTCGTACGTCAGCGGCGGGCGCGCCGTCACTGCCTACCGGGCAGCCTGACTCGGTCAGGCGTTCCGCGAACTCTGGAGCCTCGATGGACTGCCGAACCTCAAGGGTCGTGGCCGTTGGCCTTGTGCTACTTTGCTCTCTGGCGCCCGGTTGCGGTGGAGACGCCGGGCGCCGCCCCGTCGGAGGCGAATGCGAGAGCGGCGACGGTTGCCTGTCGGGCGTGTGCGGCGCCGGGACCTGCCTCGACGCCACGGCGGACAGCGACAGCGACGGGCTTCTCAATGACCTCGAGTCGCGCCTCGGGTCGAACCCCGTCGATCCCGACACCGATCACGATGGTCGCGAAGACGGCACCGAGCTCTTGGGCGGCGTGCTCAAGAACGTCGACACCGACGGCGACGGCAAGGCCGACATCATCGAGAGCGCCACCGGCGATGCCGACGGCGACTGCATCACCGACCAGTTCGATGCGCAGAACGAGATACACAGCGACGACCTCTCGCCGATGCTCGACGTCGTTTGCCCGGTGAAGGGCATCTGCGCCGACCAACGCGCCCAATTCGGTGTGACGTGCGCGACCGGCGCCGCGACGTGCATCTATGACGACGTTCCGGGATATGCGGACCCCGAGATCACGTGCGACGGGCTCGACGAGAATTGCAGCGGCCTGGCCGACGAGAACTTCGCGGACCGCGACGCCGCCCTCGTCCCGGATCACGTCGCCGATTGCGTCGACACCGATTGGGATAACGACGGGGTCGCCGACGCGACCGACGTGTGCCCGACCGTGCCCGATGCGGCGCAGGTCGACGTGGATGGCGATGGGATCGGCGATGCGTGCGCGGGCCGCTATCGCCTCGTCTTCAGCGAGGCCCCGACGCGCGTGGTGCTCGGGACGGCGTTTGGCGCGGTCGTCACGCTTGCGGCGCCCGAGGACGAGGTCGCGGCCGGGGCCCCAGTGCCCGTCTTCCATGGCGTCGTCGCGCTCGCGATGGCGGACGGCACGCATACGATTCGCGGCCCGAGCGGGGCGGCGACCGCGACGGCCGTCGCCGGGGTCGCGACGTTCGCCGAGCTGCGCCTCGACGCGCCCGGCAACGCGCTCGTCATCGTCGCGACCAGCGGCGCGATCGGCGAAGGGCGAACGCCGCCGTTCGACGCCGAGGCCGGCGCGGTCACGAGCTTCCGAGTCGAGGGTGCGCCGGCGACGGTCGTGGCGGGTATGGCGTTCGGTTTCGACGTGGTCGCCCTCGACACCGAGGGCGCGGTCGTCGCGACCTATCGCGGCACGGTCGGTTTTGCGGCTTCCGACCTGAGCGGCACCGTGCCGGGCGCCCGCACGTTCACGGAGGCCGACGCTGGCCGTGCGGCGGTCAGCGGCATGGTGCTTCGCACCGCGGGACTCCAGACCGTGCGCGTCGTCGACCCCGCCGGGCCGGACGGCGGCGCCGAGTGGGTGCGCTTCGACGTGAGCGTCACGCCCGCCGGCTCCGGGCTCGTCGCCGTCTTCGCGGGCCCGCCGACGACGACGCTCGCGACGGCGACCTTCAGCGCGACGGTCGAGATCCGCGACACCTTTGGCAACCTCGCGACCGCGTATGCCGGCACCGTCACGCTGGGGACGAACGCCCCCAAGAGCGCGCTTCCTGCGGCGCGGATCCTGACGGCGGCGGACGGCGGCACGACCACGTTCACGGGTGTGGCGCTGCAGAGCGCCGGTAAGTGGCGGCTCCAAGGCTTCGCGACCGGCGCCTCGGATGCGGCCGAAGCGACGATCGACGTGGGGGCCGGCGCGGCCGTGCGCATCGCCTTCGACGCCCCGCCCACCGCGGCCACGGCCGGCGTTCCCGTCAGCGCCGCGGTCCGCGTGCTCGATGCCTACGGCAATCTCGCCACGACCTACACCGGCGCCGTCACGCTCACCAGCGACGACCCGCAGGCGATTCTACCCGTCGCGCACACGTTCGCCCCGGCCGATGGTGCGCAGACGACGTTCGCGGGCGTCACGCTGAAGACCGCCGGCCTGCGCACCCTCACCGCGACCGGGACGCCCGCGGGCGGCGCCGCGCTCACGGTCGACGGGGCGCTCACGGTTGCCCCCGCGGCAGCCTCGCGCTTTGACGTCGTGGCGGCCGATCCGATCGTGCCGGCCGGTGTGCCGACCTCGTTGCTGGTCACCGCGAGGGATCCCTTCGGCAACGTGGCGACCGGATACCTCGGGACGGTGGCCGTGACGACCGGCGACGTGAACGCGGACGTCCCCGGCGCAGCCGCATTCGAGGCGGCGGACGGAGGCATGCGCACCCTCGGCGGGCTCGTCCTCAGAACCGTCGGCTCGCAGACCGTGGTCGTCACCGACACCACGACGCAATCCTTACAGGGAAGTGCAACGATCGAGTGCAGCGAGGGCTCCGACATCCTCTTCAACTTCCGCGGTCTCGGCGAGCGCGTCGTCGCGGGCGAGCCCTTCGAGGTCACGCTCGAGGTCACGGATCTCTTCGGCAACCGCATCACCGACTACCAAGGCGTCGTCCACCTCTCGGCAACCGATCCCGATGCGGTCCTCGCGGCCGACTATCCGTTCACGGCGGGCGACGGTGGGATCCATACCTTCCAGGCGCTCGCGCTCGTGACCGCCGGCACCCACACCCTCCGCGCCGGAGATGCGAGCGACGCGAAGATCGCGACGAGCGCCATCCTCGGCGTGGACCCCGCGGCAGCCGATCACCTCGTATTGACGGGCCTCCCGAGCGCTATCCAAGCCGGCCAGGCGCAGACCCTGACCGTCACCGCGTACGACCCCTACGATAACCTCGCGACCGGCACGACGGGCACGCTCGACGTGACGACGACCGACAGCGCCGCCACAATTCCGGCGTCCGTCGACTTCGCAGCGGGCACCGGCATCGCCACGTTCCAAGTCACGCTCGTGACCGTCGGCGACTGGAAGCTCGGGGTGCAGGTCCGGCCCAGCGGGGCCCTCGCCGCCACCGCGACGACCAGCGTCTCGCCCGCCCCTGCGCACCACTTGGCCATCACCCCGGCGAGCGGCAACGTCACGGCGGGCGCCCCGTTTTCGTTCACCGTCACGGCGTTCGATCCTTATGAGAACATCGCCACCGGCTACACCGGGAGCGTGACGCTCTCGGTCGATGCGGGTGGCGCGACGCTGCCTCCGGCGGGCGCGTTCACGGCCGGCGAGGCGGGTGTTCACCCCGTCGCGGGCGTGGCGCTCGAGAAGGCCGGTGTCCGCACGGTCACCGCGACCGGCACCTTGCTCGCGAGCCCGTCCGCCACCGCGCAACGCACGGTCGGTCCGGCGGCGGCGACCCACTTCCGCGTCAACCTCCCCGCCAGCGCGACCGCCGGGGCAGGCTTCGCCGCGACCGTCACGGCCCTCGATGCGTACGACAACGTCGCGACGGGCTACCGCGGCACGATCGCACTGACGGCCGATCAAGGCGCGTCGACGCTCCCGACGTATCCATTCATCGCCAGCGACGCGGGCGTGCATCCGTTCGCGGGGCTCGCGCTCATGCAGGCCGGCACGCGCACGGTCACCGCGACCGACACCGTATCCGGAGGCGTGACCGGCGCCGCCTCGACGACGATCCAGCCGGCCGCGGTTCATCACCTGACGCTGGCACCGGCCACCGGCTCGACCGCCGCCGCGGCGCCCTTCACGCTGACCGTGTCGGCGCGCGACGCCTTCGAAAACCTCTGCCCGAGCTACCGCGGTACGGTCGGTTTCACGGTCGACAGCGGGGCCGCCACGCTCCCGACAGCGTACCCGTTCACGGCCGGCGATGCGGGCACCCACACGTTCCCGAACGGCTTCGCGTTGACGCTTGCCGGCGCGCGCACGATCACCGCCAAGGACTCGGTCACGCCCTCGATCGCGGGCACGGCGGAATACGCAACGGATGGCGACGACTGCGCCGACGCCCCCTGCCAGAACGGCGGCACGTGCATCGACGACGGCGCTACGTTCCACTGCGAGTGCGCGCCCGGCTACTCCGGGGACACCTGCCAGACCTGCGACGCCCCCGCGACCTACTACCGCGATGGGGACGGCGACGACTATGGCGACGACGCTACGGCTCGCGAAGCCTGCGCGCCGCTCGGCGCTCCGTATGTCACGCTCGCCGGCGACTGCGACGACCAGGCTGGCGGCACCCATCCCGGCGCCATCGACAACGCCATCGACGGGATCGACCGCGACTGCGATGGCTGGGACTCGGTCGTGGTCTTCGACGGGATCGACGCCCTGCAGTCGTGGTCCGTCCCCGCGAGCGTCACGGCCGTCTACGCCAAGGTCTGGGGCGCGGGCGGCGGCGGCGGCGGCGGCGCGGGCGGCTACGCCGAGGGGTGGTTGTCGGTGACCCCGGGCGAGTCGCTCTCGATGCTCGTCGGTGGTCCTGGCCAGGTCTACAACCAGGCGATCGGTGGCGCGGGGGGCTTCGGCGGCGGCGGCCCGGGCGGCGATGCGATCTACAACTCC
>SXGT01389293.1_pt1 | contig 24255 bp, 14 predicted proteins | sample 3176221 | NCBI WGS metagenome assembly SXGT01 (sample SAMN11356862, study PRJNA531348) | freshwater metagenome | isolation source: freshwater sample F1-120 | place: China: Fuxian Lake, Yuxi | collected 2017-12-25
AATGAACTTCGGCCATACTGAGCTGATTCGCCATCACAGGCTCCTTGAGCAAAAAGTTGCTCAAGCCTGAACGACAAATCCCTTCTCATCTGGCCGGTTTCAACGCGCCCATGCGCGGCAGGGACAACGCGCCCAATGACAATCCAGTACTTCGTGGCCGTACCGGCCCGGCAGGCAAACTCCCATTCCGCTTCGCTGGGAAGCCGGTAACCGGTCCCGTCCAGCGGCGTGATCGTTTCACCGGCGCGGAAGTAAAACGGCTTGAGTTTTTCCTGTTTGCTCAACTTGGCGCAGAACTCGGCTGCGTCATTCCAGATCACCATTTCCACCGGGTGCTTGGCCGTCTCCAGCCCGGCGACCGCCTCTTTGCCAGCCCCCATCGGAGCAAAGTGCGAGGGATTCACGCCCATCACCTTTTCGTATTCGGCCTGCGTGACTTCATTCACGCCCAGATAGATCGGCTGTGTCAGGATCACCTTGTGCTGCGGGGCTTCGGACTTAATGCACTCGTGCCAATGCTTGTCGTTCGGGTCGGCATCCTTGAGGGCCGCCTCGATCTCCTCCTTGGTGCTGCCCATGTCGAACTCGCCGGGCGGGATGAGGCGGAACTTCATGCCGAGGGAGTTGGTGTACTCGACCGGCACGCCGAGGTACTTGGCCCACGCCTTTTGATGGTGTTGGGCTTGCTCGGCATCAAACGGCGCAATCGCCGGCGGCGGTGCCTCGGCGGGCCAACCGTGCCAGGTGGAGGGGCGAGGGGCGAGGGGTGAGGGGCGAGATGAAGAAGAGGAAGACTCGGTAATCTCGACTTTTTTCGTGTCATCGGGAACGGTGACTTCGAGTGTGGTGCCGTCTTTCTTGGTGATCTTGATGATGATCCCGGCCAGCACGGCGAAGGCGACGAAGGCGGCGGCGATCAGCCAACGGCGTTGGATTGCTCTGTGCGGCGAAAGTCGCGGCGTGACGATGCTCGTCGTTTGCGAGTCGGTCAGATTTCGGGAGGGCGCGGTGGGCTGCGAATCGCTAAGTACATCAACGTCCGTCGCCGATGGCCTGTCACGTGGTGCGTCTACGTAGCCATCACGCTCTGCGTGATGAGCGGAGCGCGGAGTGGACGTCCAAGGTTCCTCCGATGTGGAGCGCGCGGAGGATTGCGTTTCTGGGAGTGCTGGTTCGGAAATGGGGGTTGGTGAAGCATTCGGCTCGTCACGCGGAGCGTGACGGCTACGTTCGTCGCGGCGAGTGAAGGGTTCCAGCGCGGTGACGACTTCGGCGGCGGTTTGGAATCGGTCTTCGGGCTTCTTCGCCAGCAGGCGTTGGAAGAGTGCGTTCAATTCGGCGGGGACGCTGTTTCGGAGTTGCATCAGGTCGGGTGGCGAGGTCTCCGAGTGCGCTTTCATGATGTGCAGGAACGAACGGACCTTGCCGGTGTCGAACGGAGCCTTGCCCGTCAGCAAATAACTGAGCGTACAACCCAGCGAGTACAAGTCGGCTCGTGCATCGGCCGAGCGGGTGTCGTCCCATTGCTCTGGAGCCATGTAGTCCGGCGTGCCGAGCATCTGCCCCGACGACGTCAGCCCTGCGTTCTCTTTGTCGTCGCCGCCCAACCGTGCCAATCCCAAGTCGAGGAGTTTGACTTGACCGCTCTTGGTGAGGAACAAGTTCGAGGGCTTGATGTCCCGATGCACGAGGCCATGCTCGTGAGCGTGCTGCAAGCCCAGCGCCGCCTGCCGAATCGTCTTGCAAGCGTCACGCACGGAGAGCACGCCACGCTCTTTGACCAAGACCGACAGGTCCGTACCCTCGATGTACTCCATGACGAGGTAATGCGTGCCGTTCCATTCGTCCGCGTTGGTGGCCTTGATGATGTTGGGATGATCGAGCTTGCCGACCGCCTTCATCTCCCGCTCGAACCGCGACACCAACGCGGCGTTCGTCGCGAAACTCGGCGGCAGCACCTTCAATGCGAACGTCTTATCCAGCTTGGTGTGCCGAGCTTCTTAGACGGCTCCCATGCCCCCCTGGCCCAGCTTGCGAATCAGGTAATACGGCCCCAGCTTCGAGCCGGCCGCCACTTCACCCGATTTCGCCTGCTTCGTCTGCGACGCTTCATCCCCTGACTCGGACTGCGTCTTCTGAATGCAAGTGCGAGCGTCCGTCTCTGCGGACGATGGCACGACGGAATTCGTGGGAGAATCACCTGCGATCGCCGGCGAGTTCTCCGTGTCCGATACCGGTACGCCATCTGGCTCGGCCATCAAGTCACCTCATTGGTTTGTTCGCATCCAAATTCGCACGCGATACGTTAGCGAGATTAACAGCAATCTCTCCACCAGCCACTCCGAGGTCGCGAGAATTTATGAACTCGGCCCTCTTAATTTGTCAGCCGCTAAGATCTTCGATCGCACCGAATCTGATGCAGTTGCAGCGGTGCTCGACCGGGCCTATCGTCCGACTCGCAGAACAAACACGAATGGCTCGCGAGTTTTTGCCCGGCCGCACGCCTGGTTGTCTCTTCAGATTCCAAAGACAGGTTGATACGCAAGGATTCTTGGCGAATGGTCGCACGCAGCATGACAACTCAGACACTTCGCTACGGCGACGAGCAACTCTTCTCGATGGAACTTGAACCGAGCCGTCTGGCCTTTCGGCACGAGCCGCCCGCTCCGATCGCCGACTTCACAAGCGAACTGAAGCGGCAGTTGGACTCGCCGCTCGATTTTCCGCCGCTGGAGATGGCCGTGGTCCCCGATGACCGCATCGTCATCGCTCTAGGGCGGCACACGCCCGGAGCGGCGGAAATCATCGCGGCCGTGTGGCGTATCTTTGAACGGCGATCGGTGAAGCCCAAGGACGTCACGATCCTGCAACCCGCGAGCTGGAATGCCAGCCAACTGCCCGACCCGCGCGAGACGCTGCCGGCTGCGGTGCGAAAGGCGATGCACTGGACGATTCACGACGCAACGGACAAGAAACGAGAACGCTTCCTCGCGAACTCGGCGAACGGTGAGCGAATCTATTTGGACTGCGACGTCGTGGACGCAGATTTCGTGTTGCCTGTGGGAGCGGTCGGCTTCGATCCGTTGTTGGGCTTTCGGAGTGCCGGCAGCGCGATCTTTCCGGGGTTGTCCAACATCGATTCGATGGCCAAAGCGCGCGGGCAGGATCATGCGGAACTGCGTCCCACGGACGATCGCCCGTTGCGGCAACTGCAAGACGAAGTCGCTTGGCTGTTAGGCGTGCAGTTCGGCATTCAAGTCTTGCCGAGTCTCGGCGGCCAACCGGCCGGAGTCGTTTGTGGTGCTTTGGAGGCGACGACTTCGGCCGCTCGCGATTGGCTTCAGCAACACTGGCTGGTCGAGCAACCGCAACGCTGCGAAATCGTCGTGGCCGCGATCTCTGCGAATGCCGCCGGTGCGAGCTGGGAGGAAGTCGGAGCCGCGTTGCAATCGGCACGCAATCTCGTGCAGCGGGGAGGCAAGATTGTCTTGCTGACAAATCTCTCGGCCGAACCGACCGAAGGATTCCGTTATCTCCAGCAATGTGAATCACCGCGAGAAGCTTTGAAGCCGTTGCGGTTGGAAGCGCCGCCGGACGTGATCCCCGCCAGCCGACTCGCCTCCGCCGCCGATTGGGCGACGGTGTATTTGGTGAGCAGCTTGAATCCCGGACTGGTCGAGAGTTTGTGCATGACGCCGCTCGCAGCGACCGAAGCCGCGCGATTGCTCGAACGTGGTGGATCTTGCGGTCTGCTCGAAGCGGCACAACACACGTTTGGTTACGTCGGGTAAGTGGACTCGCAAACGAAATTGTGTCGGCAAGCGGCAGGTCCACTTATACCTCACACGGTAATCGGTGAGAGGATTGCTGTACCGCGACCGTTAGGGAGCGGCCAATGCGGGCCGCTCCCTAACGGTCGCGGTACGGATTTCGTCAGCGGCAAAACTCTCATCGATGACCGTTCGCGGTATTGCTACGCGGGCTTGGCTACGAATTCAGGTTACAGCGCCTCGTTGAGGTTCTCGCATTTCACTTTGCGGTCGATGCGCTTCAGCAAACCAGCGAGCACTTTTCCGGGGCCGACTTCGGTGAACTCGGTGACCCCTTGGGTCAGCAGCCAGCGGATGGAGTCTTCCCATCGGACGGGGTTGACGACTTGTTGCACGAGAAGTTGTCGAATCTCTTCCGGTTCCCAATGCACGGCGGCATCGACGTTCGAGACGACGGGAATGCGCGGTTTGTGAATAGGGACACTCGCAAGAACGTCTGCCAGTTTTTGATCGGCGGGTTGCATGATGCTGGTGTGGAAAGCTCCGGCCACGGCGAGCGTAACCGTCTTGCCGCCCGCCGCTTCGGCCAGTTCGACCGCTTTGGCGACGGCGGGCTTCTCGCCGGAGATGACGAGGTTGCCGGGGCAGAGATAGTTGGCGATCAAGACCTGGCCGACGGCCGAGGCTTCCTCGCAGATCGCTTGGACCTTGTCGCGCTCAAGCATCAGCAAGCTGGCCATGCCGGACGGACTTCGGTCGGACGAATCTTGCATTGCTTGTCCGCGCTGCCGCACGACTTTTAAGCCGTCTTCAAAACTGATGGCCTCCGCGAAGACGAGCGCGGTGTATTCGCCCAAGCTGAGACCGGCGGTGTGAGTCGCGCTGGCGACGAGATCGGGCTTCACTTCTTTGAGCATCTCCAATGCGGCGAGTGCGCCCACAAACAGCGCGGGCTGACTATAGACCGTTGAATCGAGTTGCTCTTTCGGTCCCTCGAAGCAGAGCTTGGCAAGATCGTAGCCGAGGATTTCGGAGGCCCGGTCGAACAGCGCTTTCGCGCAGGCGTACTTGCCGTGAATTGACTGACACATCCCGACCGACTGCGCACCTTGACCGGGGAAGAGAAATGCCATGCTCATGATGCACCTCCAAAACAGAATTCCTAGGCGAGCGGAGCGGCGTCAGCCCCCCGGTGCATTTACAGCAGAACCGGGGGGCTGAGGCCGCCCCGCTCGCCAGATTCAGAAACCTTACGCCAGCGGCATCTCCACCAATGCGGCGGAGATCGACGAGTTGATTTCGCGGTCCTTAAACGTCATCGCGACTTTGAGCGCGTTGCGGATCGACAGGCCGTTGCTCGACCCGTGGCAGATGATGCAGATGCCGTCGATCCCCAGCAGCGGAGCGCCACCCTCTTCACTGTAGTGATACCGCTTGCCGACGTTGTGCAACTCCTGCATGCCCTGGTCTCTTTCGGCACTCAGCTTGCCGATGACTTCGCGAGCGACGGTTTTGAACAGAAAGTCAGCGAAACCTTCGCTGACTTTCAGCACGACGTTGCCGACGAAGCCCTCGCAGATGATGACATCGACGTTTCCCTGATACAGGTCGCGGCCTTCGACGTTGCCGACATAGGACTCACCGAGCCGGCTGTTCTGCAAAAGCGAGTGCGTCTCGCGATAGAGGTCGTTCCCTTTGCCGTCTTCGCTGCCGATGTTCATCAGGCCGACGCGCGGGTTCTCGATCCCCAGGATGTCGCGTGCGTAAACCAAGCCCATGATCCCGTATTGAAAGAGATGCTCAGGTCGAGCGGCGGGGTTGGCTCCGACATCTATCAGAACCGCGCGACCCTTCTGGGTCGGCAAGGCAACCGCGATGCCGGGGCGTTTGACGTGCTTGAGATACAGTCGTGTCTTCAGTCCCGCAGCGACGACGGCTCCGGTGTGCCCCGCGCTGACGACCGCATCGACTTCGCGGCCGGCCATCATTTGCCAACAGACTGAGATTGAGCAGGTCGGTTTCTTTCGGAGCGCCTCGGTCGGCTTCTCCTCCATGGTGATCCAACTGTCCGAGTGCCGCACCGTCAGACGTGGATCGGAGAACCCGGACTGAGCAATCAACGGGTCTAGCTGCGGTTGATCACCGACCAGCACGACTTCCAACTCAGGGTGAGCCTGCAGCGCCGCAATGGCCCCGTCGATGTTGGGGCTGGGAGCGTAATCGCCTCCCATGGCGTCCAGCGCGATCCGCATGAGGATGTTCCTCGTCGAGGAGTCTTGTACGACTATTCCTCGTTGCCGGCGTCGTAGCTTCGACCGTGATAGTGCCCGCATTGCGCACAGACGCAATGGTTGGGGACCACCGCGCTACATTGCGGGCAAGTCGTCAAATTCAGAGGCTTGATCGCGTTATGACTGCGACGTTTGCGGGCACGCGACTTCGACGTGCGCCGTTTGGGAACTGCCATGATCTCTCCGCCGATGCTTCCAAATTGGCCCGGCCTAGGGGGTTAGACACATTTCCCCGCAACTCGTGGCCGAATGAGGGGGCGGATGGTATTGAAGCCCCCGATCCACTTCAAGGAACGACGTCTGGTTCGCAAAAGTCGGAACTGGCAGAACTCGTTGGAGACATTAGCCGGAACGCGCTATCGCCCGGTTCTCGAGCCATTAACCGGACGCTAGCGCATTCCGGCTGATTGATCCGTTCGGAACGGCGAGGCGGGCAGGCCGGCTCCATTAATGAGGTTGGCGTCCGGGTTGTCGGCCCAGGCGTAGCGCACCGCCTTCGGTTGCTTTACTCCCGGATGCCAGACGATGACCTGGTCGCCGTCGATGCGCGCTTTGGCCGGCAGCCATTTCTGGTCCGCACCAGCGATGGCGAAACCTTTGAGTTCCTCGCCGTTGGCTTTGAGGCCGGTCGCATAGCGAAACGAAAGTACCACTTCTTCACCGCCGACCTCATAGCCATCCGGCAGCGGGCCGGAGGCGACAATGCTTTTCTGATTGTAGACCTTGGCGAGCGCCCACATCGCCAGGCGTTTGCCGACCCCGTGTTTGTCTTTCGGATGGATGTCATTCGCTTCGCCGAGATCCAGCGTGATGGCCATGCCGGTGTTGGGGACTTTCAGCGTCTTGAGCATCTGCTCGCGGACGGTGGTCCAGCCGGTCTCTTCTACCGGTTCGGCCTGAGCCTTGTGAAACAGCGGCAACTGCACCCAGGCGAATGGAAAATCCCCTTGTCCCCAGCGGCCGCGCCAGTCGGCGATCATCGTTCGGAGTTGCAGGCCATAGTTCTCCGCACCGGCTCCCTGTCGGGCTGAGTTCGCGTTGGACTCCCCTTGATACCAGATTGCTCCGCGAATCGCGTATGGGACCAGCGGTGCGATCTTTCCGTTGAAGAGGACAGCCGGATGATGCGAATTCTTACTCGGGTTGACCGGCGTTTGTGGTGCTCGTGGAGGTTGCTTGCCGGCGTCTCGAGCTTGCTTGGCCGCGACGCGCCATTGAGCTTGTTGCTTCTCGAAGGCCGCTTGAGCCTTTGCAGGATCGAAGGTCGCGGTGTCGTTATCCCAACGCGCGAACAGCGGCTTGAGTTCCGCGAGATCCTTTTGAGCGGCCATGCTCGTCCAGGCTTCGATCGGCGTGCCACCGACCGACGAATTGATGAGTCCCACCGGCACCTTCAGCGTCTTGTGCAATTCGCGACCGAAGAAATACGCGGTCGCCGAGAAATTGCCGACGGTGTCTGGACTGCACACTTCCCATTTCCCGCTGCCTCCTTCTTGCGGTTCCGTCGCTGGGCCGGAGCTTTCGCGAAACATGCGGATGCTCGGCAGGTTCGCGGCGGCTTGCTCGGCCTCGAAATCTTTCGAGCGTGAGACCGTCATCGCCATGTTCGACTGCCCAGAGCCGAGCCACACTTCGCCGACCAGCACGTCGGCGACTTTCAGAGTGTTCTTGCCTTTCACGATCAACTCATGCGGCCCGCCGGTCGGCAGTTTGTCGAGCTTGATCATCCACTTGCCATCGGCTCCGGCCTTCGCCGATTTCGATTGTCCGGCGATGGCGACCGTGACCTCTTCGCCGTTGTCGGCCCAGCCCCAGACTGGGGCAGTGGCGTCTTGCTGCAAGACCATGTGATCCGAGATTACGGCCGGCAATCGCACGTCCGCCCAAGCGGTCGGTGCGATCGGCGAAAGCAACACAACCACGAGCAGCCAGCTCGACCGGCAAAGAGCAGCAAGACGCATGATGGAAGTCCTGTGAGAAGTGCGAAGGGCGAGCGAGGGGCGACAACAAGATACCCTCCGACTCGGCGAGTGCCACCTTGACACTCAAATTCCTCAGTCCTAGAACCCCGCCCCCGACAGGACGTCAAACTATGCTCAAGGACGAGCTTTCTTCTTTTGCTGAATCCGACGCGGCCGATGAGCGGGTTCTGAACGGCCAATTGCCGACTCGTTTACGGCTCTTGTGCGTCGGGGCTCGTGAGCCTTCCTGGATCGGCCTGACATTGCAGTTGGATGCCGAAGGGGGCATCGAGCCGCAGTTTCGTTGGGCCTCGACTCCCGCCGAAGCATTGACGCTGCTCCGCGATGACCCGTTCGACGCAGTGTTGATTGCCGCAGTCTCGGAAGCATTCGCCGAAGCCGCTTCGCTGGTCAAAGCGATTCGGGCAAGTGGCTGCGAAGACCCGCTCGTACTCCTGGCACCTCGCATTTCGGATGCCGATTGGCTCGATCTCTCACGCGAAGAGTGTGAGCTGTTGCAGTCGGCTCGCATGTGGGATTCGCCGGCATTGGTCTCGGTGCTCAAGCGAGCGATCGTTCGCAGTGAGCAGACTCGGCAAAGCCGCCGGCTGGAAATTGCACAAACCAAACGGATGGCTCGCGAGCGTGACGAAACCGAGCAACTTCTCAGCCAGCAACGTCGCATCATCGACGACCTGGATGCTCGTGATGCGACCGAACCATCAAATGTCGCGCGACAAGCGCTGCTCGATTGCTTTGGCCGGGCTACCCCCTGCCGCACTGCGTTGCCGACAGAGATCAACGGCTACTACCAAGAGCTGCTGCGGACCTACGTCATCATGGGATCGGGCAACCTTGGCGGTGAAATCGCGAAGCTCGCCGATTTGCTGGCCGTCGCCGGTTGCGGCCCGCGTGAAGCATTGTCACTGCATCTGGAACGAGTCGAATCGCTCGTCGGCGGCCTTGGCAATCGCAGCACGCGACACATCCTCGCTCGCGCGGATTTGCTCGCGCTGGAGCTGATGATTCATCTCGGCGAGTCGTACCGTCGTCGCGCGTCGGCGTGATGGGGTCGGGAGTCCTTTTCTCGTGCCCGCGCTTGCGATGTTGAGCGTCCAGCCCACAATGCGGGCACAAGAAAAAGACTCCCGACCCCTTGGCGCTCCGCATGTCACACTTCACGACCAGGCAATTCTTGCGACGCAGCTTGCGTCATCACATTCGCTCACACGTCGCTGTCGCGATCGGCGTCATCGTGGCGGCAATGGTCATCGACGGAGCGTTGATCGTCGGCGATTCGGTGCGTGACAGTCTGCGACTGCTGACGTACTACCGCCTGAATGCCGTCGATTACGCACTAGTGAGCCATCGGTTCTTTCGCGAAGAGTCGGTCGCCGCTCTGCGGCAACAACCGGGATTTGCGGATCGTTACAGCCGAGAGGCTCCAGTTTTGGTCTTTCCGGCGAGCTTGGAACGGAACGCGGACAGCAGAACTCGCGCGGCCAGCGTGACGTTGTACGGTGGTGATGAGCGGTTTTGGAAAGGGACGTTGGATTTTCAAAACACATCGCCACCGACAGCGGAGGGCGTTGTGCTGAACTCGAAGCTGGCCGAGGAACTGCGGGCCGCGCCGGGAGATGACATCTCAGTTTGGGTCGAGTTGCCTGTGACGATTCCCCGTGACACGTTGCTCGGTGGCCAAGAGCAGCCGTCCTCACAGGAATTGCGATTGAAGGTCGATGCCGTCTTGCCGGCCGACGTCGCCGCCGGCCGATTCAGTCTGCAACCGAGTCAGCAGTTCCCGAAAGTCGCGTTCGTCAATCTGCAAGCGTTGCAGAAGGCTCTGGACTTGGCGGCGGCCGAGCCGTCGAAAAAGAACCCACAAGGTAAACTCGCGCGAGTCAACGCGCTGTTCGTGCATAGCCGAGGTATTGCTCGCGGCGAGAATTCGCCTGCGATCAAAGCGGCTCAGGAACTGACGGAGATGTTCCGCGCGTCGCTGGCGCTGGACGATTTGCATTTGCGGCTCATGCCGAATTCGTCGAACCGCTATGTGTCGCTCGAAAGCGAGCGGATGATTTTAGAAGACGCGCTGGCGAAGTCCGCCGAGCAGGTCGCGTCCAAGTTGAAGATGCCGGCGTCTCCGGTGCTCGCGTATCTCACCAACGAGATTAGCCTGGTTGGCGACGACACGGGCAAGAAGTTTTCGATGTACTCGATCGTGGCGGGCGTGCCTGAACCGTCGCAATTGGCGACTCCCTTCGGTCCGCTCGCGACGCAACCGCTTGGCAAGGACGGAGTGTTGCTGAGCGAGTGGCTCGCGGAGGATTTCGGCATCCGACCGGAGGATTTGAAATCTGAAATCTCAAATCCGCAGGTTCCAAAAATCCGAGTCAAGTACCACCAAGTCGGCTCGAAAGGGGAACTCCCGGAAGAAGAGCGAACGTTCGAAGTGCGCGGCATCTTGCCACTCGACGGCATGTTGGCGGGTGATCGAGGGCTGACTCCGACCGTGCCGGGGATCACAGATGCCAAGACCTTCAACGATTGGAAGCAACCGTTTCCGATGCAGATCGGCCGCGTGACGAAGCGTGATGATTACTACTGGGACAAGTACCGCGCGACTCCGAAAGCGTTCTTCGACCTCGATGCCGCGCGCGGTTGGTGGTCGAGTCGCTACGGCTCGGCGACCTCGTTGCGATTGGGGGCGGCCGACGGTCAATCGCTGGAACAGTCCGCGAAGGCGTTTGAGTCCGACTTCTTGAAGGCTCTGCCGATGGACTCGATCGGCTTGAGCATTCAGCCGGTGAAGTATCAGGGCTTGCAAGCGGCGAGCGGGACGACCGACTTCTCCGGGCTATTTATCGGCTTCAGCTTTTTCATGATCCTGTCCGGCTTGATGCTCATCAGCTTGCTGGTTCGGTTGGGCATCGAACGCCGTGCCAGCGAGATCGGTTTGTTGTCGGCGATCGGCTTCTCGCCCGGTCGCATCGGCCGCTTGTTGTTGCTCGAACAGTTCTCCGTCGTGCTGATCGGAGCCGTGATCGGCATCGTCGCGGCGGTTGGTTATGCGGGATTGCTGATTTACGGATTGCGAACGTTGTGGGTCGGAGCCGTGGGGACGACCGAGTTGCGTTTGCACGTGGAGGGCAGTTCGTTGGTGATCGGTTTTGCGGCGACCTTGCTCGCCGCGAGCCTCTCGGCATGGTGGGGCATGCGCGGGTTGAGAAAACTCTCGCCACGAGAATTGTTGGCGGGGCAAACCGAACTGACCGAACGGGACGAAGCGCGAGTCGCTCGTCGTATCCGGTTGCGACGCTTTGCCAGCCGGCTGCTGTTGCTGAGCCTCACGATCATCGCCGTCGTTGTCGTGTTTGGGATGCCGGCCAAGGAAGCGTTCTCCGGGCTGTCGTGGTCCACCGTGCTGTTCTTCGTCGTCGGCATGAGCACGTTGACCTCGGCAATTTGCGGCTTCGCCGCGTGGTTGGACGGAGACCGCTTCGTGTCGATCATCGGATCGGGGCCGCTCGCGCTGTTGCGATTGAGTTTGCGAAACGCGACTCGGCAACGACGGCGCAGCTTGTTGTCGCTGGCACTGATCGCGTCTGCGTCGTTCTTGTTGGTCGCCGTCGCGGCCGGGCGACGCAATCCGGCGGTCGAGTCTCCTGATCTGAGTTCGGGCAACGGAGGGTTTCTGTTCGTCGCCGAGTCCGCGACGCCGCTGATTCATGATCTGGGCACGGCAGAGGGGCGGAATAAGTTGGATCTCCTCGCTTCCACTCGCCTGTTCGAAGCGATGACGGTAGCACCGTTTCGCGTGCGGCCGGGTGAGAACGCGAGCTGTCTGAATCTGTATCAAACGCGAGTCCCCACGATCTTGGGCGTGCCCAAGGAGTTCTTCACGGTCTGGGCCGAGCGTTTCAAATTCGTCAACGCACCGCGAACGAAAGCCGGGCCGTGGACTCTGTTGGAGAAGCCAGATGTCGACGGCGCGATCCCCGTCTTCGGCGATATGAACACGCTGATGTATTCGCTGCATAAGGGAGTCGGCGACACGATCAAAGTCCCCGACGATATGAATCCGAAAGCCTCGCTGCGGATCGCAGGGATGCTCGACAGCAGCGTCTTTCAAGGAGTGCTGCTGATGTCCGAGGAGAACTTTCGAAACGTGTTCCCGGAGAACGCCGGCTTCCGCTACTTCCTGATCGGAGACCGCCGCTTCGAGAAAGACGGCCGAGCATTGTCGGCCGCAGAAGCTTTCGAATTGTCAGATCTGTTAGAGACCGGTCTCGCACCCTATGGCTTCGACGTCGAGCCGATCGGCCATCGCCTGGCGAATTTTCTGGCGGTGCAGAACACCTATTTGAGCACGTTTCAAACGCTCGGCGGCTTGGGCTTGCTGCTGGGGACATTCGGACTCGGCACGGTCATGCTGCGAAACGTGATTGAACGCCGCGCCGAGTTGGCGCTGCTCCGCGCGGTGGGGTTTCAGCCGTCAGCGATTCGCCGTTTGGTCTTGTTCGAGAATGCGTTTCTGCTGGCGTGCGGCTTGATCGTAGGGACGTGTTCCGCACTGCTCGCGATGCTGCCGCATCTGTTGAGCACGGGAGCCGACGTCCCGTGGCTTTCCGGCGCGGGGTTGCTTGTCGGCATCTTCGGCGTCGGCTTATTGGCGGCGACCGCCGCAACGGCCGAAGCGGTGCGGACGCCAATCGTGGCGACGTTGCGCGGTGAGTAGGTCAGCCTTTCCAGGCTGGCCCGATAAACGATCGGCGCGTTTCTCTCATTCAGGTCAGGCTGGAAAGCCTGACCTACACGCTCGCGCCCAATTCTCGGCGTAACGCTTCGAAGCGGTCGGTGAGCTGCGCGAGGGCTAGCTCGGTCATGGCCAATCGCCCGCTGAGTTCGCTGTTGGCCATTTGCATCGACACCAGCATTCGTTCGAGCATGGCAGCGCGCGTCTCGGAAATGGCTTCCGAAGTATCCGCCGACGAATTGGGAAAGCGCTCCATCGGGATCGACATGTTCTTGCTGAAAACTCCCGAACCCGTGCTCAACGGTTTGGTATCGTCGTTGGCAATCGTCCAATTCCCCATCGCCAGCGTTTTGCCTTCCTCCGGCTTGTAAAAGTTGTGATCGACTTCCACCCCGCGCACCTCCAACGGGCCGTTAGCTTGGACAAATCCCTGAGTCTGCAGCGCCTTCAGTTCTTCACGCAGTTGCTCCAGCGTCGGAATGTCGTGCATCCGGCTGGCCCGCGTGCGCAAGTCGCCGACCGATTGCCGGCCGCGCAGCCACAGCTCAGTCATGATCGCCAGTTGAGCCTCGTTGAACGGAAATCGCTTGCGTGCGTAATGCCGATACCGCTCCGTGCGGCCAGATTCGGTATGGACGACGGCAGCCAGGCCCATATCACGCAGTTGATCGACAGCACGCGACACGTCGTCTTCAGAAGAGTCGGTCAACGGCGAGCGATTGTTCTTCTGATTGCAACCGGTCGTCAGTGCTTTCAGTGTCAGCGGATAATACTCAGGAGTGGTGATCCCCTTTTCGATCAGCACACCCAGCACTCGCCGCTGCGACTTGCTCAGCACGGTGATTGGCGGGAGTTGGTCGGCGGTGGCGTTGAAGTCGGACATGAGTGAGTTCTCGGTAACGAAGTGACTGGTTGTTTGCGGGCGGGATTGTGGCCGATGACGCGAATCTGAAAAGGCTCACGCTGAATATGGACGTTTTCATTTTTCGCCCTTCATTTTTCGCCAGCCACTGGTGAATCAACGTCCGACGACCATTCGGAGGCTGGCGGAAAATGAACAACGGAAGAATCTCTATCGTGAGGCAACTCGTCGTCTTGCCGGGTTGACGCCCGCGAAGCGGTTCCCCTACTTTCCCGCCCGCTTTCAAGGTCCATGTAACCGCTTTTTCTGAGGTGAATTTCGCAATGGCTGATCTGATTCTTCCGCATGGTGGTTTGTCCGAGCCTGTGTGCCGGACGGTTTCGAGCGACGATATCGCGAGCTTCCTGGCCGAAGCCGCAGCACTCCCCAAAGTCCCCGTGTCGAGCGCCGATTTGTCTTCGGTCTATCGCTTCGGAGACGGAACCCTCAGCCCGCTGACCGGGCCGATGAACTCCGCCACTTACAACCGAGTACTCGATGAGTCGGTCATCGAAAACAATGGCAAGCTCTACGCCTGGACGATTCCGATCTCCTTCCCGATCACCGCGGAACTCGCCAAGACGATCAAGGCGGGGCAGAAGGTCGCCCTCACGAATCCCGCCGGCGATATCGTCGCGACGCTCGACGTCAACGACGTCTTCCCTTGGCCGAAGCTGAAGTATCTCAAGTCGGTTTATCTCACCGATCGCATCGACCATCCCGGTGCGGACATGGTCATCAAGGGCGAAGCGGACAAGTCGCACCTGATCGGTGGCGAGATTCGCGTTCTGCCCCAACCGAAGAATGCGTCGTTCGGTCAGTACGTCCTGACGCCGCGCGAAGTCCGCAAGCTGCTGGCGACCAAAGGCTGGAACGCGGTCGTCGCGTTTCAAACACGCAACCCGCTGCACCGTGCTCACGAGTACGCGCTGGTTTACGGACTCGAAACGCTGTTGCGAGAAGGCTTCAACGCTGGTGCCTGCTTGAATCCCCTCATCGGCGAAGTCAAAGGTGACGACGTCAACGCCGAGATTCGGATGCAGACCTACGAGAAGCTGATCACCGACCGCTCGCTGGGCGACGGCGACAGCGATCAATCGTTGTGGGGACCGCGTAACGAATCGGTGCCGGATCGCGTCGTGCTGCTGGGCCTGGACATCAAGATGTTCTACGGTGGCCCGAAGGAAGCGGTCATGCACGGCATCTATCGCCAGAACATGGGCTACACGCACATCGTCATCGGCCGCAAACATGCCGATGCGCCGTACGCCAACGGCGAAGCGATCTGGGGCGACTTCGACGCTCAAGAGATCTACAGCAAGCTTGGCGGCGATCTGAAGATCAAGCCGGTTAAGGTCGGCTTCGCGGCCTATTACGAATCGATCGGCCGGGTCGATCTCACGGAACGCCACAAAGAAGAGAAGCCCTGGTCGATCAGCGGCAAAGACATCCGTACGACGTTGCTGAAGGGCGAACTGGTCGATGGCCGCATCATGCGTCCGACCACCAGCAAGATCCTCAGCGCGGCGATGAAGGTTGGCTAAGTCTGCCTCGCGAACCTTGCTGAGGTTTGAGTTCTTCCGAAGCCCGGCTTTTCACCAAAGCCGGGCTTCTGTGTTTCGTGCCTTGAATTGCACGCAATCACCACCGGATACTGGCTGGCGACAAGTCTCCGCAATGACAGCGAGGCCAGCCATGCGTTCTCCGTTTCCAGGAATGGATCCCTTTCTGGAAGGCCAGGAATGGGAAGATTTTCATTCATCGTTCAACGTTTTGATGCGTGACACGCTCTCTTCCAAACTGGAACCGAAATACTTTGCTCGCGTGGAGCGCCGCGTCTATTTGGAACGGGACGTGGAAGACCAACCCGATCAACCGCAGTGGCGGCGGTCGGACTTGGCGATTGTGACAGCAGATCCTTGGTGGTCGCGGCCGGACGGTGGTTCTGATTCCGCGGTGGCCACTTTGGACGCTCCGGTGGAATGCCTGGTCCCGATGGCGGAAGAGCGTCGCGAGACGTATCTGGTCATTCGCGAGCGGACCACGTTTGAAGTTGTCACGGTGCTCGAAACGTTGTCTCCTGCCAACAAGCAGACGACGGCAGACGGGCATCGCGAGTACTTGAAGAAGCGGGAAGAGCTACTCGAAAGCAAATCACACTTCATCGAATTGGACCTGCTGCGAGGCGGCCAACGAATGCCGTTATGTGAACCGCGACCGCGCGGTGACTTCTTCGCGATGGTGAGCCGTGTCGAGAAGCGTCCGCGAGTCGATGTCTTCGCATGGACTCTGCGTCAGCGAATGCCGGAAATCTCGATTCCGCTGGCCAAGGGCGACCCCGATGTCAAACTCGATCTGCAGGCGGTGTTCGACACGGTTTACGCGAGTGCTCATTACGAGCTTTCGCTGAACTATCAGACCGAATTACGTCCGGCGCTCAACACGGACGATGCCGCCTGGCTGCACGAACGAATCGCGCAAAGCACGACCGCACCGGAGAATTCATGAACGCGCTCGATACCGTCAATCGCTACATCATCGAAGCCGCCACTTCCCTCAAGCTCGACGACGGTCTGATGTCGTTTCTGCTCACGCCCGACCGGCAGTTGCGGGTTGAGATCCCGATCATCCGCGACAACGGCAAGCTGGAAGTTTTCATTGGTTATCGCATTCAGCACAACGACTCGCGTGGACCGTTCAAAGGAGGGCTGCGGTATCACCCGGAGGTCACGGACTCGGAAGTCAGCGCGTTGGCGTCGCTGATGACTTGGAAGACGGCGATCGTCGATATCCCCTTCGGCGGCGCGAAGGGAGGCATTCAGGTTGATACGAAAACGCTGTCACTGCTGGAACTGGAACGGCTGACGCGACGCTTCACCGACGTGATTGATCCGATCATCGGACCGAATATCGACATCCCCGCTCCTGACGTCGCGACCAACGAGCAGACGATGGCCTGGATCATGGATCAATACTCGCGGCGTCACGGCTACACGCCAGCGATTGTTACGGGCAAGCCGGTCTCGCTGGGCGGTTCGGAAGGACGCGGAGCCGCGACGGGATTGGGTGTCGCCTTCGCGACGCGCGAGGCGTGTCAGTCTTTCGGCATCGACTTAAAAGGCGCGCGGGTCGTCATTCAGGGCTTCGGCAAGGTGGGGACGCACACGGCGATCTCGCTGCGCGACATGGGAGCCAAGATCATCGGCATCAGCGACGTGTCCGGCGGTGTCGTCAACACACGCGGCATCGACTTGGCCGAAGCGTTGCGATTGCACGCGGCGACTGGCTCGATTCACGGATTACAGGATGGCCAATCGGTCTCGAACGCCGAACTGCTGGCGACCGAGTGCGACGTGCTGATTCCCGCCGCGCTCGAAGACGTCTTTACCGAGCAGAACGCCGATTCCGTCAAAACGAAACTAATCGTCGAAGGAGCGAACGCTCCGACGACGTTCGAGGCGGATCACATCTTCCAGCAGCGCGGCATTCACATTGTCCCCGACATTCTGGCGAATGCCGGCGGCGTGACCGTCAGTTACTTCGAGTGGGTGCAGAACCTTCAGCAGTTCCGTTGGGAGTTGTCCGAGGTCAATCAGCGTCTTGAACGTCGCATGGTTCAAGGCTATCACGCGATCAAAGCCAAAGCTGAAGAGCACCGCACGACTCTTCGCCGCGGCGCGTTCCTGCTGGCCCTCGATCGAGTCGCCGAAGCCACTCGGTTGCGCGGTTTCTAGGTCGGAGTTACACCGACAAATCTCAGTCGCGGGAGCGACTGAGCTACATAGGCGAGTCGCTCCCGCGACTCTCATTGGAGCAAACAATGAAAATCAAATACGGTCAAATCGGTGTCGGCCACGCACACGCCAGCAAGATGTCGGTTTATCGGCAATCGGACGACTGGGAAGTCGTCGGCGTGGCCGAACCGGACGCTGGTCTGCGGCGTCAGGCGGAAGCAGATCCGATCTATCGCGGCCTGAAGTTCATGACGAAGGAAGAGTTGCTCAACACTCCGGGCCTGCAAGTGGTCGGCGTCGAGACGTGCGTCCGCGATTTGCTCAACACGGCCGAAGAGTGTCTCGCCGCCGGCAAGCACATTCATCTCGATAAGCCGGCGGGCGAATCGCTGCCGCAGTTCAAACGGTTGCTGGATGACGCCGCAAAAAAACATCTCGTCGTTCAGATGGGCTACATGTTTCGCTACAGCCCGGCCGTGCTGATGCTCCGCGAGTTTTTGAAAAACGGTTGGCTGGGTGAGGTCTACGAGATTCATACGCTGATGAGCAAAGCCATCGGCAACAGCCAACGGAAGGAACTGGCCGAGTATCCCGGCGGGATCATGTTTGAGCTGGCTTGCCACGTCATCGACCTGGTGATCGGGGTGCTCGGCAAGCCGGACAAAGTGCATTCGTTCGCCCGCAAGGTTGGGCCGCAAGACGACACGCATCTCGACAACCAGTTGGCGGTGTTTGAGTACCCGAAGGCGATCGCCTCGGTGAAGGCCGCTTCGGTCGAGATCGACGGCGGCGAGCGGCGGCACCTCGTTGTCTGCGGCACTCAGGGGACGTTTCATATTCAACCGCTTGACGCGCCGAACGTGAGATTCACACTCAATCAACCGCGCGGCAAGTACGGCAAGGGCTATCAAGACGCCCGCTTCGGCAATTACCCGCGCTACGTCGGCGACGCAGCGGATCTCGCCAAGATCGTCCGCAATGAGAAGGCCGCGGATTACTCCTACGACCACGACTTGGCCGTGCAGGAAGCGGTCCTGAAGGCGAGCGGGTTGAAGACGTCGTAGGATGGCCTCCTTCGGTGGCCCTTGGAAATCTCGAATTTCAAATTTCAAAACACAGACGGCCGAGCGCGGCCATCCTCTCATTGAAAGGCACCCATGCTGAAGCACACCCTGATTCATCCGGAGATCACCGCGATCCTCGCCCGCGCCGGGCATCATTCCAAAGTGCTGATCGCCGACGGCAATTATCCAGCGTCGAATACGCTCGGTCCGAACGCGCAGCTTGTGAGTTTGAACCTCGCCCCCGGCATCGTGACATGCACGCAGGTGTTGGAAGTTTTGCTCACCGCGCTGCCGGTCGAGGCGGCGAACACGATGGGCATCCCGGCCGATGATCCGTACGCGCTCAAGGGCGATCCGCCGATCTGGGCCGAGTACCGTTCGATTCTGTCCGGTGCGGGGCTGACGATTCCGTTGCAGCCGATCCCGAAGTGGGATTTTTATGACGCGGTCGCCTCACGCGATCATGTGCTGACGATCCAAACGGCCGACCAGCGCTTGTGGGCCAATTTGCTGCTGACGATCGGCGTGCGTCAGCCGTAGGTTGGGATTACATCCCGACCGGGCGGGACAGAGTCCCAACCTACTGCAAAAAACAAAGCGACCCGGTCTGACCGCCAGACCGGGTCGCCCGAAGGAGAGCTGCGAACGATGCGTTCGGCGGACGTCACTGCCGCACGACTCGTTCCGCTCTTTGGAGTTTCCTGATGCTGTTGCTTTGGCCCCAACGGGGCCAGACTCGACAGCCAACCCAGGGCGATGCCCTGGGCTTTCGAGTCACGCCCCCTTTGGGGCTGACAACTGAGACTTATCGTTGCCAAACGAGGCGTTCTCGAAACCGAAGAAACGAATCTCGGGTCAAATGCCGTTCAGCTTGTCCAACAACGCTTGCGACAGCATAAAGGCTTCGTTGACCACATCGCTGGCGTCGATGACGAGGATATCCACGCCCTCGTTCCCCGCGATGATGTCGCCGCCACCTTGGCCGTTGATGCTGTCGTCTCCGTCGCCACCCAGAAGCGTGTCGTTTCCGGAGCCTCCGGCCATCGAGTCGTTGCCGTCGCTGCCCGACAGGACATCGTTGCCCGCCCCACCGTTCATGATGTCGTCGCCGTCGCCCCCATCGAGGCCATCGTTGCCGGCACCGGCGATGAGTTGATCGTCGCCGTCTCCGGCGTTGAGTTCATCATCGCCGTCTCCAGCATCGAGCGTGTCGTTGCCGTCGCCACCACGAAGCTTGTCGGCACCCGCGCCGCCGATGAGCGAGTCGTCGCCGAATTCACCCGCAAGCGTGTCGTCGTTGTCGCCACCGTCGAGAGTATCGAAACCCGTGCCTCCCACCAGCGAATCATTGCCGGTCAGGCCGGAAGCGAAATCGTCTCCGTCCTCACCTTGCACCGTGTCGTTGCCGGCCTGTCCTTGCAGCGTGTCGTTGCCGAGTCCGCCGAAGATCGAATCGTTGCCGTTGCCGCCCACGGCATTGTCGTCGCCGTCATTGCCATTGAGCGTGTCATTGCCATCCTGTCCGCTGAGCAGATCGTCGCCCAACCCGCCAATGACACTGTCGTTGCCGGCTCCGGCGAAAAGCGAATCGTTGCCGTCGCCACCATCAAGCGTATCCATCCCGGAACTGCCGGTAAGCGCGTCGTCTCCGACTTGGCCATTCAGTCCCATCCGCACGAAGCCCAGCACCGCTCCCGACGCATTGAGGTTGTCGTTCCCGTCACCGCCGTTGATCGTCAACACGGTTCCCGTCACATTGCTGAGCGAACCGATCGTGACCACATCGTCGCCACCGTTGCCGTTGATGACGACGTTGGTGATCGTGGACTGAATCGTCAGCGTGAAGCCACTGTCCGAGACGGTCAATTCCCCGGACGCATTCTGCCCAACGGAATAAGTGTCGGCCGCCCCAGTGCCGTTGACGGCCGCCGTATCGAATCCCGACGTGCCGCTCACCGTGTCGCTGCCGCCAGTCGCTCCGGTCCAGACCAATTGATCCTCACCCGCTCCGCCGTCCAGTGAGTCGTTGCCTCCTTGGCCGTCTAGCGTGTCGTTACCGGCTTGTCCGTTGAGCGTGTCGCTCCCCGCGCCACCCAGCATCGAATCGGCACCGTCGCCACCCAACATCGAGTCATTGCCCGATTGGCCGTTCACCAAGTCGTCGCCCACGGAACCAATCAGCGTGTCGTTTCCGGCGCCTCCCAACAGTGTGTCATTGGGAGTCGATGGCGGGAATGCGCTGTCATTGTCTGTGATGGAGATCTGCGCTCGTGAGTTCGACAACGGCAAGCCGACGGGGTTGGACAGGTCGATGAAGAAGCTCTCATTCCCTTCGTTTCGCAAATCACCGTTGACCTGCACGGTGATGGTCTGGCTGATACTGCCAGCCGGAAAGATCAACATTCCGCTGACCGGAATGTAGTCTTGGCCAGAAACCGCCGTGCCATCGGTCGAATTGAATTGGACGGAAGCGGGAATTCCCAGCGGAGCGGACAGCGTGACGGTGACGGCGACGTTTTGAGTGCCGGCATCCCCTTCTGTGACGTTGACGCTAGCGATACTCATGGTCGGACCTGGCGGCGATCCGTCGTTGTCCAGAATCAATCCCAGACCTTGCGCGTCAGCAAACGTCGCGTTGGAGGCGTTGGAGAGATTCACGAAGAAATTCTCCGTCGGCTCCCCGACCACATCCCCTTCGACGAACACGCGAATTGTTTGTGTTGTCGTTCCCGGAGCAAACGTCAGAACACCAGGCTGTGTTTCATAATCGCTGCCGAGCACGGCTGTTCCATTCGCGGTCGCGAACGACACGGTGACAGGCACGTTGCTGGCAGCCGACAGCGTCACGTTGAACACCGCCGTCGGTCTCATGGCTCCGGTGTTCAGCAGGACCGAAACATTGTTTTGCGCAAAGCCATCGTTGACCGCGATGTCCGGGGCACCGTCACCGGAAAGGTCGGCCAGCACGATCTCTTCGCCGAACCCCTGATTAGTGGAGAGTGTTGCCGGTCCAGACGCAACGAAGTTTCCGATGCCGTCGTTTTCGAGCAGCGAAAGCTGTCCGCTGAAGGCAACGGTTGCCAGGTCGATATCACCATCGAGATCCAGATCTGCCGCGGCGATATCATTAGCACTCTGGAAGAATCCGGTGTTGATGATCGGAGCCGATGCGGTGAAGTTGCCCGTGCCGTTATTGAGCAGCACGGTACTGGTCGCTCCTCCGGTGGCGAGGTCCAGATCGCCGTCGTTGTCAAAGTCGGCCGCGACAATGGAACTCGGTTCGGCCGTGACGGCGGTCAACACTCCGGTGGCAAATGTGCCGTTTCCGTTATTCCGCAGAAATGCGATGTTCGATTGAAAGAAAACTTTGGCCACGACCAAGTCGATGTCACCATCGCCGTCGAAGTCGCCGGCGACGATGTCGGACGCTCCATTGGCTCCCGCCGCGAATTGCTGGGGCGGCTGGAACGTGGCATTGCCATTGTTGAGCGTGACAAACACTTCTGGAGTCGAGAATCCGACAACGGCCGCTAGATCAAGATCGCCGTCGCCATCGACATCGATCATCGTGACCGCAGAGGTTCCGAAGAACGTTCCCAAATCCGCAGCAGTGCGCGGCGCTTGAAACGTGCCGTTACCATTGTTGATCAGCACATCGACATCCCCAGTCGGGTTGTTAGCGATGGCGATGTCAATGTCGCCGTCGCCATCCAGGTCTCCGACGTCCATACGACCTTGTGCCTGCGAGCCGGTGGCCACCGCCGGTAGGAACGACCCAGTACCGTTGTTCAAAAGAATTGAGGCCGGCGTCGCCAAGTCGATGTCGCCATCGCCGTCGAAGTCCGCTGATGCCAGCGCTGTGTTGTCGTCCGTGACCGGTACATCGTTGGGTGCATTGAACAGCGTAAAGAACAAGTTGTCTCCTTCGGTCACCGTGGCATCGCCGATCGACAGAGTAGGAAGCACGGCTGCGGGCACATCGGCGCTGGACAGCAAATCGTTGCCGTCGCCGCCGTCCAGGAGGTCCGCGTCTCCACCGCCATTGAGCGTGTCATTTCCAGCCTGACCCAAGACGCGATCGCTGCCGATGCCGCCGTCCATCGAGTCCCTGCCGGACCCGCCTTGCAACGAGTCATTGCCATCGCCACCGGTCAAGGTGTCATCGCCCAAATTGCCATTAAGCGTGTCGTTGCCGGCATCGCCATGGACTTGATCGTTGGCGTCACCCCCTTGCAGATCGTCGTTGCCGGTGCCACCGAAGACCGTGTCGTTACCGCCTTGAGCATTGATGACGTCGTCGCCGTCAGCTCCGAGCAGTGAATCCTGATCCGCACCTCCTAAGATCGTGTCGTTTCCGAGATTGCCGTTGATGGTGTCATTGCCCCCATCGCCGTTGAGCGTGTCATTGCCCAGTCCGCCATCGATGTTGTCGGCTCCGTTGCCCGCAAAGATGTTGTCCGCATCGTCACCGCCATTCAGCGAGTCGTTTCCGTCGCCGCCGTTGAGCGAGTCCAGACCGGCGTTTCCAACAAGCGAGTCAACTCCGTTACCGCCGAGCAATGTGTCATTCCCCAAGTCACCGGTCAGCGTGTCCGCACCGTCGTTGCCTTCCAGGATGTCATTGGCGAGACCGCCAATCAGCACGTCGGCACCATTGCCGCCGAGCAATGACATGGCGATGTCCGAACCCGTTGCGTCAATGCGGTCGTTCGAGTCTCCCGCATTGGCCGTCACTATCAATCCGGCTCCGAAGCCGTTGGCTGTCGTGACACCTCGCAGATTGATGATGTTCGTGGCGTCGCTGCCGAAGATGTCAATTCGAGCGAGCGAGGCCGATGCGACGGTCGGCTGGCTGGGGAGCGTGGTTTGTGCTCCGCCGTTCACGCCGACCTGAATCAGAACGTTGTTGCTGGCATCCACGGAAACCGTGATGTCGTCCGCGCTGTCGGATTGGATCGTCAGATCTTGCTGCAGCGGGTTGAACGCATTCGTGATCAGCAACGCGGAGACCGTCGGCAAACAGCGGTCTTCACAGCGTTCGACCGGATGGCCGGCGGCGGGGTGAGGAGACCCGCGCCGAGCGTGGCGACGTCGTGATAATTCAGCCATCCGTTGGCGCAGTTTTTCCGTCCAAAATGATAGGCGCACGGCAACACTCCTTCGGGAATAAAAAGAGACAAGCCGGACCTGGTCGCGATTGTTTCAGTTTCGTCCCCTGCGTTTTCACGCAGGCGGTCGGGACGAATCCGACACGACCCCGGCTTCACGTTCGTAGTGACCCGATTCATCGGGTCCATCGGGATGCACGTAGCGACCCGATTCATTGGGTCTACCGACCGCATCAATGCGGTCACTACGAGCGCTGCCTCGCGAACATCAGTTGCGGTCCAACCTGCTCGCGACGGCCCTTCTCGGATCGACCGGCGCGCTGGGCAAACTGGCGAATTGCAGATCGCTCAGCAGCATTCTCACAAACGTCGCGGCAGACATGCCCAATCTCCGCGACACATGGATCACACGCGAAACGCCGGTCCTGCGCGGAGCACGGATCAATCGCGGGGCGAGGGTCGCTCACGAAACGCCAAACCGACGCAACACACCAGTCGCTCGCAAAGCAGCGGTCGCTCACGCCGGACGCATTGCTCGGAAGAGTCTGCGCCTGCCAACCGTGACGCGCATGCCGGTCGTGATCTTTGCGCTGGCGAGCGGGGCGGCGTCAGCCCCCCGGTTTCTAGCGGCGATCGTGCCCACCGGGGGGCTGACGCCGCCCCGCTCGCC
>SXGT01166461.1_pt1 | contig 24254 bp, 16 predicted proteins | sample 3176221 | NCBI WGS metagenome assembly SXGT01 (sample SAMN11356862, study PRJNA531348) | freshwater metagenome | isolation source: freshwater sample F1-120 | place: China: Fuxian Lake, Yuxi | collected 2017-12-25
CCCCGGTTGAGCGGCGCACTCACCGGGGGGCTGACGCCGCCCCGCTCGCCTTTACGATGTGCCGAAGACTTATTCTTTGAGATTTCATTTTCGTTGCCGACTTGCCGATGTTTCACTGCGGCGTATCATGCTGCCCGGCCCGGTGCCGCTTTGATGGGCTTGATCTCGGCACATTGCTTTATGTCGCACGACAACTTGTTCGAGGACGTGGATCACACGTCCGGCCCCGATCCGCAACCGGAGGGGCGAGACCGCTCGACTCGCACGCGAGGCAGCCAGAATCGAGGCAATGAGAAGCTCAGAAGGCAGATTGTCTTCGAGGCGGCTCGGCTGATGTATCGCCGCGAAGAGAAAGAGTATTACCGCGCCAAGCTCAAAGCCGCGCGAGCCATCTGCCAAGGTTGGGTGAAGCCGTCCGATCTGCCGAGCAACTCGGAAATCCGCGATGAGATTCAGCGGATGGCGTTCCTCTTCGAAGGAGAATCGCGGCACGATCATCTGCGCGAGATGCGCATCGAAGCCTTGCGGATGATGCGATTGCTGGCGGTGTTCAAGCCGAAGCTGATCGGCAGCACGTTGACCGGGCATGTGCGGCATGGCTCGGACATTGATCTGCACGTCTTCACGTCGAGTGCCGAATCGGTCGCAATGGTTCTCGATCAGGAAGGGATGACCTATGACATCGAGAACAAGCGCGTCCGCAAGCACGGTGAGGAGCGGGTCTTCACTCACATCCACATTCAAGACCGGTTTCCGATTGAGCTGACGCTCTACTCGGTCGAGAAGCTGGCGTACGTCTTCAAGAGTTCGATCACCGGCAAAGCGATCGAACGAGCGTCGCTCGCCGAGTTTGAGCAACTGCTTCGCCACGAGTATCCCGACATCGAACTCGACGACGAGGTGCTCGATGCCGAGAGCAAGGTCGATCGCTTTCAGGTCTTTCGTTCGCTGCTGCTGCCGCTGGAGGGAGTCGGCCAATCGAAAAAGCATCATCCGGAAGGAGACGTGCTCTATCACAGCCTGCAAGTCTTCGAACTGGCTCGCGACGAACTCCCCTACGACGAAGAATTCTTGCTGGCCGCGCTGCTGCACGACATCGGCAAGGGACTCGATCCCGACGACCACGTCACCGCCGCACTCGATGCGTTGGGTGAGTTCATCACACCGCGCACGGCGTGGTTCATTGAGCACCACATGGAAGCGCACCTCGTGGCGGACGGCACGATCGGCTTCCGCGCGCGGCAACGGCTGCGCGAGTCACCCAACTACGACGAGTTGATGCTGCTTCAGAAATGCGACCGCGGGGGGCGTGTGCGCGGGATGCAGGTCATGGAAGTCGACGAGGCCCTCGACTTCTTGCGGGAACTGGCGCGAATGAATGGCTGATGTAGTTTGGACGCCTACGTCCGAACGATAGAACGGACGTCGGCGTCCGTTCTACTTGGCCGGCAATCTGCGATCCGCGAAGTCGAGAATGCGTTGCCAGTAGGCTCGGTTGAGGACGTGCTTTTCGTCGCGGCGGTACTGCACGAGATCGCCGCAGTTGGCGTCCGTGAAGGCTTCGTCGCCGCTCACTAGCCCGCTGCCGGCAAGGCCGCGTCCTCCGAGGAATTTGTAGACCTTGTCGGCCCCTTTCAGCGACAGCATGGCGTTGTCGAAGTTGGCCCACTTGTCTTGGTCTCCCTCGCCATCGAACAGCGGACGCGGAGCGACCAGGGCGACAAGCAAGTGCTGATCAATCGGCAGCTTCGACTCGTTGCCGCCAAACGGGACGAACGAGTCGCTGAACCAGTGCGGGAAGGCTCGATTGATTCGCTCGATAGTTTCTTGATCGTTGCCGCGATTCAAAGCCATGCCGCCAGTGCCCGACTGATGCGGCACGGACAGCGCGATTCGTTCGTCGAATGCCGCTGCAAACAACGCGGTCTTGCCGAGCCGAGAATGGCCGACGGCACAGATGCGAGTCTTGTCGATGTCTGGCCGGGTCACGAGGTAATCGACGACTCGTGAAACTCCCCAAGCCCACGCGCGGATTGTCCCCCAATCGTGTGGGCCGAGCTTGTCTTGGCCGGCAGACAAGTAATGTGGATGAATGCCGTCGGTCAGTTCTGGCGTATCGGGATCGAGATCCGCGTTGTAGAGCGTCGCCAGTGCGTAGCCCCGCTCGACCAACAAGTCGGGACACCAGACATCTTTTTGTGCCCCGCGTCCTTTGTCGGTGGCGTGTTCGTTCTCGACGCCGGCGCAGCTCTTGTAAATCCACTGCGGTGGCAGCGCGATTTGCGGATCGGCCAGGACCGTGTGATTGCCGCAGAAGTTCAATCCGACAAAGACCGGTGCCGGCCCTTTGCGTCCGTTGGGGACGATCAGCAACAGGTTGATCGGCGGCGCGGATTTCGGTCCGAACTTGATCGTGACTTCACGCAGCGTCGCTTTGCCATCGAGACATTTTTCGTCGGTGCGAACGATGGTCGCGGTGAGATTGTCCGGCGGCGGCGGAGCTTTGCCATACATGTAGTGCTCGAACAGAGCTTTCAATTCAGGACGCCGCTTGTTGAACCAATCGTCGCGAGTGCGCACCGGCGTACCGTCGAGCATCACGAGCGGATCGGGGGGTTCCGGGCGAACGGAAAGTTGCTCGAAGGTCGGGAACTCATCGGCCGAAACCGTTCCGAAACTCAGGCCATACAGCACTGCGACAATCCACGTACGACGTACAATTCTCTCGCGTAACATCAGCAGACTCCCTTGCAGATTGACGAACCAAACTGACGGCCAGTTCACGCTCAGGCTACCGCTCGAATGTTGGATGCCGCAATGCAGTCGCGATCACCACGAGCCTTCGCGGAGCCTGCCTTGCGTGCCTATTTCGTCGCTCCTACAACCCGCTGCGGCGGGCCGCATGGCGAGGCTTGTAGTGACCGCATTGATGCGGCCCCTGAGATTGACCCGATGAATCGGGTCGCTACGAGCATCATGACGAACGGAATGAAACCGTTTGACCCAGTCCGTGGTACGACGGACCTCGTGCGCGAAAACCAAACAGCCGTCCGTGACGGCGTCTCTTTTTGCAGATCGGATTGAACATGAATCGTTGGTTGCGAGTCGGAACGTTGTGGTTGGTGTTGGCATCCGTGCTGTTGCCGCGCCTGTCGGTGTTCGCAGCGGATGAAGAGGCCGTCGGTACGGATCGCCTCCTGCCACCGGAAGTGTCGGTGTATGTATCCGTGCCAGATGTGGACGAACTGAAAGCTCGCTGGGCCAAGACGGCGATGGGGGCTCTCACTCAAGACTCGACCTTCGAGCCGTTCAAGCAAGAGATCCTGAAAGCCATCGAAGGTGCTTCCGGCAAACTGGAGGAAGAGCTGGGAGTCTCGCTGAAGTCCCTGTTGCAAGTCCCCAGCGGCAAGTTCGCGTTCGCCGTGCTGGCACCCCAAGGCAAGAAGCTGTCGGCCGTGATGTTTCTGGATTTCGGCGACAACGAGAAGACCGTCGATGCCCTGCTGGAGAAGGCAGAGAAAGCTCTCGAAGACAACGGTGCGGAAAGCGAAGACGAAGAGATCGACGGCACCAAGGTCACGACCTGGACCTTCAAGGGGGGCAATCCTCAGCAGCCGAACAAGCTTGTCTACTTCATCAAGGACAGGATGATCGTCATCAGCTCCGACCTGAGCACCGCCAAGGCCGTGCTGACTCGCTGGGATGGCAAGCACTCCGACACGTTCGCGGACAATGACAACTACAACTTGGTTTTGGAGAAGTGCAAAACCGACGACGAAGATGGTCTCTTCGTGTGGTACATCAATCCGATCGGCTTGCTGCAAGCGGGACTCGCACAGGCGGCCGCTCAGAATCCACAACTCGCGCTGGCCGCGGTGTTCCTGGAACCGCTCGGATTGTTCAGCCTCAAGGCGATCGGCGGTTCGGCCGACATGGGAACCGAGCAATTCGATAGCGTCACCAAGACGTTCCTCGTCATCGAGCAGCCGACGAAGGGAGTCATGAACCTCTTCCAGTTCCCGGCTATCGAGCAAAAGCCGCCGAAGTGGGTCTCGTCGAACGCCAGCGCGTGGTTCTCAGTGAACTGGGATATCAGCGAAGCGTACCAAGCCGCCAGCGCCCTATTCGCGATGGTCCCCAATGCTCCGCCCGGTGGATTGGACAGCCTCGCCGATAACCTCGCCGAACAAGAACCGCGAGTCCATTTGAAAAAGGACGTGATTGATTCGCTGTCGGGACAGATTCAAGTCGTCGTCGAACCGGCGAAGAAGAAAGGGGACGAGAAGGGCCAAGATCGAGTGGTCGTCGCGGTCGGCTTGAAGGATGCGAAGAAGTTCCAAGCCACGCTCACCAAGATTACGAAGACCCCCGGCTTCCCAGGCAAGACGCGCGAATTCAAAGGCGCGACGATCATCGAGTTCGAGGTGCCTGACCTCAGCGGCAGCTTGGAACCGAAGATGGCCGGCCTGGCGATTGGTAAAGATCAGTTGATGTTCAGCAACGACGTGACTGCGGTCGAATCCATGTTGCGTGGCGACACCGATGGCGACGCGCTGGTCGATTCGGCCGAGTACAAGACCATCGCCGAACACATCCCGGCGAAGTCCTCCATCGCCAGCTTCTCGCGTAGCGATTCGCAAATGGAAGCACTGTGGGAAATGGCCAAGGGAGGCCAAGCGGGCCTGTTCCTGCCAATGATCGACTTCGAGAAACTGCCGAGCTTCGACTCCGTCAAGAAGTACCTGACCCCCAACGGTGGATACGCCGTTCCCGAAAAGAAGGGGGTTCTGTTCGTCAGCTTCGGCTCGAAGAAGAAGTGACGTTCGCCCGACCTGGTTCTCAACGCCCGGCTTCTTCCAGAGGCCGGGCTTTTTTGTGTCAACATTGCATTCTGTCTGGCTGATGGCCGTTCGCCGAAAGCTGATGGCTGTTATTCCAAACCCTGTCCCTCTCGATCACGACCGTTCTCTCGCCAAGGAACTTCATTCATGTCCGCACAACTCAGCCAGTTCACGAAATCTCTGACCGTCGAAACCGCGTTTTCAGTGCTCGCCATCGCGAAAGAACTGAAGGCGAAAGGAAAGGACGTCGTCGAACTTGAAATCGGCGACAGCCCGTTCGACAGCACGGCATCCGCCAAAGAAGTCGGCACGCAAGCAATTGCCAACAACCAGTCGCACTACTGCCCGTCGCCGGGATTGCCGGAGTTCCGCGCGGCAGCAGCGAAGTTCGTCCGTGACGAGTTCGGCATTCCCGCCGAGGCGAAGAACGTCGTCGTCGGCCCCGGCGCGAAAGTCTTCGAGCAATTCTTCTGCGAAGCGTTCCTCGATCCGAACGACGGAGTACTCGTCTTCAGCCCGTACTTCCCGACGTACACGCCGAACATACTGCGGCGAGGTGCTCGCGCGGTCTTCAAGCCGCTCAAGCAGTCGAACGGTTTCCGTCCGGCGATCGCGGACATCGAAGCGTTCCTCAAAGACGATCCAAAACCGAAGGCGATCTTTTTGAACTCGCCACACAACCCAACCGGCGGCGTGCAGACCGAGCAAGACCTCCGCGAGATTGCCGACCTGATCCGCGGCAAGAACATCGCGGTGCTCAGCGACGAGCCGTATTGCCACATGGTTTGGAAAGGCAAGCATCACTCACTGCTGGCTCAGCCCGGAATGATGGACCAGTGCGTCGCCGCGTACACGTTCAGCAAAAGCTACAGCATGAGCGGCTGGCGCCTGGGCTTCGCAGTCTCGTCGGCCGAGATCACCGACTCAATCAGCAAGATGATCAACACGACACTGAGCTGCACGCCCCCCATCGTGCAACTCGCCGGCAAGGCCGCGTTAGAGCGTGATTCCGTGGAACGCGACACCGTGATGGGAAAATTCCGCGAGAAGGTGGTCCTGTTGACGAATGGCCTGAACCAGATCCCCGGTTTCAAAACGCTCGACCCAACCGCGACGTTCTACGTCTTCCCGAACGTCGCCCCGATCTGCAACCGCCTGGGCATCAAGAGCCACGGCCTCGCGCTGTACCTACTGGAAGGAGCCGACGACCACTTCGGCGTCGCCTGCCTCGGCGGCGAATGCTTCGGCGAAGCCGGCGGCGGCTTCCTCCGCTTCAGTTGCGCCGAACCCAATGACCGCCTGCAACAAGCGGTGGACTTCATCCCCGTCGCACTGTCCCGCACCGACCGCATCGCCGCGTATCTCGAAACACATCCGCAGTTCCGCCTGGCAACGCAGTATGTGGTCGAGGCATGAGACGAAACAGTCGTGACACCAACGGCACTGGATTGGAAAGATCGTCGTGGCAAAGACTCCGTCCGTTCTTGACCTGAACTCGCTTGGGAAGCCTCCCGGCTATCCCGCGCTCAGCGTGGCGAAAGGCAAAGCTCTCGCTGAGGCCGCTGCGGTTTGCTTGGAGTACCAAAATCACAAGTCCGGCAAGATTCTGAAGGTCACGGGGATGAATGCCGCCGAATTTCGGCTCGACTGGACCGCTGTAACGCGGCAGATGCGGATGACTCACAACGATCTACAGGAAGCAACTGCGGATGGTGCTTGTGCGATCGCAATCTCATTGGCTCGTGAGCTGACAGGACTGAACGTGATTGAGCGGTCGCGCAAGGGAACTGGATTCGACTATTGGTTAGGCAAGGACGCCGGTACTCTGTTTCAGAGCAAAAGCCGTCTGGAAGTCTCCGGCATCCTCAAAGGTGACAAGGCGACGATTGAGCGGCGACTGCGACAGAAATTCACTCAAACGAAACGATCCGACGACCTTAATCTTCCGGCATTCGTCTGCGTCGTGGAGTTCGGAACTCCGCAGGCCCAATTCGTGAAGCGAGAACTCCGAGATGAAAAAAGCCATCAAACTGCACCGCGAAGCAATGGACTTTGCAGACCGAGCCGAAGCCGCTCAACGACGAAAAGCTCGCGAGGAAGCCGCCCAGCTTTTTCGGCAAGCCTTCGATCGTGAGCGTGCCGCTGCCGTCCTCTTCGTCAATGATTTCGACGCCGAACCGACACGCTCCGTTCTTCTGCGCAGCGCAGCATCGTTGGCTCTGGATTGCCGCGAATACCGCGAAGCCGAACGCTTGATCGCGGCCGCCCTTTGGGGCAATCCTCCGGGGGAGCTTTATGACGAATTGCGATCGTTACTCGTCGAGTTGGACTCGCGGATTGCCATTTCCAAAAGAACCATTCCAAGGCCCAACGCCAAGAAGCCTCGAACCGAGATCAAACGCCAACCAGTCGTCGCACTCGGCGATACCGCTGACTAGGAAACGAATGCTTCGGCGAAGCCGGCGGTGGCTTCCTTCGCTTCCGTTGCGCAGAACCCAACGACCGCCTGCAACAAGCGGTGGACTTCATCCCCATCGCACCGGCCGCATCGCCGCGTACCTCGAAACGTATCCGCAATTCCGCCTGGGGACGCCTTATGCGGTGGAGGCTTGAGAAAGTAGAGAAAATATTGGCTACGGCATTAAATCATTGAATAGGCGCGATGCTGAGGAGACGATTGCGATTGTAATTTGACCGACGATTTCACTTCGGCATCACGAACGCCCCGCCATTTTCAGAGGAACGTAAAATGAAGACTTCGCTGATTGTCGTCGCGATTCTTGTGGGCAATCTGCACACTATCGCTGAAGGAGGCGATGCTCGCCTTGAGGCTCGATTGAAAGGCGTATTGGCACGACGCTCGGCTGCGAATGCATATTCGGAATCATTGTACGCTTTCGCGAAAGAAGACATGGAAGAGAACAAGCTGCAGCTTTTCACCTCTGCTGCTTGGGTGAAGAAGCTGACCGAGCATAAAAAAGCTGTTGCTGAACTCGAAGCACAGGGCTACGAAAAAACCGACGAGATCAACAATGTTGGGAAATTGATCGATCAGTGGGATTCGTTGGTCGAGGGGATGGAAGTTCGCAACGAAAAAATCCGCGAATTGATGAGAAAAGGAGCCAGTCCACAACCGGCGATTGTTGAATTGGGGAAATACAACGAGACGTGCAGTAAGGAAAGCAAAAAGATTGTTGAGAAAATCAAATCACTTGGCATGCCGAGTGGGACTGTTGTGGATGCAGCCCAGATTGAAGCGGAGTGGGCAATTCTGGAAAAGACTGAGCGGCCGCGCCTGGAAAGATCCTATCGTGCGGATGTGCTCATGCGCAAAAACGCTGAAATGTATCGCGAACGAGAGGCCAAGGAGGCTGAAGCAGAGCGCGAGCGAAAAGCCCGCATCGCAAGAAAAGCTGAAGAAGAGCTTGAAGTGAATGGACTCGTCCTTATGCAAAAGACGGTCAATTCATCGATCGGCCAATTCGGAGGAGAAATTACCGGGATCGTCGAAAATCGACGCGGCAAGAATCTGCGTTACGTCGAAATCACATTTAATTTGTACGACGACAGTGGAGCGCAGGTCGGTACCGCTTTTGCAAACGTCACCGGCCTGGAAGCTGGAGGCAGATGGAAATTCAAAGCCATAGTTTTGCGAACCGATGCCAAGAAGTACAAACTTACCGAGCTGTCAGGTAATTGATTAAAGGGCGTTGCGGTGACTTGTTTCTGGCAGAGTACAGGATTGCTTACAATTCGGTGGGTACTTTTGAGTTTGAGGAGTGATTGCGATGCGGTGGAAAAAGGACGAACAATTGGTGGAAATCAAGACCGGAACCTCAACTGACCAATCAGCGAACGTTTGGTTTGTCGAGTTCACCCCTCCAATATCGCCATATTCCTTTTGTTGAGTCTCGTGACGTCATTCCGGACTCAGACAAAGAAGCAATCGCGACACTCAAACAGGCCGTTTCTGCTTGGGCTGAACACCACGGTTATGTGATTGACACGAGCGTATCGAGTTAGGTAACGGACTCGCTTATCCCGATCTATCGATCGAGCACATTTCAATTCACGCGAACGTCTGCGGCGGGCAGGCTTGTGTCGCTGGGGATTGCATTCCGGAACATCAGGTCGTGCGGATGTTCGCGAGCGGCGGAACGGCGGCCACCGACCTCTTTCTCCCCTACCGGGGCTTGGCCTTCGTCGGGTGATCTCGTCACCCACCGTTGAAACGGTGGGCTATTTTCGAGATGTCCCTGGCGGGACAAAGCATGAAAGTCTTTACGCTTGATGAACGGTTTGGTGCCGTTGCCTTGTCTTTGTCCCGCTAGGGACGTCCGAGAATAGCCCAGCAATTTATTGCTGGGTTTCGGGGCACAACGATCCGTGAAGTCCCGTTAGGGACGAAAGACGATTCGGGGTTCGGATGCCAACGAGTCCGGATTGTGGATCGGGTGTTGAATGCCGATTCATTCGCCCCTGCCGGGGCTTCGTCGATCTGTGACCGATTCGTTTCCCACCGTTGAAACGGTGGGCTATTGTCGAATGTCCCTGGCGGGACACGGCGACTTGGAATTCACGTTTCTCGCTCCCCCGTGCTCGTTCTGTTGAACCGACTCCAACACATCTTTTCTCGAACGCGAGGCCCAACCATGCACTCGTTCGTGAGTTGTTTGATGCACGTTGTCTATTCCACGAAGGAGCGACGACCGTGGATCACACCGGACATTCAAGATCGGCTGTGGCCGTACCTCGGTGGGATTGCTCGCGAGAACAAGATGAAGGCATTGAAAATTGGTGGCGTCGAGGACCACGTTCACATTTTGCTGTCACTTCCGTCAACGCTTGCCATTGCCAAGGCCATGCAATTGTTGAAAGGAAACTCGTCAAAGTGGATTCATGAGACATTTCCGAAACTCAAGGCGTTTGAATGGCAAGAAGGCTACGGAGCCTTCAGCATCGGCGTGTCAGGCGTTGAGGACACGATCAAATACATCGAGAACCAAGTCGAACATCACCGCAAGCAGCTATTCAAGGACGAGCTGAAAGCGTTTCTCAAAAAGCACGGACTCGAATTTGAAGAATGGATGTTGGATTGAATGGCCAAGCCAAGCAATCGAAGAAAGCCAAAACGCAGACTATGGCCAAACGCATTTCGATTCACGCGAACGTCTGCCACGGGCAGGTTTGGATCGCAAGGACTCGCATTCCGGTGCATCAGGTCGTGCGGATGTTCGCGAACGGCGACAGCCTCGACGACCTGCTGCGAGCGTATCCGTCGATCGCGCGTGCGGACATTTTCGCTTGCCTCAATTACGCCGCCTCGTTGGTCGAAGAGCAGGTGACGCCGCTCGATGATTTGGTCGTCATGAACCTTGCCTCAATTCCCCAGCGGCGCTCTTGAAGAGCCTTCTGATTCGGGGGCGGCATCCTGCGGTTCGTAGTCCCGCTGGGACATCGGGCGGACCATGAACATCGGACCGCGTTGAGACTCGGCCATCAGACGTGGGTTGTCCGTGATCGTCAGGTTGGTTTGATACGACAGCCACGGCACCGCGCTGCGGGTCACTCGGCCTTCCGGAGTCATCACCGTTCGCAGCCGGAAGTATGAGAACGGCTCTTTCGGTTCGGTGTAGCGCTGTTGCCAGACCGAGTCGGGCAGGTTGTATTTCTTCGCCCACGCTTCCTCGATGACGTACAGCCGAGTCATCGGCTCGTGTTCGGTGTGCTTGAGGCAGTTCAACGCGATCGTCTGCGGATGCAGGTTGAACGAGTCGTAATTCTGCCGGCTGATGTCGCCGTAGGGGTGATAGTCGCTCCAGGGGCCGGGCGAGAGTTCGTAGTACTTGCCGCTGATCCCCTGGCCGACGATGTGCGTGCGAGTTTCGTAGGCCGACCAACCGCAGAACATGTCCCACACGATGAAATACATCGACGGGTGCGAGCCATCCTGAAAGTTGGCGGCGTGGGACACGATCCCGAAGAACAGTGTCCCCAAATACGCGGTGATGCCCAATCCGGCGAGCCAGCGTTTGACCATGACGAACCTCCTTGTCTGCCATTCGTAGCCGAGAAGCGGCGGCGGAATAGCTGAGGTCGCGGAAGTTGGTCAAGGTGCCTTGAGCGGACTCGTCGCCCCGTGGCTTGTGACGCACTTTGTCACCCGAAGCGTCAGTTTTGAAGTTGCGCTATTCAGTCGCGAAGCGACGTCAGCAGTTAGCTGCGGGCGTTAGCCCGCAGAGAAATGTTGGAATTCCACAGTGAGCCGCGAAGCGGCGACAGCAAATTGTTGTCACACAGAATGCTGTCGCCGCTTCGCGGCTCAACGCGACCGCAAACCCGGTTTCCGTGGGCTGACGCCCACGGCTACCTACTGCCGTCGCTTCGCGACTGTCGAAATGGGCAACTTCAAGAAGCGTCAGCGAGGGCGGAGGGCCATAGATAATCTAATAACGCGAGCGCATCCCGGTAATCGGGCACCACGACGTCCGCCCCGACGCCGATCAAGCGGTCACGCTTCCAGGGATCGGGACGACCGCTCTTGTGTCGTTCATCGCTGGCCACGGCGATTGCGGTTCCTTCGGCCGTCTTGATGTTGTCGATCTCCACATATCCGTCACCGAATCCCAGCAACCGCGAACCGGCCGCGTTGCTTTCTCGGAGGACCCGTTCGATGACCATCTGCTTCGAGAAGTTCTGAAAGTCGTCGCGAGCTCCATAAATATGCCGACCAAAGAACGGCGTCAGGCCCAGCAGTTCGACCTCTTCACGGACATAGACTTCGTCGGTGCCGCTGGCGAGATACAGCGCAACACCACGTGCTTGAAGTTCGCGCAGCAACTCGACCGAACCGGGAACCAGGAATTCGACGGCAGCCACCCGTCCGGTCCGCAGCCCGTCGCGGCGATGATTGATCCGTTCGAGCAACCGGTCGTGGTAACGTTGTTTGTAAACCAGCGGGTCTTCTGGCGATCCGCCGCGCTGACGCACCTCATCCGCCAACCGCATCATCTGGTAGATCGTCTGCTTGCCGTTGAGCTGCATAATGAAGTCCAGCGACAGCTTCGCCAGTTCGTCATCCGATTCCGCAGTGCCAGTAGCCCGCAGCACCTCGACCATCAGCGGCACCATGACTTCCGGCCAGCCCTCGCGAATCAGGCTGAGCGTGCCGTCGAAGTCGAACACCGCGTGTTTCGGCGGCTCGGTGAGCGTGACTTCGCGGACGATCTCGATGTTGGTTTGTGGAAGAAACCGCGTCGGCCCAAGGTCGGTCACGCGGCGTTGATAGTCGGTTTCGTGGGGCATCTGTTTGCGATCGAAATCAGGTGTCATGAACGAGGGCCAATCATCTGGACGACGTCCTCGATATTGAATCGAACTTTGGGCAACATGGCATACTTGTCGTCGGGGGCACGATAACCGGCGACAGCGACAACCACTGTCCCCAGGCCTTCGCGCGGCAAGCCAAGTAACTCGTCGTACTTCTCCGGAACGATGCCTTCCATCGGGCAGGTGTCGATGCCTAGCATTGCGGCCGACGTCATGAAATTTCCCAGCGCGATGTAGGCTTGCAGAGCGGCCCAATGATGAATGTCGACCCCTGGCGGTGGTGGCACCAGCGATTTCATCATCATCTTCTTGAACCCGGCCAAGGACTCGGTCGCGACGTCACGCACCTCTGCCGTCCGTACGACGTAGCGATCGACGTCCGCCTCGGTTAGCGGCTTGCGAACGGTGAAGACCACGACATGCGACGCATCCGCCACCTGTCGCTGCCCCCACGAAAGCGGCACGAGCTGATCCTTCATCGCCTGATCGGTGATGACTACGAAGCGCCACGGCTGCAACCCGAACGAAGATGGAGTCAGCACCAGCACATGCTCCAGAGTCTGCCAATCCTCCGCCGAGATTTTGCGAGTCGGATCGAATCGCTTAACGGCATATCGCCACTGCAATTGTTGCAGCAGCGTTTCATTGCTCACAGGTTTCGACGCACTCATTCAGGAGTTCCTTAAATTATTTAACAGCAAGTCGAAGGCGTTGGAGTTTTTGTTTACCGGTCAGGTGTCGGCTTGCCTTTAAACGAGATATTACCGCGCGGGGTATAACGCCAAATCACGGTTGCTCGAAGAGAAGCTCGCAGATGCGGCCGAGGTCTTTGCCGACGAGCGTGGTAGTCAGGCCGCTGCGGAGCGGGGCGTTGTTGACGAACAGCGCGAAGGCCAGCGTGTCTCCCTTGGAGGTCGTCATGTAGCCGGCGAGAGCTTTGCTGGTTAGCAACGAGTTGGCGTTCATCAAGTTTTCCCAATAGAGCGTGCCGGTCTTGGCGGCGACCTTGTCTTTGGCGGGACTGTCCGCCCCGACGGATTTTGCCAGCGTGCCGTCGACCCCAAGTCTCGGGAGTGCTCGGCGATAGGACTCGAAGTCGGAGCGCGTCGCCATGTAGCGGAGCAATTGCACGGCGGCGGCGGGAGTCACGAAATCTGAGCGTGCGCCGCCCGCTCCACCGCCAAACGAGATCGTGTCGACATCGACGCCAACTCGCTTGAGAAAGGTGTGTTGTCGTCGCAGTCCCTGCGAGAGCGATCGCTCGCCGTGCTTGGCCGCGACGAGCAGCGGCAGCGTGCTGGCATGCAGGTTGTGGCTAACTTTCAAAATCAACCGCGCGTTCTCGGCAAACGGTGGCGACGTGTGCTTCGCGATGCTCGGCAGCTTGAGCGTCACATCGCGCGGGGGCAGCTTGTCGGCGGGATGATCGGCGGCCGCCGGGGCATCGACGGTGACTCCCTGACGATTCAAGGCTTCGATCAACAGCGAGCGCGCGAAGCTGTTGGCGTCCGGAGCTTCTAAGACTCGCAGGACCGGCTTGTGGCCTTCGGCGATGTGACCGTGAACGCTGATCCGTCCGCCGCCATGATCTCGCACCGACGTGTCGGTCTTACCGTCCTTCGCGACGGTCTCCACGTGCGTCTCGATGCGCAGCGATTTCGATTCGGGACGCCATCTGATTTCGGCAGGCTCACCGGCTTTAGTCGCCGTGATCGTGAAGTCGATCAGGTTGTCGTTGACGTAGATCGAAGTCAGCCGGCCTGGCCCGCTGCCAGTCCCTTCGGCCTTATCGAACAGGCGATCGTCGATGAGCACGTCGCCCCGGACTCGCTTGACGCCGGCCTTCGCGATTTGCTGAGCGAGGTCGTTCAAACCGGCGAGCGGGTCTTGCGGAGTGAGTTGCGATTCCGTACCGCCGCTGGCGTAGGTGTGATCGCCATCAGTGAAGGCGATTTCGCCGGACTCGGTGGTGCGTCCGCCGAGAGTCAGGTCGCCGCTGGCGATCAAGATCAAGTCACCGGTCAGTTCTCCTTTGTCGTTGATCTCACCGCGGCGCACGATGGGCGTTTCAAAGCGATGGTCGGCGCCGAAGGTGTCGAGAGCACAGGCGACCGAGAAACACTTTGTGGTGCTCGCCGGCGCGAAAAGCTTATCGGAGTTCAGTTCGTAGCGGACGTCGCCGGTTTTCAGATCGACGGCCAGCAAGCCCCAATGCGCCTGCTTGTATTTGGCGGACTCCATCAACTCGCGGACTTTGGGCGGGACACGATCCTCGGCGACGGCGAACAAGCCACTCAGAAACAGGATCGCAATGACAAACCCCAGGGACCGGCGATGAATGCGATTCACGAGTGAAGCTCCTGAAAGAAGTGAGTGTGAAGGGCACCGACGTCTTATACCTTGCGCGTCTACGAAATGAGACCGGCAAGAGGGACGGCTTCTGCCCGGTTTGCTCTGGCTGCCGGCGCGAGGTAGCTTGCGTGCGGATTGAGTGGAGTGACAACAAACGGGAATTCACAGGCTGGACGAAGGACGAACGCAATGAGCACAGGACTGAGTCGGAGAGCATGGCTGGCAGCGAGTGTCGTGGCGGCGACGGGCGTGGCCGTTCATGGTGAGTCTGCGGTTGCGAAGACGTCTGGCACCGTGAAGTACAGCTTTAACACGAGCACCATTCGTGGCCAAAAGGTCGGACTGGAACACGAAGTCGAAATCACCGCTCAAGCCGGCTACGACGCAATTGAGCCGTGGATGGGGACGATCAACGACTTCGTCAAGAACGGGGGTTCGCTCAAGGATCTCGGCAAGAAGATTCGAGACCTGGGCCTGACGGTCGAAAGTGCGATCGGGTTTGCTCGCTGGATCGTGGATGACGACGCCGAGCGGGCGAAAGGACTCGAAGAGGCGAAGCGGGACATGGATGCCTTGCAGCAACTCGGCGGCAAGCGGATCGCGGCACCGCCGGTGGGTGCTCACGACAAGGGGCCGGTCGATCTGCTGAAGGCAGCGGATCGGTATCGTCAGCTTTGCGAACTCGGCCGGCAGTTCGGAATCGTGCCGGAGGTTGAAGTGTGGGGGTTCTCGAAGGCTCTGTCCCGATTGGGAGAGACGGCTTTTGTCGCGTTGGAATCGGCGCATCCCGACGCGACGATCCTGCCAGATATCTATCACCTCTTCAAAGGTGGATCGGGGTTCGAGGGGCTGCGATTACTCAGCAGCGCGGCCGTCCAAGTCTTTCATGTCAACGACTACCCGGCCGACCTGCCACGCGACAAGATCGCTGACAAAGACCGCGTCTATCCAGGCGACGGGATCGCTCCGATGAATGAGATCCTGCGATCGGTCATTCGTCCCGACCGACCCATTGTCCTGTCTCTGGAACTTTTCAATCCGGAGTATTGGAAACAGGACGCCTTGCAAGTCGCCCGTACTGGGCTTGATAAGACGAAAGCGGCCGTGGCGAAAGCGGTGGGGTGAGGAGACGAAGCACGGCCCTTTGGCATAGCCGGGCTTCGAGAGTCGAGTCATCCGCAGTCCGGAAACTCACTACGCGGTGCAAGCCAGATTTATTCCTGGATCGAATTCAGCACGACGCGTGGCGAATCTCTGCGATCCGAATGACAACCGCTTCATTTCCAATCGCGGGCGAATTGCATGGCTCGTTCGCGGACGGGATCGCTGAGCGAGTCATCCGCCGAGAGGATGTTTTGCCATTCGGCTTTGGGTTGGCCTTGGTCAAGCAGGAATTGAATCTGACTCAGAGCTTCACGCTGCTCTCGCAACTCCGGCGTCCACGGCCGCGCATCCCACATTTTCACGTTCTTGTCGTAGCTGGCCGACGCCAGACGTTGTCCGTCCGAGCTAAACGCCACGCCCATCACCAGGCTGGTATGACCTCTCAAAGTCAGCGTTTCCTGACCGCTGCTGACGTCCCAGACCTTCACCGTTTTATCCCAGCTTGCCGACGCCAGCCGTTTGCCATCCGGGCTGAACGCCACGCTCTCGACCTGGTTCGCATGTCCCTTCAAGGTATGCAGCAGCGTTCCGGTCGTGGCGTCCCACACTTTCACAGTCTGGTCCCAACTGGCCGACGCGAGTTGATTCCCGTCGCGGCTAAAGGTCACGCCATGCACTGCTCCGATGTGTCCATCCAACTTGAGCGTTTCCTGGCCGCTCGCGACGTCCCACACTCTGACCGTCTGATCCTCGCTGGCCGACGCCAGCCGCTTTCCATCGCTGCTAAACACCACGCAATGGACATCGTCCGTGTGCCCTTTCAAGGTTCGCTCCAATTGACCGTTCGTAGCGTCCCAAACTTTCACAGACTTATCGGAACTGGCCGACGCCAATCGTTTCCCGTCCGAGCTGAACGCCACGCTCGTGACCTCGCGCGAGTGGTCTCTCAAAGTCAGAATCGATTGACCGTTCGTGGCATTCCAGACCTTTACTGTCCGGTCGGCACTGGCGGAGGCAAGACGATTCCCGTCCGCGTTAAACGCCACACACCGGACTCCGGCGGAGTGCCCCTTCAGCACGAGCGACTCCTGGCCGTTCGTGGCGTCCCAGACCCTTACCGACTGATCCTCGCTGGCCGATGCCAGTCGCTTTCCATCCGCGCTAAACGCCACGCTCGTCACCGCGACGACGTGACCTTGCAACGTGAGGGTCTCCGGAGCGCTCGTGGTATGCCACACCTTCACCGTCTGGTCGTCGCTGGCGGATGCCAGCCGTTTTCCATCCTTGATGAAAGCGACGCTCCTGACCGTGCCCGTGTGCCCTTTCAACGTCTGCGTTTCTTGGCCGGTCGCGGCGTCCCAGATCTTGACCGTCTGATCCTCGCTGCCGGTCGCGAGACGCTTCCCGTCCGCGCTAAACGCCACGCTATGAACATCGTCGGCGTGCCCGACCCACGAGAGGATCGCATTCCCCTTCGTGGCATCCCACACCTTTACCGTGCCATCGTAACTGGCCGACGCGATCCGCTTCCCGTCCGCATCAAACGCCACGCTTGATACCAGGCTCCTGTGCCCGATCAACGTGAGCGCCACCTGACCGCTCGTGGTGTCCCACACAACCACTCTTCGATCCCAGCTTCCCGACGCCAGCCGTTTTCCGTCCGAGCTAAACGCGACGCTCGTAACCGCATCGGAATGTTCTTTCAACGTCTGCGCGAGTTGACCGCTCTGGGCGTTCCACACCTTGACCGTCTGGTCCTCGCTGCCAGACGCCAGCCATTTTCCGTCCGGGCTAAATGCCACGCTCGTGACCGCGCGGGAATGCTCATTGAAGACACCAAGTGGCTGACCGCTCGCAGCGTCCCAGATCCTCACCGTCTTGTCGTTGCTGGCCGACGCCAGCCGGCTCCCATCTAAGTTGAATGCCACGCACCGAACCCAGTCGACGTGCCCCTTCAAACTGAGTGCTTCCCGACCGGCCATGACGTCCCACACCTTGACCGACTGATCGTAACTGGCCGATGCCAGCCGTTTGCCGTCCCCGCTAAACGCCACGCTCTGCACCGCACCGTAGTGCCGATCAAGACTCCTCTGGTAAGGATGGATGAGGCGATTCCAATACTGCCATTCGAAGCCACGCAAATCCTTGGGGCCACCGGACAGCTCTTCTGACGGAACGTGCCGCTTCAGCAGGCGGACGATTTCACCGACTCGCGCCTCGTTCCACGCGGTTTGGGCGAGCGTCATGTCTGTCACATAGAGATGCCGCATCGCAGCGTCCGCACTCTGTTCGGCGTCTTTCCGGGCAGACCTTTCCTTCTCGGCCAAATCGAGGCTTCTGGCGGCACTCCTCTCCGCGAGTCGCTTGGCATTCTCCAGCGCGGTGTTCTGAGCCGCGATATCTTTGTAGGCAACTTCCAACGCGATGTTCTTGGCGGCCACGTCTTGCGTGTGCCGAACCGAGAGGCCCATTCCGCCGAGGAGGGCAAGGAATCCCATCACCAGTCCCACCGCGCAACTGGCGACCCATTTGGGATGCCGTTTCCTCAATCGACGAAACCGTTCGCGCCACGAATCGGGATGGATCGAGACCGGTTCGTCGGCGAGCCAGGCTTCGACGTCGGCCGCGAGGTCGAGCGCGTGCCGGTAACGGTCAGTTGGCTCAAACTCCATCGCCTTGAGACAAATCGCTTCCAGCGGCACGGGGATGCTGGGATCAATTTCACGCGGCGCGGCAATCTTGCCTGAGATCACCTGCGTCAGCGTTTCGTCGACGGTGCCGTTGGCCGGATGCTGGTTGGTCAGCAATTTGTAGAGGATGGCTCCCAAAGAATAGATGTCGGTGCTCGATCTGAGCTGGTCGTTCAATCCTTGAGCCTGCTCCGGCGACATATAGGCCGGAGTCCCCATGATGTGTCCCAACTGAGTGTCGGTGTGCGCATCGACGATGACCTCGCGGCGACCGTTCTTGGCGGCCTCGGCAAGCTCCGTATCCGTGCCCATTGTCCAATTCGACATCGTCTTGCGAACCGGAATCTTGGACTTAGCGTCCGCTTTGGCCGCCCCCTCGTGCTCATCGATCACATTGACAAGCTTGGCCAAGCCCCAGTCGAGCACCCGGGTTTCGCCGAATTCCCCCAGCATCACGTTCTGTGGCTTGAGGTCGCGATGCAAAACTCGGTGCCCGTGAGCGAAGCCGACCGCCTGACAAACCGCGATGAACTGCCGCAACAAACGGACAAAGGCCAAATGCCGCTTGCTGCTCCGGATCGGCAACTCATGGAGTGCGACAATCGCATCCTCCATGTTGACCCCTTTCACGTACTTCATCGTGTAGTACAGCATGCCGTCTTCTCGAAAACCCAGATCGTAGATCGGCACGATGCCGGGATGCTCAAGCTGCCCGGTGAGCTGAATTTCCTCGACGAACCGATCGACAATGCCGGTGTTCTTAAGCCACTTCGCCTGCAATTCCTTGAAGGCAATACGGCGACGAATGACGGTATCTTCGGCCAGCCAGATCTTTCCTAAACCGCCGTACGCGAAGTCATCGATCAGCCGATAACGGTCGTTGACGAGTTGTGCGGCGAGCGGTTTTGTTCGTCGCAAGACCTCTTGGATGACGTCGTCCTTGATCTCCTCGAGGCAGGCAAAAACCTCGGGACGCACCATGACCGCGTTGAGCCCGACTCGCGGGTTGTCGTAATTCTTGGCGAGACAGCGATCGACGGCACCGTTCACTTTCGCCAAGTCATCATGGGTCAGCCAGTGCCACTCAATGAGCAGGTCGGTTAACAGCTTCGGTTTGTCCTCGGCCCACGCTCGGCACACGATTTGGAGCTGTTCCAAGTTGAGCATCTCGTACTCGAACGCCAACACTGCGAAGAGTAAATGTCGCTCAGGCGCCATGATTTGCCTCGACCGCTGCTGCCCAAAACCGATGGGCGGACATCACAAAGACGAGGCTCAACAACTTCAAGCCTGAAGCGCAAAACTCCCCACAAAAGCAGGGCGACAGCCGATTCTCAGCCCGAACAATCGTTCTCTGACCTAAGGCCGCCTCGAATCGTCGCGCCCGAACCGCAACCAATCCTCGGACAGACAATCCTGCCTGTCCTACCGAATGAGTCCGCCTTGACCAGACGTTGAAACCGAATCGCTCGAGGTAGTCCAATGAGACCGAGGAAGTGATCCTCGACAGTGCTCGATCGTCCGAATTGCATCTATTCGGTTCGCTCACTGGTGTCTTGATTGTCCTCTTCTGCGAATTTGTGTGGAGATGATCTTCGCGGCTCTAGCTTCCATGAAAGTCACAGATATACTCCGCCCGCCTGAACCGTCGGTCTGTCTTGCTCAGCGGCTGGGAACTGTTGAAACCACATCGATTGACGTGATCGGGCCCAGGACAACTGGTCCATGCAAACCAGCACACTGTCGGTTGGATCCGGCCCGCTTGTGGATTTGATTCCGTCTTCCGACTGCCTCGAACACGCTTCCGAGACGCAGCCTCATTCCCGAGCATCGTCGATTGACTTCGTCGTGCAATCGGCTGGAGCAGAAGTCGCGTGTGAGTCGACTCCGCAACTCGCGCCGCCGAAACCCGCGCCTGCGAAACGCGCTTCGCCCAACCCATCGCGGCGGCCGAATCCGCGCCGCACTTGTTCGTTAATGGGAGTGAAAGTTGTCGGCAGCGGATCGTACGTACCAGACAACATCGTCACCAATGCGGACCTCCGCGAACGCTACGGCTTCGATCCGAATTGGATCGAGCAACGGACCGGCATCTTTGCTCGGCGTCACGCGGGGCGCGATCAAGCCACCAGCGATTTGTGTGTGGAAGCAGCGCGGCGCGCGATCGACAACGCGGGCGCGAGCGCGGCGGACATCGACTTGTTAGTCGTGGGTACGTTCACGCCAGACCATCTTTGCCCCTCGACCGCGTGCCTCGTCCAGGAGAAGCTCGGCCTGGATGCACCGGCATTCGATGTGTCGGCCGCGTGCTCAGGATTCGTGTACTCAATGGCAACGGCTTCTCAATACGTGGCGACCGGCAACAGCCAGCTGGCGCTGGTGATCGGGGCCGATTGCTGTAGCCGGATTGTGAATCCGCTCGACAAAACCATCGCGCCCTTGTTCGGTGACGGAGCCGGCGCGGTGTTGATCTCGCGCGGCACTCCCGAGCAAGGTTTGCTGCGCTATCAGCTTGGTTCCGATGGTGGCGGCGGTCCGTTGTTGGAGTGTCCGGCGTCGGGAACTCGGAATCCGGTCAACATCGACAATGTTGCGGCGGGGCGTCAGTTCTTGGACATGGACGGCCGCAACGTTTTCATCTGGGCCGTCCGGATGGTTGAAGACACGATTCGCCTGATGCTCGATCAGGCCGGACTGCGAATCGAGGACGTCTCGTTATTCTGTTTACATCAGGCAAACGCTCGAATTCTCGATCACGCGGTCGAGAAGTTGGGGATTCCACGCGAGAAAGTCCCGATGCAGCTCGATCGGTACGGAAATACGTCCGCCGGTTCGATCCCGTTGGTTCTGGACGAGGCGCATCGCGGGGGCCGAATTCGCTCCGGCGATGCCATTTTGATGTGTGGTTTCGGTGCGGGCCTGACTTGGGGGACCGCGCTGTTTCGGTGGTAATGCCAACTTCGTAACCGCGAGGTGAGGCGATGAGTGAAGTCGTTCGCAAATTGCTGGGCAAGACGATTGTGGTCTCGCGGGAGTGATTCCCATCAAAGGGATTTCGACCTCCGCTGATGACGGCCTGCTGGTGATTGAACAGCTCAAAGGAGCGCGCCGCGTCCCGGTCCATATCCCGGTCGATTCGGTTCTGTTTTTTGTCGAAGACCACGAAGAGCACCATTGACGTGCATAGCGGTGCCGATCGACCTTGCGGCTGTCTCCGGTAAGTTCGCTTGAAGCGATCGTTTCGGGTCTCGGCATTCCGATACACTCGATTCCCCGGAAGGGATTTGAGACACGTTGTCTCGGCCGGTAGATTGCCCACAAGGCATCCGGCTTGGGGTGTCGATCTTGGCTACCACGGCTGCAGGACGCTGCGGCACTCCGTTTTGCGGGGCAGAAACATGAGCAATCTTGGCGATCAGACACCTCCCAAAGGGCCGGAAAAGAATCCGCCGGACCTGGATCTCGATCAAACATTGCCAGAGGGGGCCTTCGATAAGACGCTCCCAGAGGGGTGGATTGAGCCTGCTCCCGCTGGTGATGGCGGCGCGACGATGGTTGGCGATGAACCGGCTGGCGTTGATGAGAACGCAACGTTGGTGAGTGACGAGGCTGCTGGTGCCGACGGCGGCGCGACGATGGTTGGCGACGAAGCGACTGTCGCTGATGAAAACGCGACGATGGTTTGCAACGAATCGGCTGGCGTTGACGACGGCGCCACGATGGTTAGCGACGCCCCGGCCGGCGTTGATGACGGCGCGACGATGGTTGGGTTCGGTGCTGAAGTGAGCGGTCAAGCTCCCGGCGATGTTGATCCCGACAAAACGCTGCCTGACGGAGTGCTCGCCGTGCTGGCGGACGAGGACTACTCCCTGAAGACGATCATGATGGAAGACATCGTGGCCGCCGAAGATCACGAACCGCCGGAGGAGGATTTCGGAAAGACGCTTCCCGATGGAGCGTTCGACCAGTTGGCGGGAGACAACTTCGCTGAAAAAACGATGATGCTGGATCCCAGCGGAGGGGGTGTGGGAGGGGAGCAGTTCGACGACGACGGCTCCAAGACACTTCCTGAGGGCGCGTTCGGATCACCAGATGCCGGCGGTGCCACCATGCTGGAGGACGGTTCTGGTGTGGCCAACCAGGACGACGGCTTCGGCAAGACCTTACAAGTGGACGCCTTCGGAAAAACAATTGGCGCGGACGGCACCATCGCTCCGGATTCTGAGTTTGACGTTAAGACGATGGTCGGTGCCGACAGTGCTGTCGAAGGAGAAATCCACGCCAACGTCCAGACCGTGGCAGACCCCAAACTGAAACGCCCTGGTGGAGTCTCGGTCGCCCGCTCGCATGCCACGCACACCGGAGGAAAGACCTCCATCGACGGAACGGACGTCGTTGATGCGGAAGCGATTGATGGCATCGACAAAGACAGCTTGAACGTCGTGATGCGTTCGATTTCCGGGTTGCAATACGGCGCGATTCCGCGCGTCGACTTCAAGCTGGTGAAACAGCTTGGCGAAGGTGGCATGGGTGTCGTCTATGTCGCTCGGCAGCAGTCGCTCGGCCGTGAGGTCGTGTTTAAGACGCTCAAGCCGATGGCCGAGGCGCAGGCTTCCAAAATGAAAGCCAGCGGCACCATGAACTCGGTGATCAAGCACCGTACGGACATGTTCCTGTCCGAAGCTGTGGTCACGGCCGACCTGTACCATCCCAACATCGTCCCCATCTACGAGTTGGCCAAGGCTCCGGACGGGTCGTTGTTCTACACGATGAAATGGGTCCGCGGTGACGGCTGGCATAAGCGTCTCAAGGAAATGACGCTCGAGGGAAACCTCGAAGTGCTGATGAAGGTCTCCGATGCGATGGGGTTCGCGCACTCGCGACACATCGTCAACCGCGACCTCAAACCGGAAAACGTGATGCTCGGCGGGTACGGTGAGACCATCGTGCTCGACTGGGGTCTGGCGCTGCCATTTGGTGAGGGGAAAGGACGCCTGCCGATCGCGACGACCGCCGGGTTGGGTTCGGGAACGCCGGCCTATATGCCGCCGGAATTGATTACCGGACCGCTCGCCAAAATTGGCCCGGCCTGCGACATCTATTTGTTGGGGGCCATGCTTTTCGAGGTAGTCACGGGACTTCCGCCGCACGATTTTTCGTCGCGTCAATCCGGTGGCACGATGTCGGCTGGAGCGAAGCTGGCGGAGGTCCGCCGCGTCGTGGTCGACAACGTCATTCGCGAAACCACACACACTGGCGAGCTGATGGACATCGCCAAAAAGGCGATGGCCACCAAGCCAGAGGATCGCTATCGCACTGTTGCTGACTTTCAGAATGCCATCCGCGACTACATGAAGCACGCGGCGAGCCACACGCTGGCTGACCGTGCCAAAGAGCTCACTACCGTTGCCGCTCCGGTCACCACCGAGGTGAAACCCTCCGCCGAGGCTCCCAGCATCGGTTACACGAACTATCAAAACGCATTGGCGCTCTACAACGAAGCACTGCGAGAATGGACTGGCAACGAGGATGCCAGAAAAGGACTGACTGAGACACAGTTGAACTTCGCGAATCTCGCGCTGACCAAGGGGGACTTCGATCTGGGTTTGTCGGTGCTCGATACGAATGCGGAGTCACATTCGGAAACGCGATCGAAGTTGATGCTCGCTCGCCAAGAACGCGAGGGCCGAGTCCGCTTAATGAAGGCGTTGAAGGTCGCGGCCGGAGTTCTCGTCGCAGCGGTCATGGTTCTCTTAGTCGTGGCCGCCAAATTCCAGCTCGATTTTCGTGAAGCACAGAAGCTTAAGAATCGCGCGGTCGAAGAAACGGCGAAAGCTAAGCAAGACACAGAGAAAGCCGAAGCCGATCTTCTGGTTGCTGAGGCCGCTAAGAAACAGGCCGATTTATTACGCGTAGCTGCGGACAAACTGAAAGTTGA
>SXGT01427975.1_pt1 | contig 24252 bp, 10 predicted proteins | sample 3176221 | NCBI WGS metagenome assembly SXGT01 (sample SAMN11356862, study PRJNA531348) | freshwater metagenome | isolation source: freshwater sample F1-120 | place: China: Fuxian Lake, Yuxi | collected 2017-12-25
AGCGCCGGGATTCACCGACTGAGACGTACTGGTGGTACGGCGAAGGAGGTGAACGACGGCGCAAGCCTGCGATCGCGGACGTTGACGCGTGAAAGTCATGCATAATGCGGGCTAGGCTCCTATTCTCCGCCGATCGCACGCCACTCTTCGTCGTAGAGCCGCACGAGGGCCTGATCATTGAGGCGGTTGATGGGTCTCTCGGCCTCGCCGTCCGGGCGCTGCATGTCGGGCGGGAAGACGAAGAGGCCCGGCAAGACCGCGTGAGTCAGAAAACGGAGCGTGCGCGGCGCCTGCACGTGAAGGTGTGTCGGCGGAGAGAGCGGCGACGGGCTCGCCAGCACGTAGCCCCAGGTCCCGAACGCGGGCACGAACGCGTGGTAGGGCAGGGTGGTGAGCCCGATGTCGGCCATGGTGTCATGAATGCACCAGAACGAGCGCCGCGCGACGAGCGGTGAGGTGGACTGGACGACCATCACTCCGTCGTCGGCCAGTCGGCGCCGCAGTCGCTGATAGAACGTCCGGGTGTAGAGCTTGCCGACCGCGTAGCTCGAAGGATCGGGGAAGTCGACGATCGCGACGTCGAAGCGGGGGCCGGTGCCGTCGACCCACGCGAACGCGTCGTGGTTGACGACCGTCACTCGCGGATTGGTGAGCGCGCCGTCGTTCATCGCGGCGAGCTCGGTGTGGCTCGTGAAAAGCGCCGTCATGGCCGGATCCAGGTCGACGAGCGTGACGTCGCGCACGACGGCCTCGGGGTAGCGCAGCACCTCGCGAACGGCGAGCCCGTCGCCCCCACCGAGCACCAGGACCGACAGCGGTCGCTTCGGCGCGGCGGCGAGCGGCACGTGTACGAGCGCCTCGTGGTAGCGGTACTCGTCGAGCGAGCTGAACTGGAGGTGGCCGGACAGGTAGAGGCGGGTCTCTCCTTGCCGCGAGCGCGTCACGACGATGCGCTGAAATCGGGTCGACTCCGAGTGGATGATGTCGTGCGGGAACAGGTGCTCTTCGGACAGTCGCGTCAGCGCTTCGCCGTAGCCGAAGCCGACGCCCAGCACCACGACGCACGCGAGGGCCTCGGCTACGAGCCGGCGGAACCGGCGAAGGGAGCGACCGAGCAGCAGGATGACGCCGAGACCCACGAGCGCGTTGAGGATGCCGAGCAGCAGCGACGAGCGGATGAGGCCGAGGCGCGGGACGAGCAGCAGCGGGAAGAGGAGCGAGGCCGCGAGGGCGCCGAGGTAGTCGAAGAACAAGACGCGCGCGATGAGGTCCTTGAGCGCCATGCGGCCCTCGAGGATGCGGACGAGCAGCGGAATCTCGATGCCGACGCCCACGCCGACGCCCCCGACGATGAGCAGCAGCAGGGTCCGAAACGACCCGTCGCGGCCGAACGACAGGAAGATCAGCGTCGCCGACCAGCCGCCGAGCAGGCCGACGAGCAGCTCGACGCGCACGAACCAGGTGAGGAGGTCGCCGTCGATCCATCGCGTCAGGTAGGAGCCGACGCCCATCGCGAACAGGTAGACGCCGATGATGAGCGAGAACCAGGTGACTGAGTCGCCGACGAGGTAGGTCGCGGCCGTGCCGGCGACGAGCTCGTAGACGAGGCCCGCAGTCGCGATGCAGAACGTGGCGAACAGCAGCGCCGGTCCGGTCGCCGCCGAGGCGCCACCCGGTACGGTCGGGCCGCCGCGACTCAGTGGATGGCCGCCGCGATGACGATCGCGATGCCGACGAAGATGCCGGCCATCATCACGCCGACGGCGACGTTGTCGTCCTCTGTGAGCTCCTTCTTGACGTCGAAGGGCGCAAACTTCGAGACAAGGATGAACGCCAGCGCAAAGAGCACGAGGCCAAAGCCCGTGAACACGCCCGCGACGGCGAGCTGGTCGAGAACGTGGCCGATGTCCATGGTTTTCATTTGCCTCCGTGGGAGCCGTAGGTGTGAAAGACGGTGTAGTGCGAGCGGAAGCTGCCGGGATTGCTCCGCACGTTCTTGGGAACCTCGTGGCGCTTGACGCCGGGGTCGGTCCACAGGCCGGTCCAGGCCGCCCACGTGGAGCCGAGGACGACGACGGAGGCCAAGACGGTGAAGAACTTCAGCATGTGTGTGTGCCAGTGTGCCGTTTCAGGTGTCGCCTCACGAGTCATCCCCCGAGTCATCTCCCGAGAAGTCACTGGTGTCGGAGGGGGAGTTGTCCTCCTTGCGGCGGGTCTCGAAGCGCATCTTCATGAGCAGCGGCACGAGGACGAAGAGAAACAGCACGCCGTGTCCGACGAGGAACCACCGGAAGAGCGCGCCGCCCTGGGTGACCCGGACGGTCGTCTTGGCCATCGTCGGGCTGAACATGCCGCCGAACATCGGCTCGACGCGGAGCGTGTAGCTCCCGGCGGGCACCCTGGGGACGATGATGGAGGCGGTGTTCGAGCCGTCGCTGCCGTCGCTATCGGCGTAGTTGGAGACCTCGCCTCCAAACGAGATGGCCTTGCCGCCGTCTTCGTCGACGAGTGAGAGCGAATAGGCGATGAAAGCGTTCGAGACCGGCGCAAACAGCTCCACGCCGACCCAGCCCGAGCGCGGCACGGTGAAGGGCCCGATCCAGCGGACGTTCTTGTCGGCCAGCGCCTGCGCCGCACCCGACGGTGGGCTCCCCGACGGCTGCAGCTTCTGCTCCTCGGCCGCCGGCGGCTCGAAGTCGAGCGCCTCTTGGGCCAGGACCTTGAGCGGCGCGAGCGCCAAGAGAAGCACGATCGCAAGTATGGAGGCGCCGACGGCGATGACCCAGCGCAGCAGCAGCGGCTTGAGGTAGCGATCCTGCGGGGCCGGCTGGTGCGGAGCGACCCAGTCGGGCTTGGGGAAGTCGCCTACGGGCTTGCCCGTCGCGGCGGCGACCTCCGCGCGATCGAGGTAGCGGCCGAGGGACCAGGTGACCTCGCCGGGGACGATCTCTGCCGACAGCTCTTCGGGTGGGTTGGCAAAGTCATCCAGCTGCGCCGTGTCGCCTGCCTTGACGCGAAAATAGAGCTCACCGGCCACGCGTACGACGCGCGCCTTGCAGGACTCGCCCCGCAGATAGGTCTTGCCGTTGACGCGCGCGCCCTTTCCGACGTGCTCGGCGGCTTGGGGAAGGGCCCGAGTCCAGGTGAAGTGGCCGCTGGACTCGACCAGCCAGCGGTAGCCGCGCCGCGGGTGATGGCAGCAGTACTCCGACCACCGAAACTTCTCGCCGCCCATCGTCTGGCGCTCGAGGACGGCGATGACCTCGTAGCTCACGTCGTCGAGCGCGACGCGGTCGCCGAGTGACAGGAAGCCGCCGAGCCCTCCGGACCACTGCTGCTCCGAGAAGATGCGGTAGGGCTCCTGGGTGAGGTCGATGCCGCTGCCGCAGTACTGGCAGTAGAGCACGGGCGCGTTGAGTCCGGTCTTGCGCTCGAGCGGCCCGTTGCAGCCGGGACAGGCGATCTTCTCGATCTGCACGTCCTTGACCGCCGCCATCGGGTGGTCGGGCGGGAGCGTCTCGCGCAGCTCCTTGAAGTCGAGGGCGTCGAAGTCGACCCACGTGCCCAGAAACACCTTCGGCTCCGGGTCGTCGTCGCTCCAGTCGAGCGTGCCGCAATCCGCGCCCGTCGAGGTGAGGTCGGCAAAGGGAAGCGCGTAGCCGCCGTCTACGGGAAAGGGCAGCTCGCCCTCGCCGCCGACGACGCGCGCCTTACCCACGTTGGCGACGACGAGCTTGCGCCCGCCGACCTCGCACTTCTCGCCCGCGCTGACGCCGTGGTGAGAGAGGAGGTCGCTCGGTACGGCGCCGAGCCAGGGCCGCTGAATCGACAGCATCCCCTGGGCCTCGGCGAGCCACGCAAAGCTGCCGTCGTCGAACGCGGCGTGCCACTCGTTCCAGAAGCCATCCAGGAACATGACCTGAAGCCGGCCGACGAGGCGAAAGCGCTTGCCCTCGTGCGTTCCGCGCGTCCCGACGACGAACGGCGAGGCATCCTCGCGAATGGCGCCGACCTCGCCGTACCGCTCCAGATCGACGCCTGCCTTGCGAATGACGCTGCGGCACGAGCCGCACACCGCGGCCAGCGAGCCGGCGTTGACGAAGACGATGGGAGCGCCGCACGCGGGACAGGAGGCTCGTTGCACGCGCGCATCCTAGAGGGCCGCAGCCGCCGGAGCAAGGCGCGCCCAAAACCGGGACGGTCCTTTCATGTTGACAAAACCGGCAAAACCGGGACGGTCCTTACATGTTGACATTAGGGACCGCGTCGTCGGCGTCGTTCCATGAAGACCAGGACGCGACGACTAGGGCAGCTTCTCGGGGCAACCGTCGAACTGGCAGCTCTTGGGGAGGCAGATGTCGACCTTCCCACCGGCTTGAGCGGGCGAGCAGCACACGGCGCCGTCGCCGCAATCGGCAGAACCGGCGCAGGCGAGCGCAATACACATCCCGGGCATGTCGAAGGTCACGAGGTCCTTGGTGCACGCGAGCCCGGAGGGACACTCGTTTCCGCCCGCCGTACATGACTTGCCGATGCCCTTGGCGTTGGCGGGATCCTTGCCGCAGGCCTCCGGCAAGAAGCCGCTGCCACCGCCGTTGCCGAGGCAGCCGGCGAAGCGATCGCCGGGATCGCCGCCCGTGGCGAACGCGATGAAAAAGCACATCTCGTTGGTCGTGCTCTCGCCGAACGTGACGACCTTGTCCGACGTATTGAAGTAGCCGCACGTGACCCGCATCTCATCGCCCGGAGACAGCGTCAGGTCGATGGTCTCCAGATGCTGGTCGTCGAAGTCGTAGGGCGCCCGCTCGAAGACCTGCACCGGGCTCTTGCCGGGACGAACGAGCTTCACGTTGAGGTGCGTGCCGTGCAGGTGCATGTGCGGGAACGCGGCGAAGAGCGTGATGTTCTCGTCGACCTTGCAGATGCCCTCCAGTGAGATGTCCTTCTTCGGGGGGATGTAGACGTTCATCGTGCCGAACGTGGCGAGGCGCACCGTCGATATTGGGCCCGTGGTCGGCGCGCGCCGCATCTTGAGCACGAGCGTCTCGGTGACCTCCTGGCCGGTCGGGTTGAGCAGATGAAGCTGCGAGGTCACCTGCGTGCCCTTTGCTAGCTTGAAGCCCGCGCCCTGTGGCGCCTGCAAAACGCTGTCACCTTTTCCTGCCACGAAGATGGGCAGCCAGTTGGTCTTGAACAGCACGTCGCACTCCCACTGGCCCACGGGATCCGGCGTCATGGTCTCAGCGATCACGGCGTGGTGGACGACGGGTCGCGACGGGAGCTCGATGCGATCGATGACGAGCCCCTCCGGCAGCGCCTGCGTGATGCAGAGGAACCGCTCTTTGTACGCCGGCACCGTAAAGGGGCCAATCGTAAGACCAAACCACTCCGGACCCAGCTGCTCCGTGTCGGTGCCGCTGTCAGTCGGCGGCGCTCCGTCCGGGACGGCGTCGATGGCCGTTGCCACGTCCGCCGCGGCGTCGCTGGAAGGCGCCAACGTCTCCGGCAGCCCGACCGCGGTGTCCGCGGGCGTCGCGGTCGAGCTCGTCGAGGCACAGGCGAGAACAGTCAGAGAAACAAGCAGCGTGAGCGTGATGCGCATGGCTCCTCCAGCAGCGCCGCACGCTACCAGATCCTCGGTCGAGTACCTCGAAAAATCTCCACTCGAATCCATGCGCAAGACCGGTCAAGATGCACGCGCCCCGGTGGGATCGGGGGACACGGGCCAGCCACGGAGAGGAAGTCACGATGCGCCACACGTCATGGATTGCGAGCTGTTGCGTCGCCGTCGCAGTTGGAGCCGGGTGCTCCGAAGACCTTCAAGGCGAGCTTCTCAGCCTCGACCTCGTGGTCCTGCAGTCCGACGCATCCGGCGACGTGGCTCGGGACTCGGCGAGCGACGCTGGTACCGATGGCAGCATCGGCGACACGAGCGGACCCGTCCCGTGCAAGGTCCAGGCGGACTGCGACAAGATCAAGGTCTCGTGCCGCATCGCGATCTGCGACGTCAAGGCCGGGTTCTGCATCAATAACCCCACCAAGGACTACACCCCCTGCAACGACGGGGACCTCTGCCTGCTCGAAGACTACTGCCTCAAGGGCACGTGCATGGCGGGCAAGGCCAAGCTGGCGTGCGCCGACGACAACCCCTGCACGACGGACACCTGCAAGCCCGAAACAGGCTGTGCCTTCGACAACGCGGACGGCGCGTGCGACGACGGCAACCCGTGCACCTCGGCCGACGCATGCAAGTCCGGCACGTGCGTCGGGACTGCAGGAGCGGCGTGCGACTGCACCTCGGACGCCGATTGCAAGGACGACGGTAACCTTTGCAACGGCGCGCCGCGCTGCGTCGGTCAGAAGTGCGTGAGCGATTCAAAGGCGATCGTGACCTGCCCCGCTGCGACCGCGTGCACGACCAGCACCTGCAACCCGGCCACCGGAGCGTGTTTGACCAGCGCGTTGGCCGACGGTACCGCCTGCAGCGACGGCGATCCGTGCACCTCGGGTGACACCTGCAAGGCCGGCCAGTGCGGAGCGGGCGCTCCGGTCTGCGACTGCAAGGTGACGGCGGACTGCGCCGCCTTCGACGACGGCGACGCCTGCAATGGGACGTTCATCTGCAAGGCTGACACCTGCCAGATCGATCCGGCGACCGTCGTCACCTGTCCGGCCAGCGGCGAGTGCCTCTCCTGGTCGTGCGACAAGGCGTCGGGCAAGTGCCTCGAGCTTCAGACGCCGCAGAACTGCGACGACAAGAACCCGTGCACCGACGACGCCTGCGACCTCAAGACCGGGAGCTGCAACCACGCCGGCAAGGGCGGGCCGTGCGACGATGGCTCCGCGTGCACGACGAACGACGCGTGTGTGGCCAAGGCGTGCTCCGGACAGGCCAAGGACTGCGACGACAAGAACCCGTGCACGGCGGACTCGTGTGACCCGAAGACGGGCGAGTGTCTGCACCCCTCGGCGGTCGGCGCCTGCGACGACGGCGACGCCTGCACCGACGGCGACCAGTGCCAGGACGGCGCGTGCAAGCCGGGCAGCAACGTGTGCGAGTGCACCGTCGAGGCGGACTGCGCCAGCAAGGACGACGGCGACCTCTGCAACGGTGTCCTGACGTGCGTCGGCAAGAAGTGCGAGCCCAAGGCGGGCAGCTCGGTCACCTGTGACACGACTGGCGACGGCCCATGCAAGTCGACGAGCTGCGACAAGGCCACCGGGAAGTGCAGCTCGACGAACGCCCAGGACGGCTCGAGCTGCGACTCCGGGGCCTGTACGCTGGGCGACACCTGCGTCGCAGGGGCATGCCAGTCGAGTGGGAAGACCGCATGCGACGACGGCAACGCCTGCTCGACCGACAGCTGTGCGCAAGGCCAGTGCGCGCACGCCAACGCGACGGGCATCTGCGACGACAACAACGCGTGCACCGTCAACGACCACTGCGACGGCGGAGCCTGCACGGGGACCGACACGTGCAAGTGCGTCGTGGACGGCGACTGCGCCGCGGGTGACGATGGGAACCTCTGCAACGGGAAGCTCACCTGCCAGAACGGCCTGTGTGCGCTGGATGCCGCGAGCGTCGTGACCTGCACCGGCGCGCCAGGGCCATGCACGAGCTTCGTATGCGATCCCCCGATGGGCGTCTGTCTCCCGAAGGACTTCCCGGCGGGGCAGGCCTGTGACGACGGCGACGCCTGCACGACCTTGGACGCGTGCAACGACAAGGCCCTCTGCAAGGGCTCGACGCTGAGCTGCGATGACCAGAACGTCTGCACCGCGGATGCGTGCAACAGCAAGACCGGGTGCGCCAACGTGGCGACCGGTGGCCCCTGCGATGACGGCAACCCGTGCACCTCCGGCGACGCGTGCCAGGCCGGCACGTGCCAGTCCGGCAGCCAGGTCTGCGCCGCGTGCACGACGACGGCCGACTGCGCGGCCAGTGACGACAAGGACAAGTGCAACGGGACGCTCATCTGTCAAAGCGGGGCCTGCGTCGTCGACCTGTCGACCGTGGTCACCTGTGCGGCGAGCACGAGCGCGTGCTCCGAGAACGTCTGCGATCCTGCCACCGGGGCCTGCAAAGCCTCACCGCTCGCGCTGGGGGCGAGCTGCTCCGACGACAGCCTCTGCACGCTCGGCGACCTCTGCAACGGCCAAGGCGACTGCGTCGGCAAGCAGACGTCCTGTGACGACCAGAACGCGTGCACGACCGACGCGTGCGACCCGAAGGCTGGCTGCCTTCACACGCCGGCCTCTGGCACCTGCGACGACGGGAACGCGTGCACGGCCGGCGAGACGTGCCAGAGCGGCTCGTGTCAGGGCGGCGCCAACACCTGCGACTGCGCGACCACCACAGACTGCGCCGCCAAGGAGGACGGGGACCTCTGCAACGGGACGCTCGTTTGCCAGGCTGGGAAGTGCGTCGTCGATGGCGCGACCATCGTGACCTGCGCGCCGTCGACCAACCCGTGCAAGGCCGCCACGTGCGACCCGAAGAGCGGCGCGTGCGGCCTCACGAACGTGGCCGACGGCAAGGGGTGCAGCGACGCGAACGCGTGCACCAATGGTGACGTGTGCGCTGCCGGCACGTGCGTGGGCGCGACCATCGACTGCGCGGACAACAACGTCTGCACGACCGACTCCTGCGACGCGGCGACCGGGTGCGTCAACGCGCCGAACACCGGCGCGTGCAACGACGGCAACCCGTGCACGGCTGGAGATGCCTGTCAGTCGGGCAAGTGCGTGTCGGGCCAGAGCGTGTGCCAGTGTCAGGCTGACAGCGATTGCGTCCTCCTCGACGACGGCAACGCGTGCAACGGCAAGCTCGTCTGCGGTGCGGGCAACACCTGCGTCGTCGACCCGACGACGGTGGTGACCTGCGACTCCACGGGAGACACGACGTGTGCCAAGAACGAGTGCGACCCCGGCACCGGGGCGTGCGTCAAGAAGGCCAGCCCGGATAATACGCCGTGTTCCGCGGGGGCCTGCTCGACTGGCGACGTCTGCAAGGGCGGGACGTGCATCGCGGGGCTGACGACCAACTGTGACGACCAGAACCCGTGCACCACCGACGGCTGCAACGACCTGGCCGGGTGCACCCATGACCCGCTGACCGGGACGACGTGCAACGACGCGAACGCCTGCACGAGCTCGGACACGTGCGTCAATGGCGCCTGCGTCGGCAAAAACACGTGCGAGTGTACGAAAGACAGCGACTGCGCGGCGTCGGAGGATGGCAACATCTGCAACGGGACGCTCGTGTGCAGCAATACGAAGTGCGTCGTGAACACCGCGACGATCGTCGTCTGCGACCCGAACAAGGACACCGCGTGCCTCCAGAACACCTGCGAGGCGGCCACCGGCCAGTGCAGCATGCGCGCCTCTCCGCAGGGCACCGCCTGTGACGACGCCACGGCCTGTACCGTGCTGGACGCGTGCGACGGCGTCGGCGGCTGCAAAGGCGGCGCCGTGAGCTGCGACGACCAGAACTCGTGCACCAATGACTTCTGCGATGCGGCGCTCGGTTGCCAGCACTCCCCCGGGTCGGGCAGCTGCGACGACAACAACGCCTGCACGCAAGGCGACGTCTGCCAAGGCGGGAGCTGCCTCGGCGGCGCCAACGTCTGCGGCGGCTGCGCCACGACGGCGGACTGCGTCAAGTACGAGGACGGCAATCAGTGCAATGGCACGCTCACGTGCGACCAGGCGAGCAAGAGCTGCGTCATCAGCCCGGCGACCGTCGTGACGTGTGCGCCGAGCACCTCACCGTGTACCGCCAACCTCTGCAATCCGGCGAACGGGCAGTGCCTCCTGGCCAATCAAGCGGCCGGGACGGCGTGTGACGACGGCAGCATCTGCACGACCGGCGATGCGTGCAACGGCGGCGGGGCATGCCTTGGGTCCGCGACGCTCACGTGCGACGACGGCAACGCGTGCACCAAGGACACGTGCGATCCGACCGCGGGCTGCGGCAACCAGCCGCTGACGGGGACAACGTGCGACGACGCCAACGCGTGCACCAAGGGCGACACCTGTCAGTCGGGCGCATGCCAAGGCGGCGCAAACGCCTGCGAGTGTCAGGCCACGTCGGACTGCGCCGGGAAGGAAGATGGCGATCTCTGCAATGGCACGCTCATCTGCGCGAGCAACGCCTGTGTCGTCGACGCGGCGACGGTCGTGACCTGTGCCGCCTCGACCAAGGCGTGCCAGGTCGCGACGTGCGCCCCCAAGACCGGTCTCTGCTCGGACGTCGCGGCGACCGACGGTCAGCCCTGCACCGATGGGGATGCCTGCACGAGCGGCGACGTCTGCAAGGCTGGCGCGTGCTCCGGCGCGGCCGTGACGTGCAACGACAACAACGTCTGTACGGCCGACACGTGCGACAAAGCGGCGGGATGCACCTTCGCGCCGCAGTCGGGGACCGTGTGTGACGACGGCAACCTCTGCACCACGGGCGATGCCTGCCTGAACGGTCAGTGCGTCCCGGCGCAGAAGGATCCGAACTGCTGTCTTGCGGCGTCCGACTGCGTCGACCAGAACGCCTGTACGGCCGATCTCTGCGCCGCCAATCACACGTGCCAGCACATCACCATTCCCAACTGTGGCGCCAACACCTGCAGCACGCCCGGTCAGTGCGACGACCTCGACGCCTGCACGGTGGATGCGTGCCTTGGCGACGACGCCTGTACGCACGAGCCGCTGCCGAACTGTAAGAAGTGCGCGACCGACGTCGACTGCAACGACAACAACCAGTGCACCAACGAGTCCTGCGGCGCGAATGGCTTCTGCGCCTATGTCAAGGTGCCTGACTGCGTTCAGGTGGTCTGCCAGGACAACGGCGACTGCAACGATCAGAACGCGTGCTCGACAGACACCTGCGTGAGCGGGTTCTGCCAGAACGTCCGGATCGTGGGCTGTGTTCCCTGTACGGCTAACGGTCAGTGCGGCGACGGGAACGCCTGTACCGTCGACACCTGCACTCAGGGCCAGTGCCTGCACGCGGCCGTTCCGGGCTGCGTCGGCTGCGCGCAGAACTCGCAGTGCAACGACAGCAACGCGTGTACCACGGACGTCTGCGCCCAAGGGGCGTGTACCAACACCGCCGTCGCGGGCTGCAAGGCGTGCACGAACCCGGCGCAGTGCAACGACGCCAACGCGTGTACGACCGATCTGTGCGCGGAGGGCAAGTGCAGCAACACCGCCGTCAGCAACTGCCAGGCGTGTCAGACCACGGCGGACTGCGCGGACACGAACGCCTGCACCGTCGATCTGTGCAACCTCCAGGGCCAGTGCCAGCACGTGAACGTGCCGGGCTGCCAGGCGTGCACCTCGGCGGCGCAGTGCAGCGACAACAACGCCTGTACAACAGACACGTGCACGGCGCAGGGTACGTGCGCGCACGCGGCGATCGCCGGCTGTACGGCGTGCACCGGGAACGCCCAGTGCAGTGACAACAACGCGTGTACGACAGACGTCTGCAACCTGCAGGCCGGCACCTGCAGCAACACCGCGCTGCCCAACTGCAAGCCGTGCGCGGCGAGCGCGGCCTGCGGGGACTCCAACCCGTGCACCTACGACACGTGCGTTGCTGGGGCCTGCCTCAACGCGCCGATTCCCACCTGTACGGGTTGTACCGAGAACGGCCAATGCAGCGACGGCAACGCCTGCACCTTCGACGCCTGCAGCGCGCAGACCGGGACCTGCTCCAACACGCCGATCGCGGGCTGCGTGCTCTGCGGCGCCACGGCCGACTGCAACGATCAGAACGCGTGCACGACGGACACGTGCTCGGGCGGGCACTGCAACAATGTCGTGCAGAGCGGCTGCATCGCGTGCAAGTCGGCGGGTGACTGCAACGACGGCAACGTGTGCACGACGGACACCTGCTCGAGCGCGGGCACCTGCCAGTTCACGGCTGTCTCGAACTGCACGACCTGCTCGCTCGCCGCTCAGTGCAACGACAACGATCCCTGCACGACCGACGCCTGCGACGCGACGACCAAGCTCTGCACGCACGCCCAGGTCGCCGGCTGCACCCAGTGCGGAAACAACCTCGACTGCTTCGACGGCGACCCCTGCACGACGGACTCCTGCAACGGCCAGACGGACGTGTGTAGCAATACGGCTATCGCCGGATGCAAGAAGTGCGGCTCGAACACCGACTGTACCGACACGAACGCCTGCACGAACGACCTCTGCATCGCAGGAGTCTGTCACAACAACCAGGTCAGCTCCTGCACGACGTGCAAGGCGAACAGCGACTGCAACGACTTCAACGGCTGCACGACCAACACCTGCGGCGCGAACGGGACGTGTACCTACCCTGCGATCGCCAACTGCAAGGCGTGCACGATCAACTCCCAGTGCAATGACAACAACGCGTGCACGAGCGATCTCTGCGACTTCTCCAAGGGCCAGTGCACCAATACGGCCCAGCCGGGCTGCCTCGCTTGTAGCAGCAACAGCGCATGCAATGACAACAACCCCTGCACGCAGGATCAGTGCAACAATGGCCGGTGCACGTACTCACAGTCCAACTGCTCTTGCGCCAACGGCGGCACCTGTAATGACAAGAACCCGTGCACGACCGACACGTGCTCGCCCGGTGGACAGTGCACGTTCCAGCAGGTCCAGGGCTGCACGGCGTGCACCGGAAACTCCGGCTGCAACGACAACAACGCCTGCACGCTTAACTTCTGCGACGTGACGACGGGCACGTGTACCAATCCGGCAGTGGCGGGCTGCGTGGCCTGCACGAACGGCACGGTCATCCTCTGTAACGACAACAATCCGTGCACCAACGACTTCTGCTCAGACGGCGCGGTCTGTAGTCACTCGAACATCTCGGGCTGCACGCCTGGCGGCGGCGGCTGAGCTCCCCCTCCGCTCACCGCGGCTCCTTCCCCCCGTCTGTCGTTTCCCTTTCCGACAGGCGGGGTGGAAGGGGATCTTGCCAACCTACAGTCCTTCGACCTTGGTCAGGATCTCTTTCATGATCTCCGAGGTGCCGCCGCCGATAGTGATGAGGCGCACGTCGGTCCACGCGCGGCTGATCGGGTACTCGGTCGTGTAGCCAAAGCCGCCGTACATCTGCATGCAGTCGTAGATGACGCGCTGAGCCAGGTCGCCCGCGAACAGCTTGGCCATCGTGATCTCGCGCGTGACGCCCGCGGGGTTCTTGGGGTTCTGGTTGAACTTGTCGGTCGCGAAGTAGGCCAGACGCCGGGCCGCCTCGATGGCCGTGAGGTGCTCGACGAGCTTGTGCTTCCACACCTGGAACTTGACGAGCGGCTTGCCGAAGGCCGTGCGGTCCTTGCCGTAGTTGATGGCCTCGCGGACCGCCCGCTGCATCCCGGCGACGCAGCCGAGCGCTGCGACTAGACGCTCGCCCTGGAAGTTGGTCATGATGTGAAAGAAGCCGCCATTCTCGCTGCCCAGTCGATACCGTACAGGAATGCGGCAGTCCTCGAAGAAGAGCTCGGCGGTGTCCGAAGACTTGTTGCCAATCTTCTTGAGCCGCTTGCCAACCGAGTAGCCCTTCACGTCGGTCGGAAAGACCACGAGGCTGATGCCGCCGAAGCCGTCGGCGCCGGTGCGTACGGCCAGAGTGATGAAGTCGGCCCGCGTGCCGTGGGTGATCCAGAGTTTCGAGCCATTGATGACGTAGTCGTCGCCGTCCCGCCGCGCTGTCGTGCGCATGGCCGCCACGTCCGAGCCGCCTCCGGGCTCCGACACGCCGAGTGCTGCGATCTTGTCACCCGCGATGGCGGGCGCCAGAAACTCGCGCTTGACCTCGTCGGAGCCAAGCTCCTCGATGATGGGCGTGGCCATGTCCGACTGCACCAGCAGCGCCATGTTGAGTCCGGCGTTGCAGGTATGGACGAGCTCTTCCACCCAGCACACCGTGTGCCACCAGTCGAGCCCCGAGCCGCCCAATGTGGGGTCCGCGCGGATCCCGAGCAGCCCCAGGTCGCCCGCCTGCTTGAAGACCTCGCGCGGGAAGATGCCGGCCTCGTCCCACTCCTCGGCGTGCGGCGCGAGCGACTCGGCAAACTTCCGCACCGTCTTGCGCAGCGCGAGATGCTCGGGTCCAAAGAGGTCCTTGTCCTGCATCGTGATGCGTGCGGTCTCAGTCATGTCGGCATGCTCCTCTCGAGCGCTAGGGTTCGCGCGGCATCCTAGCAGGCTTCAGAAGCCGTCGCAGTCCTGGTCCACGGTGTTGGTCAGCGTCACGATCGCGACCCGGACCGTGTTGGAGGTGGCGTCCTGATAGGACAGCCACACCTTCTTGTCAGGGGCCACGGCGAGGCCGAGGAACGCGCCGACCTGGCCTGTCGTGTCAATCTTGAACACCTGCCAGTCGGCGCCGAAGCTGAGCGCGAGCTTCGTGTCGAAGGCGGTCTCGTCCTGATACCCGATGTACAGATTCCGCGGCCCGGTGCGGACGAGCCGGGCCCAGGCGCCAACGTTGTTGAGGTTGTCGACCACGGACGTCGTCCACACGCCCAGCTGATTGGAGGCGATGCGCAGGTCGCCGGTCGAGGCGGTCGAGCGGTGGGCGATGAAGACGTGCTCATCCTGATCGAGCGCGATGCTGCTATAGCTGCCGACGTCGCCGGTGGTCTCGACGTTGAGCGGAGCGGTCCAGGCGCCGCTCACGTTGTTGGCGTAGCGGAGGTCGCCTCCGGTCTCGTAGCGGTAGGCGACGTGCGACTTGCCCGCGGCGTCGAGCGTGATCGAGCTGTAGGTGCCCACGGTGTTGAGGCTGTCGAGCGTGGCGAGCGACCAGCCTGCGGGGGAGCCCACCGCGTAGCGCAGGTCGTTGCTCCACTCGTCGTAGTAGGAGATGTGAGCGAGCCCCTCGGCGTCGACCGCGAGGCCAATCCACTTGCCGGGGTCGATGCTGGTGTCCACGGTCGAGTAGGTGAACGCGCCGTTCTCGAGCCGCGCATACTCCAGGTCCTGGCCGGACGAGTCGCGCCAGGCGAGGTGCACGACGCCGTCGCGGACGGCGAGCTGAGCAAAGAGCCCCACGGTCGCGTCGTTGGCGGCGAAGGTGCGATACCACGTGCCCTCGGCCCGGCGCGCGTACTTGAGCGCGGTCGCCAGCGAGTCGTAGTACGCGAGGTGGGGCGTGCCGGCCTCGTCGATGGCCAAGCTCGTGTACAGCCCGACCGTTCCGCGCTGCGTGACGATGGCTGAGCCTGTGTACGCCGTCTGAGCCGTGCCGGCCACGCGGAGATCGAGGTTCGTGACGTCGTGATACGCGGCGGCCCAGCCGGTCCCGTCGGCAACGAGGCTCACCCAAGCGGTCGACGTGGGATCGACGATCGCGCTCGTGAAGCCCGTGAGGCCCGCTCGCGCGACGGTGAGGCCCGACGTCCCGGGGAACGCGAGGACCACCTTTCCCGCCGAGTCGAGTACGATGGCCGTCTGTGGCCCGCCGTTGCCGACCTTCGTCGTCGTCCACGAGCCCGCGACGCCACCCGCGTCACTGGTTGTATAGTATACGCTCCCAGAGCCGGAGTGCGAGATATGGGGATTGCCACTCGAGTCTACGGCGATGTCGGTGTACTGGCCCACGGTTCCGGTCACGGCGATCGTCTGGACCGCCTCCCACGCACCTGGTTTGCCTCGCACGTAGCGCAGATCGGCCGCGGTGCTCGCGAGGTGGTAGGCCACGTGCACCTTACCGTCGGTGCCGACCGCGATCGAGGTGTACTCGCCGGTGTTGGTCGTCGTGTCCACCGTCTCGTTCGACCAGGAGCCGGACGCCTTGCTCGCGACCTTCAGCCGCCGCGCCGTGGCGTCCCAATAGCTGACGAAGGGCACATCGTTTGCGCCGAGTGCGAGGCTGGCCCAGGTCCCGACGTTGCCCTGCGCCTCGACCACGACCGGCGTGGTCCAGCTCCCGGCCGTCCCGGTCACATACTTCAGATCGTCGGTGGTCTCATCGAAGTAAGCGATATGGACCTTGCCCTTCGAGTCGATGGCGATGGAGGCGTACTTTCCAACATCGACGTTGGCGGGATCGTCGACCACCTCGCTCGCCCACGTCTTGTTGGGCGCCTTGACGGCATAGCGCAGGGCCGTCAGCGTGCGATCCCAGTAGGCGGCGTGGAGCGCACCATCGGTGCTGCGCGCGAGGCTCGGGTACTCGCCTCGGGTGCCAAGGCCGTCGACGAGCACCCAGCCCGGGAGCTTGGTCTCGTCGTTGGTCTCCATCAGTCGGAGGTTGTCGGTGTCGAACCAGGCCTGGTGGTGCTTGCCATTGGTGGAGCGCACGCCTTGGGCGCAGCCGGTCGCGCCGTCGAGGTTCCGCGAGAGCCACTCGACCGACCAGCTCGCCTCGGTCTCCGGCGTCGTCGTCGCGTTGCGCAGCCGCGCTACCGCAAAGCTCCCCGGCGACGGCGAGCCCTCCCAGGCGGTCACGCACGCGACGAGGGTCCCGTCGCTGTCGGCCGCGAGCGACCACGCACCCGCAAGCGCGCCAAAGGGGGTGGGCGAGGCGATCGCCGTGACCGCCGTCCAGGTCCCGCCCGTACGGCGCGCAAAGCGCACATGTGAGGTCAGCATGTCGCGATAGAGCACCCGCGGTGTGCCATCGGGCGCGAGCGCGATGGCGCTGGAGTCTCCGACGTCGCCGCCGGCGTCGATGAGCTCCGTCGTCCAGATGCCGGTCGCGTTGGTCGCGTAGCGCGCGTCCTTGGTCGCCTGCGCAAAGTAGCTCACGTGCAACGTATTTGATGTGCTGCGGGTCAGCGAGGGCGAGAGACCGTCCTCGACCGCCGGTGCGACGACCGCGGGCGCACTCCAGAGCCCCGCGCTGCGACTGCGGTGGAGCAGCTCGTGGCTCGACGCGTCTTCATAGACCACGTGCAGCGTGCCGGCGGCGTCGACGAGCGCGGCCGGCGTGCGACCGACGTCATTCGCGGTCTCGGTCGAGACGGTCGCCGTCGTCCAGCTCCCGGTCTCGTTGGTGGCGTACTTCAGGTCCTTGCCCGTGGCGTCGTAGTAGACGACATGCGCTGCGCCCGAGGCGTCCGTGGCCACGGCGGCGTGGCTTCCGACGTCTCCCGCGACGTCCAGGCTGGCCGTCGCCCAGAAGCCGAAGCGGTTGGTGGCGTACTCCAGATCCGCGCTGACCGTGTTGGTGTAGACGAGGTGGACACCGCCGTTGACGTCGACCGCCGTGCCGATCGCTTTGCCCGGCGCGCCCCCGAAGTCCGCCACCTCGAAGGTCGTCGCGATCGCATTGACGGGATCGGGGACTCCAGGCTCGATCGTGGGGTCCTGATCATTGCAGTCCGTACCGTCAGGGCACCCTACATCTATGGCGCCGTCGAGGTCCGTGTCCTTGTCGACCTGGCCCTGACACACGGTCCCGAGCGCCGTGGCCACGCAGGCCTCCTTGCTCGTGCACGCGCTCCCGTCGTCACACGACGCGCCGGGAAGCTTCGAGGTCCACGCGGTCGGGTTCGTGTTCGCCACACAGGTCGCGCACCCATTGCCCGGCTGCGACGTCCCGTTCTGGACGCAGACGCCGGCGATTGCGCACATCCCCGGAGCCACGGTCGCGACGCAACCGCCCGCGCCGTTGCACGCGTCGGTCGTACACGCGAGCCCGTCATTGCACACATACGGCGTCCCGACACAGGCTGCGCTCGCGCACAGGTCATTGGCCGTGCAGGGCTCGCCATCGTTGCACGGGGCGGCATTGGCGACATGCAGACAGGCGCCTCCCTGGCAGAGGTCGTCGGTGCACGGGTTCTGATCGGAGGTGCAGCCCTGACCCTCGTGGTTCGGGTCTTTGACGCACGCGTCCTTGACCTCGTCGCAGACCCCGGCGTTGCACACGTCCGCCTGAGCGCCGCAGTCGCGCGCGGTGCCCAGGCACTGGCCTCCCTGACACGTGTCCGCCTCGGTGCAGAACTTGCCGTCGTTGCACGTCGTGCCGGCGAGCGACGCGCCGTCGTGGCTGCAGGTCCCGTTCTGGAGGATGCAGGTGTCGTGGGTGCACACGTTCTGGTCGTCGCATTGCGCGTCGGTCGTGCAGCAGCCGCCAATCACGGTGCCGGTGCACGCCCCCGACTGGCAGGTGTCGGGGTTGGTGCACGCCTGGCCGTCGTTGCACGCCGTGCCGTTGGACACAGCCGCCGCGACACAGGCGTCGAGCGCCTCGTCGCAGGTGCCGAGTGTGCACGCCGCTGACTGCGCCGAGCAGTCGCGCGCCGCGCCTTGGCAGGACCCACTCGCGCACGTGTCGTTGGTAGTGCAGTACTTGCCGTCGCTGCACGGAAGGACGTTGTCGCTGTGCGTGCATCCAGTGGCGGCCTCGCACGCGTCGTCGGTGCACGGGTTCTGGTCGTCGCACGAGACGCCCGCGCCCGTGCAGACGCCGCTCTGACAGGTGTCGCCGCTCGTGCACTTGGTCCCGTCGCTGCACGGCGCACCCGTCGGAGCGAGCGTCCAGCCCGTCGGTGAGGTCGCCGCCGAACAGACGAGGCACGGGTTCTGCGGGCTCGCGGCGCCATCGGCGGCGCAGACTCCGCCAACGAAGCACGTCCCGGCCTTCTGCGGATGGGTGCAGCCGCCCTGGCCATCGCAGGCGTCCGAGGTACAGCTCAGGCCATCGTCACAGACATATGGCGTGCCGAGACAGGCCCCGGCCGCGCACGCATCGCCTTGAGTGCACGGGTTGCCATCGGTGCAGGGAGCCGCGTCCGGGCGCGTCGAGAGCGTGACCGACGAGAGGCTCGGCTGACACGACAGACACGGCGCCGTGGCAGGCGACTCGCCGTTGGCGTAGCAGGTGCCTGTGACCAGGCACGTGCCCTGCTTCAGCGGATGCCCGCAGCCGCCCTGGCCATCGCACACGTTGTCGGTGCAGCTGAGCCCGTCATCACAGACGTACGCCGTCCCGCCGCAGGTGCCGGCCGTACACGCGTCGGTGTGCGTGCAGGCCTTCTGGTCGTCACAGCCGGTGCCATTGGGGCGCGCGGAGAAGCCGGTCCCCAGAAGCTGGGCGTCACAGGCCTCGCAGGCGTTGTCGGGGTTGACCGCGCCGTCGGCGTAGCAGACCCCGCCGACCCAGCAGGAGCCCGGCACGACGGTCTCGTTGCAGCCCCCCGCGCCGTCGCATGCGGCGACCGTACAGCTCGAGGTCGGAGCGCACGTGGTGGGCGTGCCTTTGCAGGCGCCCGAGGCGCAGGCGTCGAGCTTCGTGCACGCCTCGCCGTCATTGCAGGGCGCGCCGTTCGCGATCGGGCTCCACGCGTCGGTGGCGGTCGCCGGGACGCAGCCGAGACACGGATTCGCTGGATGGGACGCCCCCAACGCGTAACACGCACCGTCGATGGCGCAGGTCAGCGCCGTCGGGACGTGCGCACACGATCCGTCGCCGTTGCAGGAGTCGGAGGTGCACGCGAGGCCGTCGCCGCAGCCGTAGCTGGTCCCAATGCAGCTGCCGTTCTGGCAGGTGTCGGTGTGGGTGCACGCCACCAGATCGTCGCACGGACGCGTGGCCGGCGGGTGAGTGCACGCGCCGCCGACGCAGAGGTCGTCGGTGCAGCCATTCGTGTCGTCGGGGCACGGGGTGCCATCGGCGCTGGCATCCAGCGTACACTGGTCTTTCGTCTCGTCGCAGACGCCCACGCCGCAGGCTTTGGAGAACGACGCGCAGTCCCGAGGAGACCCGAGGCACTTGCCGCTCTGACACGTCTCCGCGACAGTACAGTAGGCGCCATCGTCGCACGCCTGGCCTTCCGTGGCGGTCGCGACGTTCGTGCAGCCCCCGCTCAACAGGTCACAGGTGTCGACCGTACATGGATTGGAATCATTGCAGTCCGCGTCCTTCTTGCAGCAGTTCGGCAGTGGCTTGCCGACGCACACGCCGGTGACGCACGTGTCGGTGCCAGTGCACGGCTGGGAGTCGTCGCAGGTCGAGCCGTTCTCTTTGGGAATCGCGACACAGGCATCGAACTCCTCGCTACACTTGGCGTCCGCGCACGCGCCAGCGATGTAGCCGCAGTCGCGAGGCGTCCCGTGGCAGGCGGTCGCGTCGCACGTGTCCGACACGGTGCAATAGAGGCCGTCGTTGCACGCGACCGTGTTGGCGAGGTGCGTACAGCCGGAGAGCGAGTCGCACGCGTCGTCGGTGCACACGTTGCCGTCGTCGCAGTCGATCGCGTCGCCGGCGCAGGTGCCCGCCTTGCAGCGATCGTCGACGGTGCAGGCCGTGCCGTCGTTGCAGGGAGCGTCCGCAGGGCGCGGCGAGTACTCGGTCGGGCTCGTCGCGGGATCGCACGCCTTGCACGGATCGGTCGGGCTGAGCGCACCAGCCACCGTGCAAGCGCCCTCGACGAGACAGGCACCCGGCGCGACAGGCGCGGTACAGCCGCCCGCGCCGTCGCAGGTGTCCACTGTGCACGGGTGGCCGTCATCACAGACGTACAAGACTCCAGCGCACTGTCCCGCCGCGCAGGTATCGGCCGTGGTGCACGCGTCCAGGTCATCGCAGCTCGCGGTATTGGGGACGTGGCCGCACGCGCCGGCCGCGCACGTGTCCGTCGTGCACACGGTGCCGTCCGAGTCGCATTGGGTCCCATCCGGACGCGGCGACCAGGCGCTCGACGAGAGCGACGGATCGCAGACGAGGCACGCGTCGCCCGCCTTGCCGGTGCCCGTCGCGACGCAGACGCCGTCGAGGACGCAGCTGCCGGCATCGGCCGTCCCCGCGCACACGCCGTCGCCGGAGCACGTGTCCGTCGTGCAGGCGAGGCCGTCGTCACAGACCTTCTGCGTCCCGGCGCACGCGCCGTTGCCGCACGCGTCGCTCTGCGTGCAGCCGCTCCCGTCGTCGCACGCGGTCCCATCGGGCAGCGCGGCGTGGCTGCACCCGGACTTGGGCTCGCACACGTCGGTCGTGCAAGCGCTCAGATCATCGCACGGGAGGACCGTGACCGCGCAGGCGTTTGCCGAGCACGACTCGGTCGTGCACACCGACAGGTCCTCGCACTCGAAGTCGTACTTGCAGGCCTTGCCCTGGAAGCCGCAGCCGCCGCTCTTCAGCAGGCAGACGCTGCCGGTTCCGGGATCGGCGCACGCAAAGCCCTCCGGGCAGTCGGTCAGGTTGGGGGCGCCGCAGGCCCGCGAGCAGAACGAGCCCGAACCTACCGAGACGCACGTCTCCCCTGTCCCCGCCGCGCAGTCGCCATCGACCAGGCACGGCTTGCACAAGCTCCCGAGCAGGAGGACACAGGTCGTCTCCGAGACCTTGCTGTAGCCCTCGACGCACTGTGTTGGGACACACGTCGGGGCCCCGTTGACGAGCGCGCACCCGACCACCGCCGCATGAGGCACCTTGCCCTCACACGACTGGCCGCACGCGCCACAGTGCTGCGCCGAGAGGTATTGGCCGCCGGTCGTAAAGGGGTCATCAATGGTCCCGTTGCAGTCGTCGTCGGAGGCATTGCAGGACTCGACCGCCGGCGTCTTGGCGTCGCACTGGAGGCCCGCCGCGCCCGAACAGATGCGCTTGCCGACGCAGGTGCCGACCGACGGCGTCTCCTTGGTGCACGTGCCGCCGACCTCGGGGACCTCGTCGTCCTGAAACCCGTCGCAGTCGTCATCGAAGCCGTTGCACACCTCGGCCGAGGGCGTCTTGGCCGTGCAGCCCTGCCAGCCTTTGGCGACGTCGCAGGTCTCGATGCCCGCACAGATCCCGAGCGCGTTCTGGACGGTACAGGGCCGCGAGGCGCCCTGATTCTTGGCCGTGCAGTCACACGTTCCGTTGTTCGGCAGACAATAGCTTGCCCCCTTGCCAGTCGGCAGCTCAGAAGGCGTGCACGTGCTCGCCGCGTCGCACGGGTGGGTGGCGTCACATGGGTCGGCGCAATGCTTGCTCCCGTCGGTGGTCGCGAGGCAGCGTCCGCCAAAGCAATCGGCGTCGATCTGGCACGGCGCGCACTGCTTGGGCACGTCCGGGACGCAGACCTGAGCGCAATCGGGGCACGTGGCCAAGAGGATGACGCAGCGGTAGGTCGCCGGGCAGTCGTCGGAGCACGTGCGCGTGCACACCGAGCCCTCGAGCGCCTGGACGCAGTAGCCGCTCGTGCACTCGGCCGCCGACGTACAGGGGCAGCCGAAGCCCTGTGGGGTCTCGCACGCCGCGGAGGTCTCTGTGCCGTCGCCGGTCGACTCGGCGCCGTCAGTTGCCGTGTCCTTGCCCTTGACGTCGACGCGCGCGTCGGCGCCGGTGTCATCCGCGATGTCCTCCGCCGTAACCGGCTGGCCCGACTCGGGGGGCTCTTCGCTACACGCGACGGCCAGTGCGAGCATGACCAGCGCGCCGCGATACCGCCACAACAGGGCAGAAATATAATGATGTCGCACGGTTCCCCCTCGTGTTCCCGCCAGCAACTTACGCGCGGCCGACCTGCGGAGTCTAACCGAAAGCCGAGGGCGGGGTCACGTCGCCGACCGGCGTGTCGATGCGATGCACGCGCCGGCGGTGGTTGACGTCCGTCCCGGCGTCGTAATCGCCCGTCGCCGTGCGGGCGTACACCCGGCCGGCGCTCTCGCTCACCACGGCGATCCGCGCCGTACGGTCGACGGCGAGGCCCGTCGGCGTGGCCACGGCCTCGGCGACGACGGTGCCCTGGTCCTCCAAGCCGCCCTGGGCGGCCATCGCGAACACACGGGACGTCCCCGAAGGCGCCAAGGTGGCCACGAGCGGCCGGTCGAACGGGTCGTGCGCCAGCGCCACCTGACGCGCGTCCGAGGCCACGCCATCGAGCGCGTCCTCCCGCACTGGCACAAGCTCACCCGTCGCGGCCACGGCGCCGAAGGAGCCACCTTGATAGTGATAGAGCCGCACCCGATGCGAAAGGGACGTGTCCGGCTGCGTGACCTCCGCGAGGACGACGAGGTCGCCGCCCGCGAAGTCGCCGTCGAGACCGATCGCCGTGGTCGGACCGAGCAGCAGCACGCAAAGCAACGCCAGTCGCGAGCAGGTAACGCTTTTCGTACGCATTGGCAGGGCAAAGGTCATCAACCGCAACTGTGGCACCCACAGCGCCCTCGTCGCAATCGCGAAGCGCGGCGTGGAGCTATTCGAGTTGAAAACCACTGGTCGAGACGGGCCGTAGAGCGCCTTCCCGGGGCTTCCCGTAGTTGCGATCGGCGTCGGCATCGGCGGTGTCCTCCGAGCTGCCGGGCACCGACGCGCAGGCAGGCCGATCTGGGCCATGGCTTTCGAGCCTGGGTGACGGGTCCGATCGAGGGACCCCGCGGAGTTCGTATGGCGGGCCGTGCTCGGCAGGTTGGGCCTGCGGGCAAACTGCGACGCGAACGCCAGCGAAATCGCGGACAGGCAGCCGTCCGACCGGCCGGGCCTCAGAAGTCGCGTGGATCAATCCAGTCAAGGTCACCTTCTTGCCATCTCGGACGCGATGCCAGCAACTCGCTCACCCGCTTGACTGCATCTTGCAGCGCCTCTACCTCGGTCGAGCCCAGGCCACAGGTCCCATCCACAGTCCCATCGGGGGCGCGAAACCTCAGATTCGGAAGAGCCAGGAAATCGTCTCGCCGCTCGAAGACTTTGATTCGGTAGCTGGTGCTGGGTACGCGAGGGTGGTCCTCAATCATGTACTCGCCCACAACCCGAGAGATGGACAGCGATCCGTGCAGGTCGACTTGTTTCCAGGTCATTCTTGGTTTCTCCGTCATTGAGCCCCAAAGGAGATGATCGAGCCGTCGGGGGCCAGGTCGACGTACCGACCACCCTTGAAGTACCGGGTCACACCCTCAGTGGCCCCTTCCACCGGGAAGCTCCTCGCCCCGCGCAGGTTTCGCGAGAACTCCTCCGCCTTCCTCAGGTATTGGGCAGCGTCCTTTGCCCCGACCTCCGCCCCGTGCTTGTTGAAGTGCATTGCCAGAGACTCGCCCGCGTCACTATAACTACCCGCCGCCCATCGGCCCGTTGCCCCCCCGGACACCCCTTCCGCCCCCGTCGCCGCACCGGGCGCCGGCGGCTCGTGGGGCTTCATGTAGACCTGCCGGGCGTCCTGCATCAACGACCCGAAGTTCCCGCCCGATCCGCCGCGAATGGCGTCCCACAGCCCATCCGCCGCCGCTGCGGCTGCCGCGGCGTGCACGGGCGCCGCCACTGCGCCGGAGGCCGAGACCGCCGCGCCGCCGACGACCACAGCGGTCGATGCACCGAAGGACAGGGGCTCCGCGATGAGGCCG
>SXGT01642028.1_pt1 | contig 24250 bp, 21 predicted proteins | sample 3176221 | NCBI WGS metagenome assembly SXGT01 (sample SAMN11356862, study PRJNA531348) | freshwater metagenome | isolation source: freshwater sample F1-120 | place: China: Fuxian Lake, Yuxi | collected 2017-12-25
CGTGCAGGAGTGGCGATCGAAGCGTACGCTGGATCGCCTCGCCGTGCTCAACGCGCCGCGCGCGCGGGCGGTGCGCGACGGCGCGGTGGTCGACCTTGCCGTCGAACGAGTCGTGCTCGACGACCTGCTCGAGTTACGCGCGGGGGATCAGGTCCCCGCCGACGGAGTCGTGCACGTCAGCGACGGTCTCGAGGTCGACGAATCGCTGCTCACGGGCGAGAGCGACCCGATCCACAAGCACCCCGACGACGACGTGCGCTCGGGCAGCATTGTCGTCGCCGGCTCCGGCCGATTCCAGACCACCGCGGTCGGTGCCGACGCGTACGCCCGGCGGCTCGCCACCGAGGCGCGCCGGTTCACGCTGGTGCACAGTGAGATCCAGGCGGGCATCAACCGGCTGCTGCGCTACATCACCTGGGCGCTGCTGCCCACCGCGGCGCTGCTCGCGCTCAGCCAGTTCGCCGCCGACCACGAGTCGTGGCGCGAGGCCGCGTCGGGCACGGTCGCGGGCGTGGTCGCGATGGTTCCCGAGGGCCTGGTGTTGTTGACGAGTCTCGCGTTCGCGGTTGCGGCGGTCACGCTGGCGCGCCGGCAGGTACTCGTGCAGGAGCTCCCGGCTGTCGAAGGCCTCGCCCGCGTCGACGTCGTGTGCGTCGACAAGACCGGAACGATCACCGAGGGGGTCATCGAATTCCACTCGCTGGAGGCGGTCGACGCACGTGATGACTCGCCCGACATCGCCTCGGCGCTGGGGGCCATCGCCGACGACGAACATGCCAACGCGACGGCACGCGCGCTCGCCGAGGCCTTCGCTCCGCCGTCCGGATGGACGCGGGTGGTCACCGTCGCGTTCAGCTCGGCGCGCAAGTGGAGCGCGGTGGAGTTCGAGCGTCACGGATCGTGGGTGATCGGCGCGCCCGAGATGGTGATCCTCGACGCCGCCGACGCGGTGCGGGAACGAGCGAGCGAATTGGCCGCGACGGGGCGGCGCGTGCTCGTGCTCGCCCGGAGCACCGAACCGCTCGACGGCGAGGACCTGCCGCCCGGGTTGGCGGCGGCGGCGCTCGTCCTGTTCGACGAACGCATCCGTCCCGACGCCGAGGCGACCTTCGCGTACTTCGTCGACCAGGGCGTGTCGCTGCGCGTCATTTCGGGTGACAATCCGCGCACCGTCGGTGCGGTCGCCGGCCGCGCCGGGATTCCCGGAGCCGACCAGGTCTTCGACGCCCGTGAGCTGCCGACCGACCTCGAAGCACTCGCCGACATCGTCGAGCGATTCATGGTATTCGGCAGGGTCTCACCGCACCAGAAGCGCGAGATGGTGCGGGCGTTGCAGGCGCGCGGCCATGTCGTTGCGATGACCGGAGACGGCGTGAACGATGCGCTCGCGTTGAAGGATGCCGACATCGGCATCGCGATGGGGAGCGGCGCGCCTGCCACGCGTGCTGTGGCCCAACTCGTGCTGCTCGACGGCAAGTTCGCGACCATGCCCGGCGTCGTCGCCGAGGGCCGTCGTGTCACCGCGAACATCGAGCGGGTCGCGAACCTCTTCGTGACCAAGACCGTCTATGCGATGTTGCTCGCGATCGCGGTGGGCGTCGCGCGGTGGCCGTACCCGTTCTTGCCGCGACACCTCACGGTCGTGTCGACGCTCACCATCGGCCTTCCGGCGTTCGCTCTCGCCCTGGCGCCGAACCCGAGGCGGTACGTGCCCGGGTTCGTGCGCCGGGTCTTGCGATTCGCGATTCCTGCGGGTTTCGTGGCGGCGATCGCGACCTTCACGGCGTACGGGGCGTGCCGCGAGATCGCGGGGGTGGAACTCGACGAGGCACGAACGGGGGCGACGCTCGTGCTCCTCGCCGTCGGACTCTGGGTGCTCGGCATCCTCGCCCGGCCCCTCACCGGCTGGCGCGCGCTGTTGGTCGGCGCGATGGGCGCAGCGTTCGTGTTGTCGGTCGCGGTGCCGTTCCTCGCGGACTTCTACGCCCTGCGACTTCCGCCCGTCGAGGCCGTCGGCTGGTGCGCGCTGGTCGTGGCCGCGGCCGTGGTCGCGCTCGAGACGGGCTGGGTGATCACCCAATCGCGGCTTCCGGCCGAGCGCCGTACGGCGCGGTTCGCGCGTTCGCGCGACGAACGGATCACAGCCAGCCGCGACGCTTGAACACGAAGTAGCCGCCGACGGTGACGGCGACCATCAGGCCCAACGCGCCCGGGTAGCCACCCGTCCAGCCGAGTTCGGGCATGTGGCGGAAGTTCATGCCGTAGATCCCGGCGATCAGGGTGTTCAGCACCAGAATCGCGCCCCAGCTCGACGTCGCCTTCATCACCTGGTTCATCCGGTTCGAGGCGATCGACAGCTGCGCCTCGAGGAGGCTCGTGAGCAGCTCGCGTTGGCCCTCGACGAGGTCGAGCACGCGCAGCACGTGATCATTGACGTCGTGGAGGTGCATCAGCGCGGGATCGCCGATCACCGGAACCTCTCGGCGGAGCAGCGCGGCGAGGACCTCGCGCGCGGGGCCGACCTTGCGGCGGAACGCGACGAGCGCGCGTCGCAGGGTGAAGACGTCCTGGGGAATTCCATCGTTCGAGGTCGAGAACACGGTGTCTTCGATTGCCTCGAGTCGTTCGTCGACCGAGTCGGCAACCTGGAACCAGCGGTCGACGATCACGTCGAGGACCGCCCACAGCGCGAAGCCTTCGTCGGTGGTGCCGTGCTCGAACCGCTGGAGCTCGTAGCGCCTGCGCATCTCATCGAGGAGCGACGTGTCGTCGTGGTGGTGCACCGTGAGAATCCAACCGGTGCCGAAGATGACGTCGAGTTCGTTGTCGATGAGCGTGCGGTCGTCGAGCCTGCAGTCGTGGAGCGCGACGTGCCAGTGGTCGGCGTACGCGACGAGCTTCGATCGTTGGTGGCCCTCGTCGAGGTCTTCCATCGCGAGATCGCTCACCTGGAGATGCGCGGCGATCGCCTCGAGGTCGTCGGTCGTGGCGTCGACGACCTGGATCCACCACAACGTATCGGCCGTCGGCGTCGCGACCTCCGCGAGCGTGACGCGTCGGGCGTCTCCCCCGTCGCGGTATTTCCAGACCTCGAGCACGCTGCGACCGTACCGGGCGCGTTCAGCAGGTCGCGGTACCCGGATCCGATCGGGTGACGGGGTTGCGTGGCGGCGTCGAGGCGGTGGGCGCGGCGCCGGCCGACGCGTAGCGACCGAACTCCTGGGTCGCCCACATGGTCCCGTCGGCGCCGCAGTACACGCCGATGCCGACGGCCTGGAGGTTCGGCGAGAGCATGTTGCGTCGGTGGCCGTCGGAGTTCATCCAGGCGACGTGGAGCGTGGCGGCGGTCACCGAACCGCCTCGGGCCCAGGCGATGTTCTCGGCGACGAGGTTGAAGCGCCCGTCGGCGAGGAGCCGTTGCAGGTTCGAGTGCCGGAAGCCGCTGCGGTCCATCTCCGAGCTCCAAGCCGCCGACTCGGCCGCCAACTCGTCGTCCCACCGCAGCGCCGGCAGGCCGCGCGCCGTCCGCTCCGCGTTGAGTCGGGTGAACAGGTCGTTCGCCGCACGAGCAGCCTTCGACGACCCCGAGGGGCCGCAGCCGTTCGGCCGAGAGGTCGGCGAGAACGCGAAGCTCCGACCGGTCGAGACCACCATCCAGTAGCCGCGTGTCGCATTGGAGGTGGCAAGACCCGCGGTCGGATTACCGCTGCACTTGTTCGTCAGCGAGCCGTAGTAGGGAGCGTCGCCGAAGTTGAAGAGGCCGCCACCCGCGTTGCTGAGCAAGTACCCGCGACCCGTTGCGGTCCGCGCGATCCCGGTCACGTCGGTGTTGGTGTTGCCCGTCGCGCTTCCGTACCAACGTGCATCGCCGAAGTGGTAGACGCCCCCACCGCTCGACACGAGCCAATAGCCCTTGCCCGACGGGGTGATCGCGGCATCGACGATCGGACCTCGGGTCAGTTGCGACGGCGCGCCGTAGAGCTTGGCGTCGCCGAAGCGCAGGACCTTGCCGCCGGAGGTGAACAGCAGGTACCCCTTGCCGGTGGGCGTTGCCTCGATGTCGACCACCGGCGATGTCAAGGTCTGGCCGCCCGCCGATCCGTAGAACCGTGCGTCGCCGTGTGTGAAGACGCCGCCGGTGTGCGACGCGATCCAATAGCCGTTGCCGGTCGGGGTCGGTGCGATTCCCGTGACGAGCGCACCGTTGCGTTCGGCGGTCGCGTTGCCGTGCAACTCGGCCGAACCGGTCGCGACGACCTGTCCGTTCGCGGCGACCGCCCAGGTACCGTTCCCGGTCGGATCGCCCGCGAGGTTCATCGCCGGCCCCGTGAGCACCGGGTTCGACATCGCCGAGGCGTTCACCAGGGCCCCCGCGGGCGTCGGGTTCGTGATGCCGAGCCCGGCCAGCCCGAGCCCTGCCGCGGCGAACCCGGCGGCCAGGATCCGAACCCGGGCCCGACCGGGCCGCCGACGCGGCGCGAGCGCGCCACGCCGCGTGCGATCGATCGGCTGTACCGCTGCCGGTTGGACCATCCGGTCTCGACTCCGCTTCGACGACCTCGGCGGGCGTCGGTGCGACGCTCGTCGGAGAGGTATCGGCGCTCGCGGCGGGGGACCTGAGGGCGGAACCGGCCTCGGTCAGGGTGCCGTCGTGGTGGGAACGGTGGTGGTGCGGGGCGGGGCGGTCGTCGCGGTCGGCGAGGTGGTTGCGGTCGGCCCGGCGGTCGTGGTGGTCGGGGGCGGGTCCTCGGGGATGCCGACGAGGATCTTGTCGGGGAACATCGCGTACTGCCAGAAGAACTTCTCGCGGACCGGCTCCGAGCCGGGTCGGGTGATGACCCGCCAGTACTCGACCGCGTAGCCGCGGTGGCCGTCGGCGACCTCGCGGCGTTGGCCCGGTGCGAGCGTCGCGCACTCGCCGTCGGGATCATCGATCGATGTGGCCTCCTCGCACGGGATCTCCTCGGTCTCGACCTCGATGGTCGTGAGGATGTTGATGCAGCGAGGGTCGTCGCGGGTGTCGAAGAGTGGTCCGACGCTGCAACCCGGTTGGCCGTTCTCCTCCTTCACGACCTTGCCCTCGGTATCGCCGTAGATCGCGATCGTGATGTCGGTGTCGTTGTAGATCGCCTTCACGAGCACGCCGTGATCCGAGTCGTTCTTCCACTTCAGGTCGAGGCGCGGATAGTTGACGGTCGCCTCGCGCGCCATCGGGTAGCGATCGAAATAGATCGTGTGCGGCTTGTGCGTCACGATTTCGAAACCGCCCCACCACGCGGCGTTGAACGTCGTCGTCGCGATCTGGCTGACGCCGCCGCCGAAGTCTTCGGTGAAGTCGCCGTCGTAGAACACCGGCGCGGCGACGAACCCGCGGGCCTCGGTCCGCGCTCCGACGACGTCGTTGAGCGAGAAGACCTCGCCGGGTTCGAGCACCGTGCCGTCGATGTAGTCGGCCGCGTTGTGGATGTTCGTGACGCGCGGCGCGCAGCACGGGTGGTGCGTGGTGAACGACGAGACGAACTCGGTGATGCCGAGTGATTCGGCCCACTCCGTGTCGTGCTCGGGGACGAGCACCTTCAACGGCGACTCGATCCGTCGTCGTTCCGCGAGAATCGATCGACCGATCGCTCGGAGGTCGGGTTGGAGGCCCGCGGTCGATGGGACGACCCGAACGGTGTTGTCGGGGCGGACCTCGAAGTCGGCATCTCGGGCGGGCGTCGTGAGCAGTGTGTAGTCGTCGCCCATCTCGGTCGCCAGGTCGTCGGTGCGCACGATGAGTTCGATCTCCGAGCCGCGGACCCGCGCGTCGAGCGACCGTCCGACCTGTTCGGGTTCGATCGTGACGGTGACCGACTCGGGGATCGCGGCCGGCGATGTCGTGTCGGTCGGGCCTGTGGTGGTCGGGCCGGTGATCGTCGTGCCTGGGTCGGTGGTGATCACGTATCCGGCCGACAGGATCCGACGCGCTCGTGCGGCGAGCGCCTCGACGTCGGTGCTCGAAACGGCCGGCTCGACCCGCCCGACCGGCAGCGTGATGCGGCTGCGCCGCGGCGACTCGATGAGCGCGACGAGACGGGCGCGCGCTGCGGGTCGTTCGATGCCCGAGCCCGGCCGGGGCTCGACCACGATCACCCGCGCCCCGTCGAACCGCAGGTCGCCCTCCCGCACGCCGTCGTTGACCTGCGCCTGCCACCCGTCGATCACGCCTTCGACCGCGTTGGTGTCGTACGACGTCGCGAGGTCGATCTCTTCGTGTCGGAAGCGGCGCGTCACGACGCTGCCGACCGCGGCGAGGGGATTGCGCGACCGGCCCGCGGCGCGCGCCGCGCGCACGGTCGCCTCACGATCGATCCTCAATGCCACCGTGGTCGGGTCGACTTCGAGGTCGGTCGCACCCGCACGGGCTTGGAGTGGTTCCGACTCGAGACGATCGGCGAGTCGGTCGACGTCGGCGCGCACGTCGGTCTCGGAGCGGCCCTCGGCATCGACGCCGTCGATGTCGATCCCGGGCAGGACCTGCCCTGCGTAGACGACCCGTTCGATAACGGTCGCGAGCAGCACGAGTGCGAACGCGCTGAGGACGAGCAGTCCGACGCGGAGTCCGATCGTCGAGCGGCGACGGGCGATGTCGTGCCGCTGACCTGGGTCGGTCCGGCCGCGAATCGACGGGCGCCGAACGGGCTTCCGCTCGGCGCGCGTCGCTGGATTGTCGCTCGCCGTCGGGGTCGTCACCAGCGCGGCACGCTATCGAAGCGGATCGCCGGCGCCGAGGCGCCGGGCAGCGCACCGGGCGTGTCACGATGGGGCATGCCCGGCGATCGCATCCGCGACTTCCTGGTCGGCGCCGGCGCCACCGATGCCGACATCGAGCAGGCCGAGCGCGAGGGTTGGCTCCCCGTGCTCGTGCTGGATCGGCTGCTGATGCCGGGAACTCCCGAGTACGACTTCCCGGCGCTCGCGGCCGCCGGCGGGACCGACCCGCCGACGTTGCGCCGCTTGTGGCGGGCACTGGGTTTCCCCGATGTTCCCGACGGGCTGGCGTTGTTCAGCGCCGGCGACGCCGAGGCGGTGCGGCGGTTGCTCGGGCGCGCCGAGGGCGACCTCTGGAACGATCCCCTCGCGCGCGAGACCCCCGAGCGCCAGGCGCGTGTGGTCTCGGCCGCCCTCGCCCGGCTCGCGGCGTACGAGGCCGAACAGCTCGCGACCGCGCTCGAGGACCTGCGCACGGCAGGGATCGACGACGAGACCGCCGCGCTCGCGCTGCTCGACCGTTTCGAATGGGACGAACTGTCTTGGCTCATCGACTACGCGCACCGCCTCCAGCTCCGCGCCGCGGCGTGGCGGCGTCTCACCCGACCGTCGGTCGGCAACACGATCGAGATCGCCGTCGGGTTCGTCGACCTGTCTGGCTACACGGAGCTGGCCGAAGCGCTCGACGATGCCCAACTGTCGGAGCTGCTCGACCATTTCGAGTCGGTGGCGTTCGACACGGTCGCCGAGCACGGCGGCCGCGTCGTCAAGACGATCGGTGACGAGATCATGTTCGTCGGCGCGCCCGACGCCGTTGCCGACATCGCGCTGTGCCTCCTCGATCGCGCCCACGCGATCGAGGCGTTGCCGTCGATTCGCCAAGGGCTCGCGTTCGGCTCGGTGCTGTCGCGCGACGGCGACTATTTCGGGCCCGTCGTGAACCTCGCGAGTCGGATCACCGACCGGGCGCGGCCCGGGACGATCCTCGTCTCCGAGCCGTTCCACGACCTGTTGGAGTCGAGCGAGCAGGGTGGGCACGAGTTCCGCCCGCTCAGCCGCCGCCGCATCCGCGGCATCGGCGAGGTCGCGTTGTTCGCGTTGCGCCCGGCGCGCCCGCCGGCCCGCCCCGCGAGCTGACACCTCCTCCCGCGAGCTGATCTCGTCGGTGGCCCGGCCGTTCGCCGCGAGAGGTCGCCTAGCCTGGATTCCATGACCGACGCCCCGTGGTGCATCCTGCAGGTGCACGCCCACCCCGACGACGAGGCCTCCAAGGGCGCGGGAACGACCGCCAAGTACGCGGCGGAGGGAGTCCGCAGCGTCCTCGTCTGCTGCACCGGGGGTGAGGAGGGCGACATCCTGAACGAGGTGATGGACCGGCCCGAGGTGCGCGACAACCTCCACGCGGTGCGCATGGCCGAACTCGAGGAGAGCTGTCGCATCCTCGGTTACGACGCGTTGCACCTGCTCGGTTACCGCGACTCGGGGATGCCCGAGAGCGAGGCGAACGCCCGCCCCGACAACTTCTGGAACGCGCCGCTCGAAGAGGCGGTGGAACGGCTGGTTCGGATCATCCGCGCCGAACGTCCGCAGGTGATCATCAGCTACCACGAAGACCGCGAGTGGTATCCACACCCCGACCACATCCGCGTGTTCGAGATCACCGAACCGGCGTTCGCGATGGCCGGCGACCCCGACGCGTTCCCCGACGCGGGCGAGCCCTGGCAGCCGAGCAAGCTCTACTACGTCGCCTGGTCGTTCGCCCGCGTGCGTGCGCTGCACCAGGCCCATCTCGACGCGGGGATGGAGAGCCCGTTCGAGCGGTGGTTCGAGGGCAAGTTCCCCGACCACGACGAGCGATTTACGACGCGGATCGACGTCGGAGCGTTCATGGCACAACGCCGGGCGTCGCTGTTGGCGCACGCGACCCAGGTCGCGCCCGATGGCTTCTGGATGAAGCTCCCCGACGAGCTCGTCCGCGACGTCTATCCCTGGGAGGACTACATCCTCGCCCGCTCGCTCGTCGACGACGCGGCCGAGGGCCGCGAGTACGAGACCGATCTGTTCGCGGGGCTGCGATCGCCCATCGCCGACCTTGGCGGCGCGCGGGCATGACCGACACCGTGCGGTTCGTCGTCGCGAAGGGCAAGACCACGCTCGATTCGTGGGCAGTGGCCGTCGACGATTCGGTCACCGCGCTGTCGGAGCTGCCGACGGAACCCGATGTCGTCTTCACGCTCACCGAGACCGACGGCGCCGCGCTCCGGGAGGGTACCTACGACCTGTCGGTCGGGTTCATGCGCGGGACCGCCAAGATGGCGGGTGATTTCGGCGCGCTGCTCCGTGTGCTACCGCGACTCCGAGCGTTGCAGGTCTCGTAGCGCGCGGTAGCTGATCAACTTCGCGCCGGCCCGCGCGAGGAGCTGCTCGAACAACGGGTCGCGCAGGAGCGAGTCGTCATCGACGCGCTTGTCCCAGTCGGGGTAGGAGTGTCGGAGCTCGTCGCTGTCGACGGCCGGGTGCAAGAACACCTCGGTGACGCCGGGCCGCAGGTCGAAGAGAGTCCGCTCGATGGTTCTGCGCGCGCCGACGGGGCAGTACACGAACGAGTCGGGAAACACGATTCCCTCGGCGGCGGCGAGCTTGCGATACGGAAAGCCGATACTGCGTTCGGCCGACTGCGCGGCCATCCGCAACGGCAGGCCGAAGTCGATCGCGAGCTCGAGGTAGACGTCGAAGAACTCCGGCTTCAGCTGCGAGGTGCCCATGTGCGAATCGAGGTGGGTCACGTCGAAGCCCCACAGGATCGCCCGTTCGATTTGCGCGCGGCATTCCTTGCGGACCTCGTCGATGTCGGCGTGGTCCCACGTGTCGGCGACGGTGCGCGGGAAACCCCCGTCGCCGTCGAGCAGGCTCGGCGAATGTGTGATCGGCGCCCACCGGTACGTGTCCCACTCCGACGTGAGCGTGAGGTGCACTCCCACGTCTTCGCCCATGTGCATCCGCGCCGCGTCGCGTGACCACGGGCACGGCACCATCAAGGTCGCGTTCGTCGCCGTCCCCTTGCGCAGCGCGTGGTAGATCGAGACGTTCGCGGCGCGGCTGGATCCGAGGTCGTCGCAGTTGATGATGAGGAGCTTGGCGTCGGCCGCGTGGCCGAGTCGCTCGGCGAGCGTGGTCATCGAGCGCAGGCTACCGGTCGGTCTCCTCGGCGACGAGGGCCGCCAACTGCTGGAGGCGGCCGACGCGCATGGACTCGACCGCCACCAGGGCGCCGTCGTCGATGAGCATCGTGAGGCGCGCGACGGCGCCGTACCGGGCGACCGCCACCTGCGCGACCCGCGCGAGCGGGAACCACCCGGCGTAGGCCCCGGGGCGGGCGCGCAGGAACCGCGGGCGCCACAGGTGCAGTCGCTGGTGATCGGACACGCCGATCACCATGTCGCTCGTCGCGACCGGAAACCCGCATCCGTCGGCCACCGCTGCCCATTCGGAGAAGGCCGCCCGCCGGATGCGCTCGGGTCGTGGCGAGAGCGACGCGCGGAGGCTGGTGCCCGCCGAGCCTGCGAACGAAACCGGCATCCAGAGCAGCAGGCGTTCCTCTGGGTCGAGGCCGGCGATGTCGCTCACCGTCGCGACCCCAGGCCGGCGATGATCGCCGCGTCGTCTCAGCAGTCAGACACGTTCGATGAGCGTGCCGGTTCCCAGTCCGCCGCCGCAGCACATCGTGATGAAACCGAGCGCGCCGTCGGTGCGCTCGAGCTCGTGCAGCGCACTCGTGACGAGGCGTGCGCCCGTCCCGCCGACGGGGTGTCCGATCGCGATCGCGCCGCCGTTCGGGTTGACCTTCGACATGTCGGGTTGATGTTCCTTCGACCACGCGAGGACCACCGAGGCGCAGGCCTCGTTGATCTCGATCGTGTCGAGGTCGGCCATGGCGAGCCCGGTGCGCTGGAACATCTTGTGGGTCGCGTCGATCGGGCCGGTGAGCATCAGCACGGGGTCGACGCCGACGAGGCACTGGTCGACGACCCGCGCTCGTGGACGGAGTCCGAGGCGCCGCGCCGCGCCTGCGCTCGCGAGCAGGACCGCCGCGGCACCATCGGTGATCTGCGATGCGCTCCCCGCGGTGTGCACGCCGTTCTCGCGCGCGACCGGCTTGAGCGCGGCGAGTTTCTCCAGGCTCGTCTCGCGCAATCCCTCGTCGCGCGCGACGCGATGCGTGGTGCCCGTGGGCTTGCCGTCGTCGCCGAGGTCGGGCGCGTCGATGCCGACGACCTCGCGTTCGAAGTGGCCCTCCGACCAGGCGTGCTGGGCTCGGACCTGCGACTCGAGGCCGAACGCGTCGCAGTCCTGGCGGGTGATGCCCCACTGGTCGGCGATGCGCTCGGCGCCCTCGAACTGGCTCGTCACCTCGTACTGCGCGAAGTAGCTCTTCGGGGTCGGGCGGCCGAAGTCGCCGCGGATCGCCGCGCCGAGCGGGATCCGCGACATCGACTCGACGCCGCACGCGAGCGCGACATCGACCGCTCCCGCCTTGATCAGCGACGTAGCGAGGTTCGTCGCCTGTTGACTCGACCCACACTGCGCGTCGACCGTGGTCGCGGCGACGGTGAGTGGGAAGCCCGCGGTGAGCCACGCGGTGCGAGCGATGTTGAACGTCTGCTCGCCGACCTGGCTGACGCAGCCGCCGATGATCTGGCCGACCTCGGCGGGGTCGATCCCGGAGCGTTCGATCGCGGCGCGCTGCACGGCCGCGAGCAGATCGGCGGGATGCACGCTCGCGAGCCCGCCGTTGCGACGGCCGAGCGGCGAACGCACGGCTTCCACGATCACGACGTCGTCGTCACGGAGCTCGGCCATGGGTCCTCCTCGAGAACGGTTGCCGCAGGATACGAGAGGCGAGCCGGTCAGGTGCAGTCGAGCACGAGCTTGCCGAACGTCGCGTCGGCCGCCAGCCGGTCGTACGCTGCCGAAGCGTCGGCGAGCGGGATCCGATCCTCGATCACCGGCACGATCGTCCCCGCCGCGAGCAGCGGCACGACATCGGCGACGAACGCGTCGGTCGCCGCCGCCTTCTCGGCGCGAGTGCGTGGCCGCAACACGGTGCCATGGAGTTCGAGGCGGCGCTGCATCACCGGGAGGATCTGGAGATCCGTTCGACCGCCCGCGAGCGTGCCGATGAGCACGATCCGCCCACCCGGCGCGGCGGCCGCGACATCGGCCGCGACGTAATCGCCGCCGACGAGGTCGAGCGTCACGTCGACTCCCGTGCCGGTGGCGGCGCGGATCTGTTCTGCGAGCCCGAACACGTCGAGCGCACCGTCGGGAGTTCGCGGTGGGACGATGCCCACGTCGAGGCCGAGTGCGCGGCAGCGGGCGAGCTTGTCGGCCGTGCGCGCGGTGCCGATCACCCGGGCACCGAGTGCCTTGGCGAGTTGGAGCGCGGCGGTGCCGACGCCCGATCCCACGGCATGCACGAGGACCCACTCGCCCGCACGGACGCGGGCGCGGGTGACCATGGCATCGTGCGCGGTGACGAAGGCCTCGGGCACGCCGCCCATCGTGACCGGGTCGAGTCCGGCGGGGATCCGCGCGCAGTGCTCGGCCGGCACGACGAGTTGTTCCGCCTGGCCACCGCCACCGGCGATCCCGAACACGGCCGTGCCGACCGCCAACGCGACGACCCCGTCGCCGAGTGCCTCGACGATGCCCGCGAACTCGAGACCCGGACTGTCGGGCGGACTCCCGGGCGGCGCGGGATAGAGGCCCATGCGCTGGATGAGGTCGGCGCGATTGAGGCCCGCGCCGTGGACCCGGATCCGTACCTCGCCCGGGCCCGGCTCGGGGGTGGGGTGCTCGCGCACCTCGACGCCATGCTCGCCGGTCGTCGTCACTGCTCGCATGCACAGTTGTCTACCCGACGGTGCGCATTTGTCGACCCGACGGGCGTCCGATCCCGGCCCGGCTCACTTCGTGGCGGGATCCTCCTGCGGCGGTGCGACGGGCACGTCGCTGCCCGGCACGTCATCGTCCGGCATCGGGGTCGGGGTCGGCTCGGCGCCCGTGACGTAGGCGTCGTCGATCGCGAGCATGACGCTCGACCATTCGGTGCCGTCGTCGAAGCTGCCGACGAACCGGTAGCTCGGAACGAGGTATTGCACCGGGTTCCCGGCGTCGTCGGTGGCGTACCAGAGTTGGCTCGCGAGCGTGACGCCGGTGACGGTGATCGTGACGACCTGCGGCTCCGGGCAGTCGTCGACGCACGCGATGTCGGGTGCCGCACACCGCGTGTCGGGCGGGCAGTCGATCGCGACCCCGGGGTCGACCGACGACATGGCCTCGGGCGCTCCGAGCGGCACGGGCCCGCCCCCGAAGTCGCCGTGGACGAGCGCGTCGTAGACGTCGGTCGTCGACTGCAACGGGTAGTCGTCGACGCGTTCGAGGTCTGCGAGCATCCCGCCCGCGTATTGCACGAGACCGAGGTCGCCGACCTCGACGTACCACTCCAACCCGATCACGGCGCGACCGTCGACCATGCGCTGGGCGACCACCGACCGACTCGTCAGCACGGGTGGTTCGACGGTGTCGTCGCACACGGTTCCTTCGACGCAGCTCACGGCGATTCCCATGGTCGTACCGTCGTTGACGGTGAACTGCCAGTCGGCGCCGTCGAGCACGCCGAGCGCGGCGAGCAGGTCCTCGGCGATCCGCTGCGCCTCGGCCGGATCGGGGAGGTCGACCGGCTCGGGAACCGGGACGGGCGTGGGTTCGGGAACCGGGACGGGCGTGGGTTCGGGAACCGGGACGGGCTCGGGCTCGAGCCCCGGATCGGTGTCGGGCGCTGTGGTGTCGGGTTCGACCGAGTCGGTGCCGGTGCCGGTGCTCCCATCGGCGCTTGCGCCCCCGCTGCCGTCGACGATCACGCCGTCGCGGGTGAGGCCGGGGCCATTGGCGACCGAGACGAACCAGCCGGAGGCGTCGCCGCTCACCGACAGCGTGCGTTCACCATCGCTCGCCTCCCAACCGCCGTAGTCGAGCTCGACGGGCGCCGCGGCGATCCCGAGCGCGTCGGCCATGCGCGCGATCTCGGCGGCATCGAGGACGCGGTTCCCGCCGTCGGGAGCGACGAGGCGGTACACCGGCGCCGTCGACCCGAGGTCGGCGAGCGCGCCCGCGAGCCGGTACTCGAACGTGGTCGTGGGGAAGGGCAGGAGGTCGGTGCGCGCGTCCGCGGGTGCTCCGGCGGCGGCGTCCTCACCCGACAGGGTGTTGGTGCCGCGCGACTGGAGTGTCAGGGGAACCGGACCGTCGTCGTCACCGGACGCCAAGACGGCGAGCCCGGCGGCCGCGAGCGCGATCGCCGCGACCGACGCGAGCAACGTCGTGGTGCGGCTCCGTGGGTCGGCGGGCGCGGCGGTGAGTTCGACCGCCGGTGTGACCGTGGGATCGGCCTCGGCCCGATGTGTGGATCGTTGCGTGGATCGCCCATTCGCTGCCTGGTTCGAACCTTCGGTCATGTGTCCTCCTCGACGACCTTCCGGTGCTCCGACGTTCGTGGGGCGGCCCGGGGTTCCCGGTCGTGGTGACCGGCATCGGCCGCGTCGTTCCCGATACTGTCGCGCCGTGGTCGACGAACCCCTCGCGGGTCCCCTCCCGGCCGCGGGCCTGCGGTTCTGCGACGAGGATGGCGCCGAGGTGATCCTCGATGCTGCGGCCGCAGATGGGCTCTGGTCGACCTCCGGTGGGCTCGAGGCCGCGACCGTCTCGGCGTGTCTGCAGTGCCGCAGTCGGGTGGTCGCCGCAGTCGCGCTCGTCGATCTCCTCGACGCGTCGCCGGCCCACGCCGATGCCGGCGCGCTCGGCGAGCTCGCCGACGACGCCCCCACGTTGCACGTCTACATCGAGGATCTCCGCGGCGACTGCCGGCACCGCACGTGGCTCGATCCCCTCGCCGAGGAGTGGGCCGAGGTGGTCGAAGGACCGCTGCGGCGCCCGGTTCACTGATCCGAACCGGCGTCGTCGGTGCGCCGTATCGGACGCCTGACGACGCTGGTTCGGTTTGCTGCGACCACGATCGCGAGCGGGGTCAGGCGCGCGTCGACGTGATGTCGGCGGCGGTGGCGATCACCGCGGTGAACGAGGCACGGATCGCTTCCATCAGCCGGGGGATGTCGGTCACCGACGCAGGATCGATGTTGATCCCGACATGACACTCGTTGCAGTACGACAACATCGTCGCGTTCACCGCGCAGCCGGTGCGGGGCCCGAGTGGGTAGTTGGCCTCGATGCGCGCGCCCGCGAGATAGAGGGGTACCGGGCTACCGCGCATGTTCGAGGTGGCGAAATCGATCGTGCGTGTCTGCGCGCGGGTGAACACCACGAGGATCGACGTGGGCATGCCGCTGGCCAGGACCGCCAACCGATCGAGCGACTGGAACGCGCGCTCGTGCTTGGCCGAGTCGAGCGCGGCGCGCGTCGCCGCGAACCGCGGTAACACGTCGGGTGGCGCGATCGGGATGACCACCCGCGACGGTGCGAAACGGTTCGGTGTCGAGTCGCCGCGCTCGCGCGTGCTCACGGCCATCGCCATGCGGAGGTCCGCGACTTCGCTCCCCAATTGCGCGTGATACGCACCGAGTCCGCCCGCGATCGCGGTGACGAACACGTCGTTGATGCTGCCCCCGAGCGCGCGTGCCGTTGCGCTCAGATCGTCGAGAGGCACGGCGATCACCTCGAAGTGGCGTCGCAACGAACGCGTCGTGAACAGGTCGCTGTGGGCCGCCTCGGTGACGAGCACCTGGCGCCGCACCGAACCGGCGAGGCGAGCAGCGTCGCCGATCGCCTCGGGAACCTCGAGCGGATGGGTCGCGAGGTGCGCCGCGCCCTCGACGGTCTGCTTCGCGAACTGGAGTTGCTTGGCGGCGGCGTCTCGCACCGCGTGGCGGGTCCCGTCGATCGACGCCGAGATCGCCGAACGCGCGGGTTGGCGGTGAGGCCGGTCGGTGCCGGGCGAATCGGTGCCGGGCAGATCCTCCCCGGAAACGACCGCCGCCGGAGGCGCCGCGAAATCTCGATCGGCTCCCGGTTCGAGGTCGACGAGCGCGAGCGACAGCTTGAGGCCGCCGACACCGTCGGTGATCGTGTGGTGCATCTTCTGCAGCATCGCGGCGCGCCCGCCCGACAACCCCTCGATGACCGTGAACTCCCAGAGCGGACGGCCGCGATCGAACGGGCTCTCGGCGAGCGTCGCCACGAGGTCGAGCAGGTCGCGCATCTCGCCCGGCGCGGGCAACGCGACGTGACGGATGTGGTAGTCGAGGTCGAGGTCGGGGTCGTCGACCCACTCCGGCGCGGCGAGGCGGAGCGGCGCGCTCACGACGCGTTGGGCGAGGCGCGGGATCGCGACGAGCGCGTCGGCGATCTTGGCCCGCAGTCGTTGTGGGTCGGGCGCGTGCTCGAGCACCGTGAGGTTGCAGAAGTCCGACCGGAGCGCGGGGTCCTTCTCGACCGCCCACATGATCGCCTCGGTGTCGGACATCCGCACCCGAGGAGGTTCGCGAGTCACGGGTCCCTGGCGCAAGGTGGGTCAGGCCCCGGTGTCGTCTGTCATGGTTCCGGCGGTCATCGGGGGAGCCGAGTCCGTTTGAGTTCGTTCAGGTTCGTCCAGTCGAGCAGCGTGATGAGCCGCTCGAGGTCGTCGATCCGGTCGCGTTCCATGAAGCGGACGAACGTCGCGACCTCGTGCTCGATGAACGTCGGGACGCCGAACACCGCGTAGCGGTCGACCGCGTCGGTGTGTTCGCGCGCGATCGTGGCCAACGGTCGACCGGATGCCACCTCGGCGGCGACGGCGACGGGATCGAGGCCGACGCCGGCAACGGCGGCTTCGAGGTGCTCGACCTCGTGTTGGCGCTTCCCGTGGTCGTGGCGGATCGCGAACAGGGCTCGGTGGGCGGCGCCGAAGTGCTCGGCGAACGAGTCGCGGATCGCCACGCCCCACTCCAGGGCGAGAATGCCCGAGCCGCGCGCCGCGGGTTCGCGTTCCCACACGGGGGCCGCGCCCTCTTCGACGTGGCTCTGGTCGAGCGAGAACGCGACGAATTTCCAGTCGATCTCGGTCCCGACCGGGTGGCCCGAATCGATCGCGCTCAGCACGGCCTCGTGCGCGTTGCGTGCGAATGGGCAGCGGTAGTCGAACGTGATCCCGATCGTGCGCGGCATGCCGAGGAGGCTACCGGTCGGTCAGCGGACGACCCGCCGCAGGACCCGGCCGAGCACGACGCCGAACGCCGCGCCGACGATCACGTCGGAGGCGTGATGCATCCGCACGTACACGCGCGTCGACGCCACCACCGCGGCCAGCGGGTACCAGAATCGCGCTCCACCGCGTTCGGACAACACCGCGGCCGCGCAGAAGGCGGCGGTGGCGTGGCCCGACGGGAACGACGAGGTGATCGGGACCCGCAACCCGTAGGGGAGCGGCTCGCCGGCAGCGTCGTCGCGGTCGGGGCGCTCTCTGCGGAACAGGGCCTTGACGGGGCCGTTCGTGATGGCGCTCTCGATCCCGAGGATCTTGGAGAGGCGCGTCATCGGCGTGAGCGACCCGGCCCGCACGCTCTGCACCGCGCCGATCGCGTGCCACAAGATGCTGTGGTCGGCCGCGCTCGAGAGCGCGTACATCGCGGGATCGAGGGCCGGAGTTCGCAACGGCTCGATCGCCCGGTCGACGCGCTCGTCGAACGCGTCGAACCGCACGAGGAAGTGCGCGAACGGCCCGTCGCCGACCGGGCTGGTCTGCGCTGTGTTCGTCGCGTGGGCGGTCGTCTCGGTCATCGCGGTCATGGCGTGGGGTATCGACAGATCAGACCGTGGCCATCGGCAGCGGCGGTTGACCGGCAGCGTCGCGAGCGCGCTCGTGCAACACCGCGTGCGCGATCGCAGGGTCGCCGCCGAAGCTCGGGCAGAACTCCTGGAAACTGCAGAAGTTGCAGAGCGCACTCGGTCGCGGCCGGAAGTCGTCGGAACGACAGGCGCGGCGCACCGCGTCCATGACGGCACCCGACTTCATCTCGACGCCGCGCACGGTGGAGTCGGTCGGGTAGGCGACGATCGCCTCGGGCTTCGACAGGTAGAGCAGCTGGACGCGCGACGGGCGGCGCCCGAAGTTCTGCTCGCAGAGCACGGCATAGAGGTGGACACCGGCGAGGCTCTTCTGCTCCCAGCGTTCGCTCGGCGTGTTCCCGGTCTTGTAGTCGGTGACGACGAGTTCGCCCTCGTCGTCGAGCTCGAGGCGGTCGATGATGCCGCGCAGCGTGACCTTGTCGAGCTTGGCCTCGAGCTTGATCTCGAGCCCGATCGGGTTTACGCGGGTCGGGTCTTCGAGGTCGAAGTAGCGACGCACGAGCGTCTCGGCCTCGACGACGAACCCGTCCCACTCCTCGTCGGTGAGACCGAGGCCGGCGAACTCGGGGTGCGCGGCGAGTTCGCTCGCGGCGAGGCCCAGGTCGGCGAGCGCGATCTCGAGGGTCCGCTCGCTCGGTGGCCGGTCGTGGAGACGCTCGAGCGCGCGATGGACGAGCGTGCCCTTGCTGGCGGGGGCCGACGGCGGTTCGGGAAGCCGCTGCACGTAGGAGAACCGGAAGGCGAGCGGACACGCGGTGAACGCGCCCAGCGAACTCGGCGACAGGGAGCCGGGGGCCTGCCACTCCTTCGATTCCATGCGCTGACCATACCGGTGGGGTGCGACAGGGGGGAGGACACGTCCGTAGGATCGCCGATTCTCGCCCGCACCCGAGGAGGACCCGAATGCTGATCGACACCGGACTCGGTGGCAGTTCGCTCGCAGAGCTCGGGCGGCGTGCCCGCGAGCTCGAAGACCTCGGGTACGACGGCATCATCACCGCCGAGACGAGCCACGACCCGTTCCTCCCGCTCGCGGTGGCGGCGGAACACACGACACGCGCGCAGATCGGGACCGGGATCGCGGTCGCGTTCGCCCGCAACCCGATGACGACGGCCAACACGGCATGGGACCTCAACCTGTACTCGGGTGGGCGGATGATGCTCGGGCTCGGCAGCCAGATCCAACCGCACATCACGAAGCGGTTCTCGATGCCGTGGTCGCACCCGGCGGCGCGCATGCGCGAGTTCGTCTCCGCGATGCGGGCCATCTGGGGGAGCTGGCAGGACGGCGTCAAGCTCGACTTCCGCGGCGACTTCTACTCGCACACGCTGATGACCCCGTTCTTCGATCCCGGCCCCAACGAGTTCGGCGCGCCGAAGGTGTTCCTCGCGGCGGTCGGCGAGAAGATGACCGAGGTCGCTGGCGAAGTGTGCGACGGAATCCTCATTCACGGCTTCACCACCGAACGGTACGTGCGTGAGGTGACGATGCCGGCGATCGAGCGCGGACTCGCGGCCGCAGGGCGCGACCGCACGTCGTTCCAGGTGTCGGGTCCGCTGTTCGTCGTGACGGGAACCACCGAGGAAGAACTCGCGGCCGCCAAGATCGGAACCCGCCGCCAGATCGCGTTCTACGGCTCGACGCCGGCGTACCGCGGCGTCTTGGACCTGCACGGGTGGGGCGATCTCCAGCCGGAGCTGAATGCGCGATCGAAGCAGGGCCAGTGGGCCGAGATGGGCGAGTTGATCACCGACGACATCCTCGACGCGTTCGCGGTGGTCGGCGAACCCGAAGCGATCGCCGCGGAGCTGAAGCGCCGGTACGCGGGGATCGTCGATCGGATCAGCTTCTACGCGCCCTATCAGGCCGACCCCGACCGGTGGGCGAAGGTGATCGACGACCTCAAAGCGGCCTGAGGCCCTGAGACCCTCGCGCGGTGAATCAGCGGAGGTCGCGCGCGAACTCGATGATCGACGACGCAGCGCGCTCGGGGTCGGCCTGCGGCCCGAAGTGTCCGTGACCGTCCCATACGTCGATCGTCGCGTCGGGGAGACGCTGTGCCAATCGGTCGATGAGTGCCGGCGACATGTCGCGTGACGTGCCACCACACAACAGACGCACGGGGATCGTGACCTCGCTCAGGCGAGGGAAGATCCCGTTGTTGGGGCCCATCGTGTACACCGCGGCCTCGACGTGCGGTGCACACTTCAGTTCGTGGACACCATCGCCGCGGTCGCGCAGGCCGTGGTCGACGTAGGCCCGGACGCAGCGGACGTCCATGACGTCGAGGGGTGGCTTGCGCGTGTACGCGGCGAAGGCCTCGTCGGCATCGCTCCACTCGTTGCGACGTCGCCGCGCGCCGACGGCCAGCGCGAAGTCGGGGTTCGGTGGCATCACCTCGTCGGCGGGGAAGACGATCGGCTCGTAGGCCCAGATACCGGCGTAGGTGCCGGGCGCGTCGGCGGCACCGAGCAGGAGCGCGGCTCCACCCTTGCTGTGGCCGGCGGCGACGAGTCGTTCGTCGTCGATCCACGCGGCGACGGCGCGCGCGTCGAGCGCGAAGCCGCTCCAGTGGTACTCGCCCGCCGGGTCGGGGTCGCTGTCGCCGTGGCCGCGGAAGTCGAGGCTCACGACGCGGTACCCGGCGGCGACGAGCCGCTGCGCCGTCGGCTCCCAGATCCGGCCGTGGAATCCGGTCGGATGCGCGAGCAGCAGGGGGGTCGTCGCCGCCCGTCGATCGTCGGCCCACTCGTGGACCGCGATCTCGACTCCGTCGTCGGTGGTCACTCGCACGATCGCCATTGCTAGCGCAGCGCGTTACGGTGCGCCGGATGAGCGGCTGGAACTACGCCGACGTCTGGGAGGCGATCGCCGACACGATCCCCGATGCCGTCGCCCAGGTGCACGGCACTCGGCGCTCCACCTGGGCGGAGTTCGACCGCCGTGCCGACGGTCTGGCGTCGACTCTGCTCGACGCTGGCGCACAGCGAGACGACAAGGTCGCGATCTACCTGCGCAACGTTCCCGAGTACCTCGAGTCGTTCTTCGGAGCGTTGAAGGTCGGCTGTGTCCCGGTCAATACGAACTACCGCTATGGCGCCGACGAACTCGCGTACCTCTGGGCGAATGCCGACGCGATCGCGGTGGTGTTCCACGGGGAGTACATGCCGATCGTCGAACGCGTCCGCGGGCGCGTGCCGCTCGTGCGCGCCTGGATCCACGTCGACGACGACACGCACCCGTGCCCGACGTGGGCGGTCCCCTACGAACGAGCCGCTGCCGGCGCCGAGGTCCGCGTCGCCGCGCCCTGGGCCCGCACTCCCGACGATCTCGTGTTCATCTACACGGGCGGCACGACGGGCATGCCCAAGGGTGTGATGTGGCGGCAGTGCGATCTCTACGCGCAAGCCAATGCGGGAACACCCATCGACCCCGAGGACCAGGACCTCGACCACGTTCGCGGCCGCGCGGGAACGGCGACGCCCGCGCTCCTCCCGGCGAGTCCGTTGATGCACGGCACCGGGCTCACGATGGGGCTCGCGGCCCTGCGGATCGGCGGCACCAACGTCTTGTTGGCGGGGCGTTCCTTCGATGCCGTCGAATGCCTCGACACGCTCGAACGGGAGCGCTGTTACGGAATTTCGATCGTCGGCGACGCCTTCGCCCAACCGCTCCTCACCGCCCTGCGCGCCGAGCCCGACCGCTGGGACCTCGGCCACGTGCGGCTGGTCGCGTCGGCGGGCGTGATGTGGAGCCACCCGGTGAAGGAGGGTCTCCTCGAGTTCCTCCCTCGCGCCACGCTCTCCGACGGATTCGCCTCGTCGGAGGCATTCGGCATGGGCGGTTCGCAGTCGCGGCGCGGCGAGGTCGTGAGCACTGCACACTTCACGCTCGGCGACCGGGCGCGCGTGATCGCCGACGACGGCCGCGACGTGGTGCCGGGCAGCGGCGAGGTCGGCCTCGTCGCGGTCGGCGGACCGCAACCGCTCGGTTACTACAAGGACGACGCCAAGACCGCGCGTACCTTCCGGGTGATCGACGGCGAGCGGTATTCGATTCCGGGTGATCACGCCGCCGTCGAGGCCGACGGCAGCCTGCGACTCCTCGGGCGCGGATCGGTGTGCATCAACACGGGGGGCGAGAAGGTGTTCCCCGAAGAGGTCGAAGAAGCGTTGAAGACGCATCCGGCGGTGCGCGATGCCATCGTCGTCGGCGTCGCCGACGCGCGGTTCGGTGAGGCGATCACGGCGATCGTGGAGCCGGTGCCCGACGCGCACCCAGACGTGCTGAGTGCCGAGTCGTTGCGCGAACACGTCAAGGAGCGCCTCGCGCACTACAAGGCACCGCGCCACGTCCTCGTCGTCGCTTCGACGTTGCGCGCGCCGAACGGCAAGGCCGACTATCCGGGATGGCACCAGCGCGCCACCGACGCGATCGTGCCGCGCGTCTGAGCGACGCTGCGGACCGTCCGGGGCGCCGATCGCTCAGGTCGCCGGCAGGACGGGTGCTTCGCCGGTCTCGGCCGCGTGGTCTGCGATCGCCTTGAAGATCGCGTTCGCGGCCTGTCCGACGAATTCGCCACCGCTGCCCATCAACCAGTCGCACGACGCACGCGGCGCGTCGAGCTGACCCTGGAAGTGCGGCATCACGTACTGGGCGAACAACTCGAAGCTGCGCTTGGTGTCCTCGGGCCGGGCCCAGTCGTGCCCGAAGAGCAGGAACGTTCCGAAGCCTCCCGACTCGTCGACGAGCGACTGGATCTTGGCGATCGCGTCGTCAGGGGTGCCCACGACTGCGAATCCGTCGTCGTCGATGTTGGCGAGGATCTCCTCGGGCGTGTCGCCGCGTGTCGGACCCGCGGGGAGGACGTGGGTGAAGTAGCGCGAGAACTCGGCGATGCCGTAGCTCGCCTGGCGGCGGGCCTCCTCCTTCGTCTCGGCGAGGTGCATCGGTCCGACGAGCCGCCATTGCCCGCGGTCGGCGGTGTTGCCGTGTTGTGCCGCCGATTCGTTCCATGTCTTCCAATGCGTGCCCAGCGCGTCGAAGCCCTGCTTGCTCGTCGCGGCGATCGACAGCAACCCGGCGCCGTACCGGCCCGCGGCGAGCGCCCCGGTCGGCGAGATCGACGCCGCGACCGCGACGGGGAGGTGCGGCTTCGTGAAGCTCTTGAGCTGGAGACGCGCGTCGCGGATGGTGAACCAATCGGTCTCCATCGTGAACGGTTCGTCGTCGCGCAGGAGGTGCATGATCGCGTCGAGCGCCTCGTGCATGCGTGGCCGTTGGAGGTCGGCGGGGATCCCGAGCATGTGCGCGTCGGAGGTGAGCTGGCCCGGTCCGCAGCCCAGCGTCACCCGACCCCGCGTCAGGTGGTCGAGGAGCACCATCCGGTCGGCGAGCAACAGCGGGTGGTGGTAGGGCAGCGAACTGACGCCGGTGCCGAGCCTGATGTGGCGCGTGCGCTCGGCCGCGACACCGATGAACACCTCGGGCGACGCGATGATCTCGTAACCGGCAGAGTGGTGTTCGCCGACCCACACCTCGTCGAACCCGAGTCGATCGAGGTGGACGATGAGGTCGAGATCGCGCTCGAGCGCGAGCGTCGGGTTCTGACCGACGGGGTGAAACGGGGCCATGAACAATCCGAAGCGCATCGAGCCATTCGACCCGAATCGGATTCACCCCGCAAATCGACGCACCTGGTTCGCGGTGATGAAGGCGTCGAGCGCAGGGCCGCTCTCGAACGAGGTGATCAACGCGTAGCGCGGTGCGTCGCCGTGGTGGACGACCACGTGCCACAACCGTTGCGTATCGACCACGAAGCGCGCTCCACGATGCAACGGCATCCGTTGCTCGGTCGCCGGGTCGGGGAGGCCGTCGGGACCGCTGTCCATGAGCAGCATGTAGCTGTCGGGATTGTCGGTGAGTTCGACCCACGACCGTACGACCCAACCCGAGTCCGGTGGGTTGAATCGGTTGTTGTCGTCGCGATGCAGGCTGTGCAGCGCGGTCTCGCGGTCTTGGGGTTCGAGCTTGATGATGCGGACGCGCCCGAAGTTCGCTCCGACTTCCGAGACGTAGTCGCGGAGGGTCGGGCACCTGCTCGCGTTGACGGTGAAGACCGCGTCCTTGTCGGGGTGTTCGTTCTCCGCGCTCCAGAAGCCTCGACAGTCGAGTTCGCCGTCGGTGGTGGCGATCGGGGCGAAGTTCGTGTCGCCGCCGCTCTTCCAATCCATGTAGTGAAGGTCGAGATACTCGTGCTCGGGAACCGCGAACGGCGCGTCGCTCAACGCGACGACGCCGCGAGCGGCGAGGACCTCGAGGCGAGGGTGGTGGGTGTCGAGCGGAATCGACACCGACCAATGCTCTGTCGTCGGCCAGAAGCCCATGGTGTCAGTGTACGGACCGATCCGAGCCCTACCGCACCGGATGGGTAGCGTCAATGCCTCTATGGCGACTCGTGATGACATCCGAAACGTCGCGATCGTTGCCCATGTCGACCACGGCAAGACGACGCTCGTCGACGCGATGCTGTGGCAATCGGGCGCCTTTCGCGCGAACCAGGACATCGCCGATCGGGTCATGGACTCGATGGATCTC